>Ga0214917_10001444_pt1 | contig 30319 bp, 25 predicted proteins | sample LL_1208_BB_MetaG_FD_177983 | JGI IMG/M metagenome (GOLD analysis project Ga0214917, IMG submission 177983) | Freshwater microbial communities from Lake Lanier, Atlanta, Georgia, United States - LL_1208_BB | ecosystem: Environmental > Aquatic > Freshwater > Lake | place: USA: Georgia | collected... | reverse complement strand
AATGAAGTATGCCAAGCGATTACCTATCTCATCGATAACCCCGATGCCACTGTCGAAGACCTCATCAAACTGGTCCCCGGTCCTGACTTACCCACGGGTGGTTTGATTTTGGGCAACGAAGGCATCAACGATGCGTATACGACTGGGCGTGGGCAAATCACCATCCGTGCCAAAGCCCACGTCGAAGAAGGCACGCGCAATTCACACCAAATCATCGTGACCGAATTGCCCTTCCAAGTCAACAAAGCGCGCCTCCAAGAGCGTATCGCTGAACTCGTGCGCGAAAAGAAAATCGAAGGCATTCGCGATATCCGCGACGAATCAGACCGCACCGGGATGCGCGTGGTCATCATGCTCAAGCAAGATGCCCAGCCACGCAAAGTCCTCAATGCACTCTACAAACACACCCAGATGCAAACATCGTTTGGCATCAACATGTTGTCGTTGATTGAGCGTGGCTTGCAACCGCGCCTAATGACGCTCAAGCGCATGCTCCAAGAATACATCGACCATCGTCGTGAAGTTATCCGTCGCCGTACAGAATTTGATCTCGAAAAAGCCCGCGCTCGTGCACACATCCTCGAAGGCCTGACCCGCGCTATCGACATTCTCGATGAAGTCATCCAAACCATCCGTGATTCACGCTCGCGCGATACTGCCCGTAACAACTTGATGCGCAATTTCTCGTTTAGCGAAGCGCAATCAAACGCGATTCTCGACATGCAATTGGGGCGCTTAGCCGCCCTCGAGCGCAAGCGTCTCGAAGAAGAACTAGCCGAGGTACGCAAAACCATCCGCGAACTCGAAGAAGTGCTCAACAACCAAGTCAAGCTCAATGGGCTCATCAAAGCCGACCTCAAATATTTAATGGAAAAATACGGCGATGCTCGGCGTACCCAAATCATTTATGGGGTCAATGGCGAAGTAAACGACGAGGATCTCATTCCCGACGAAAAGCTCCTCATCACCTTGTCAAACCGTGGCTACATCAAGAGCCAATCACCCGACACCTTTCGCACCCAAAAGCGCGGTGGCAAAGGGATTCGTGGCGCTGCCACCCGCGAAGAAGATGTAATGAGTCACATCTTGACCTGCAATACGATGCATGATTTGCTCTTTTTCACCAATTCGGGGCGCGTCTATCGCCTCAAGGCGCACGAAGTCCCCGATGCCAGTCGCACGGCCAAAGGGTTACCACTCGTCAACTTGATTGACTTACAACCCCAAGAGCATGTAACGTCGGTGTTGTCAGTGCCTGATTATGCCCAAGCCAAATACCTGTTGATGGCCACGCGCCGCGGCAAAATCAAACGGACGACCCTCGAAGACTATAGCTCGGTGCGATCGAATGGTCTATTGGCTATTGGTCTCGACGACGGCGACGAACTCGGCTGGGTAACCACGACGATGGGCGAAGAGTACATCATGCTGACGACCCGCCTCGGCAAAACGCTTCGCTTCAAGCAAGCCCAAGTCCGTCCAATGGGTCGCCCCGCTGGTGGTGTGCGTGGAATTAGCCTGCGCGACGGTGATGAAGTCATCAGCATGGATATCGTCAGTGCCGATGTCGAGAGCACCGCTCAACTGGTGATTATCGGCCGTAACGGCAAAGGCAAACGCACCCCCGTCACACTCTATCGCCCCAAGGGGCGTGGTACGCAAGGAATGCAGACGATGACCCTCACCGATGGCGACACCGTTGCCATCGCCCGTGTTATTGATGCCGACATGCTGCTTACCTTTATTACCAGCAATGGTATTGTCCTCAAGACACAAGCCAGCGAAATCAGAGCCTGCGGGCGAAGCGCGCAAGGGGTGCGTGTGCTCTCGCTGAACGATAACGACGCCGTCGTGGCGATGGTTGCTGATGATCCCGAAAACGAAGACCAAAAACACAAACGTATTCTCGATATTGGTGATATGGTAGGTGTCGATATGTTCGAAGGTGACGACGACAACGACGAGGAAGCGCCGAGCGACGACGAATAACGCACGACGATTACCACGAACAATCCCCCGCTCGGTCAGTGCCGAGCGGGGGATTGCGCTATGATTTTGGGGATGTCGATTTAACTGTTTTGGTTATACCCCATGAGTGGCTCAGTGACAGACTCCGCATTCGCCAACATCGGCGCAGTCGCCGACAACGGCGAATCAGCCATTTTGTAGCCCACCCCGCGTACCGTCAATATACGGCGCGGTTTTGATGGCTCCACTTCAATCTTTTCACGTAAACGCCGCACACACACATCAACCAAGTTCGTTTCACCGACATAGTCATAACCCCATACTTCTTGGAACAGGGTCTCGCGGTCAAAGACTTCACCGTAGTTGGCTGCTAAAAAGTACAACAGCTCAAATTCCATCGGCGTAAGATTGACATCAGCACCCGCCAAGGTAACCCGATGACGCGGTGCATCGATTTCGATGTCACCCACACGGATAAGTGTCGGTGCTTGGCGGTTTTTCATGCCATCAACACGCCGCAAAATTGCTTCGATCCGAGCTATTACTTCAACCGTTTTGAATGGCTTAGTAATATAATCGTCGCTCCCTAGCTCAAAACCTTGCACGATGTCATCGCTACCATCACGCGCCGTCAACATAATAATCGGTACATCTGATTGCTCACGGATGCGCTTGCAGGCCTCAAAACCATCTACATACGGCATCATCACATCCAGTAACACGATATCAAATGCACTATCACTAAACGCCTTGAGCGCCTCAAGTCCGTTTTTGACTACTACTACTTCGTAGCGCGATCCACTCAACGAGACTTGAATGAGCGTGGCAATTGACGGATCGTCATCCGCAAATAAAATCCGTCGTGGGGCTTGTTGGTCTCCTCGACCGATGGTTCGTCGCGTCAACTTCATCGTAGTACCACCTTTTGTAGTAACAAATACAACCAAAAAAGCGGCGCCCGCAAGCGCTAATGCATAAGTACTCAACTACCCTCAATACCATCATACGCAAACAAGCGCACATCATGTACTGATTCACTTATGAGCACATCATCGTTTGTACTATTATACACTATCTCGTTGATACGTCAACATCATGTTAGTACGATGTTTTGTAGTAATGCCAATTACGAATCACGCGCTGGTTGATTACCTTTGGGGGTGCGAAATTCGAGCGTAGGGGGATGCTGACTAACCACCACTTCCGCCGTAATAACACAGCGCGCAAGGTCTGGCTGCGATGGTGCATCATACATCACATTTATCAATACCGCTTCGAGGATGCTCCGCAACGCGCGTGCGCCAGTCCCTGATTTGACTGCGGCATCTGCGATAGCATCAATTGCCGCATCGGTCAATTCAAGTACCACATCATCCATCGCCAACAGACGTTGGTATTGTTTGACTACGGCATTTTTGGGTTCGGTCAAAATCCGGCGCATAGCATCACGATCGAGTGGTTGCAACGGGGCAATCACCGGGATACGCCCGATAAATTCAGGGATGAAGCCATATTTGAGCAAGTCATCAGGAATCACTTGATCAAGGAAGGTGCTCGAGGTTGCCGTCGTCATTGGTGCTGTTGCAGGGGTTCCAATTGCCGAAAAGCCAATGGCGCGGTTTTGGCCGACGCGACTGGCAATGATTTTGTCGATTCCTTCAAACGCACCACCACAAATAAACAAGACCTGCGAGGTGTCAAAGGGGATGAATTCTTGTTGGGGGTGTTTCCGCCCTGGGACGGGTGGCACATGCGCGACTGACCCTTCAAGGATTTTGAGCAACGCTTGCTGGACACCTTCGCCCGACACATCACGAGTAATCGACGGGTTATCCGATTTACGCGCAATTTTGTCTATTTCGTCGATATACAAAATACCTTTTTTGGCACGTTCGATATCGCCATCGGCTGCTTGGATCAAACGGAGCAAAATAGTTTCGACGTCTTCACCGACATAGCCGGCTTCGGTCAAAGCCGTCGCATCGGCAATTGCAAAGGGGACATCGAGGGCTTTGGCGAGAGTTTGGGCAAGGAGTGTTTTGCCACTCCCCGTTGGACCGATTAGGAGTACATTACTTTTGCCGATTTCGACATCATTGAGGGTTTGATTAGCACGAATCCGTTTGTAGTGGTTATACACAGCAACTGCCAGCATCACTTTGGCACGCGTCTGGCCGATAACATAGTCATCGAGGTTGGCTCGGAGCTCGTGGGGCACGGGTAGCGGCCGCTCCACCACCGGCGTGGGTGGTGGGGTCGGCTGTGCTCTCTGGCGTTCTTCGGCGATAACTTGATTGCAAATCGCGACGCACTCATCACAAATAAAGATGGGCGGGGGACCAGCAATGAGGCGCTGTACCTCATCTTGACTACGCCCACAAAACGAGCAATTATAAACGCCACGACCACTATTTGACATTATCTACCTCAAACGTACGATTTCGCGTGCGTGCCAACTACCCGCGTTGTTGGAGTTTTTCGCGGGTCAGGATTTCATCAATAATCCCATATTCTTTGGCTTGTTCGGGACTCATAAACAAATCACGATCAAAGTCATGGGCAATTCGTTCACTGGACTGACCGGTATCTGTGGCTAGCAAGTCACGGATGATTTGTTGCGCACGCAACAACTCACGAGCCATGATTTCGACGTCAGGAGCATATCCACGAGCGCCACCGCCAGCCGGATGCATGTGAATCGTGGAATTGGGCAAGCTATAGCGCTTGCCTTTGGCTCCCCCCGCCAACAAAATAGTAGCCATGCTCCCCGCCATACCAACACAGACGGTGGCGACATCGGGGCGAATCATGCGCATCGTATCATACATGGCAAGCCCAGCAGTAATCGAACCACCAGGACTGTTGATATAAAGCATGATATCGCGCTCGGGGTTTTCGTGCTCAAGAAAGAGCAACTGCGCTACCACCAGATTAGCCACCATGTCTTCGATGGGGGTACTCAACATGATAATCCGCTCTTTGAGGAGCCGCGAATAGATGTCAGAACGATATTCACCCCGACCGGTGGTTTCGACGACGGTCGGAACGAGTTGGGTAATCTGTGGCATCATTGCCATAAGTTCGACTTGAGATTGCCAATGCATACACTACCTCCTTGGTTCTCCACCACAGCGATTATTCGCTCTTTTTGGTGCTTTTTTTCTTGGCAGCTGGCGCAGTACTAGCGTCGGTCTCGGCAGTAACTTCTGCGGTTTTCTTGCTGGCACGCTTCTTGGGAGCTGCCGGGGCTTCGGCGACAGCGACGGCACCAGCGTCTTGGGTAGCAATTGCGATGATGCGGGCGCGCATTTTTTTGTCGAGGACACTATTGGCAATAGAGGTCAACATTTGCCCGCGCAACAGCCCAAGCATTGCGTCACGTTGCTCGCCGTTGTAATCGCCAAGCATGGCACCGATTTCGGCGTCGATTTCTTCGTCGCTGACGGTCAGCCCTTCGGCCAACACAAACTCACGCATCGCCAAATTGCGTTTGAGGCGCGCTTCGCCTTCGGGGAGCAAGCGCTTGACCAATTCGGCGCGATCTTGGCCCATTTGCTTATAGACGGCTTCGGCGGTAGTACCATAGCGCGTATATTCGGCTTCTTGGCTCGTCAAAATCCGATCTGCTTCTTGTTCGATAGCGACATCGGGGTAATCAAAGACGGCGCCAGCGACCAAGCCATCAATAAAGGCATTGATAAGGCGATTTTCGGCGTTGGTATTGGCGTTCTTGGCCAGTTCATCGCTGGTATGTACCTTGAATTCCGCCAAATTGCCTGCGAAATTTTCGAGCGTTGGTAATTCTTCCCAATCGGGCAAAATCCGTTCTTGGATGCGGCGTAAGGTGACATCAAATACCACTGGCGCACCACGCATCGCTTCCGTCGCATAATCGTCTGGCAAAAAGGCCGAAATTTGGCGATTTTCGCCAATCTCCATACCAATAATGCCTTCCATCAAGCCTTCGACCAAACGACCGGGCTCGAGGATAAGGTCGGTGCTTGGGGCCGCTTGACCGGGCTCACGACCATTAATCGAAACGCCATCACGCAAGGCATCGACTTCAGCAGTCACCAAATCGCCTTGGCTGGCAGCCCGTACTTCTTCGGGCTCGCGCAAAACCACATGGCGTTCGCGGGCTTCGTCGAGGGCCCGTTGCAATACGACATCGGAAATGGCGGGGATTTCGAGTGCCTGCCGGAACCCGGAGTAATCGGCAATGCGAGTGACTGGCTCGACTGGCACTTTGACGACAAATGTATACGGCGCAGTAAAAAACTGCACATCTTCGAGGCTAGCTTGACCTACTTGCTCAATGCCTTCTTGTTCGAGCGCCTGACGAAAGCCCACATTGATAATCGCCTCTGAAGCCTCTTCGACGAGCGCAGGGCGCCCATAGAAGCGTTCGAGAATCGGCCGAGGTACTTTGCCGGGGCGGAAGCCCGGAACACGTACTTTTTGTGACAAACTCCGAGCAGCCCGGTCGAGTTCTTTCTCAACGGTGGCTTCGTCCATCTCGACAGTCAACTTCATCAAACTGCGCGGCAAGCGCTCACTTGTAACCTTCACCGAAATAACTCCGTGCGTGCTCAAGGTGCGCCTACGATGGCGCGACGAATTGTGAATTTCTGAAGCATTATAGCATGAAGTAGGGGTAAATGTCGGCTGTGGCATTGCTCAACGCCAGTTAGGCATACGGTGATGCATTCCTATGACCTTTCATGAACACAGGCACACGCATACAACACCCCCGAGTAGCACTAATTTGCACGCCAAATGTCGCCCCCACATCCACCACACATCGCTCCCATGCAGCATTTTTTGCAATGCCGCCGACAATCGTGAGGAACTCTCGTATAATTAATCAACACTCATATAACCACCACAAGGTGTATTTTTTATGACTATCCCTCAAGAAATTGAGCTCAAGTTGCGTGTTATAGACGAACACGCAGCCAAACGCTTATTAAACCGGCGCACCCTCGCCCAATACCGCTTCCACGCGCATGCAACCCAACAGTTGCACACGATTTATTTTGATACAGCGACTTTTGCCCTTGCCCAGCACAACGCCAGTCTCCGCATCCGAATTGTCGATCAAATCACGCAATATATCACCATCAAAACGAGCCAATCTGACGAAGGTGCGGTATCTATACGCCACGAATACGAATACCCGTTGACGTCCACAACATGGCCGGCGCAAATTTTGGCACTCCTCACCAGCTACGGAATAGCCGGTCACGAGCTTTTGCCCATCGTCCATACCATTACCAAACGGCAAATCCGCAATATTGTTGATCGACACGGCAACAATATTGCCGAATTAGTCCTTGATCATGGCAATATCCATGCAGCCGGACAGCATGAATCATTCTGCGAAATCGAGATCGAAGCGCGACAGACCACTGACGCGACACAAATTGCCCAATTAGGACAATTGGTGCAACAGGTGGTCCCTAGTATGCACGAGCAAATGAGCAAACTCTCACGCGGGTTACGCATCCACACCAATCATCCCACTATTCCCGATGAATCACAGGCGCGCCATGCCCATGTGGCGGTGTTGTTAGGCACCCAACGCAATAGTGATGATGCGTTATTTGTACCACTCGCCCACCACGATACCCCAGACAATCGGCTTTTGTGCGCCAGTGCTAGCCAACTTTGTCGTGCCAACACCAGCCAAACCAATCGAGCGAGTGAGCCATATTGGTTGGCGCTCAATGCGACGCAACGTGATCTCGTGACTCAACTGATGAATCAAGCCAGTTTGCCCAATTACCAAGTCTATGGAGCAACACTCAATCTGCACCACCAGCCATTTAGCGAAGGCTTGCGCTATCAGCTCCGCAACCAGTTCCGGCGCATGCTCCATCGCGAACAAGAAGTCTTGCTAGCATTTGACCCCCAAACTATCCATCGTATGCGGGTTACTCTACGTAAAATCCGGGCTCTACTCGACTGTGCCGATGACGTGTATGATGGCGAGATGCTCAACCAATTCCGACGAGGCTTCCGGCGGATGGCACGCTTCCATGGAGTCGTACGTGACTGTGATGCCTTTTATGACACTGCCCAGCGAATTTTTGGCGCGGCTATACCGGCTGTCATCCAAAAGGGCATCCGCAAAACACGCCAGAAAGCCTTGAATGCCTTACACGAACTGCTTACAAGTGCCAAACATCAACGTTTTTTAGAGACGTATGCAACATTTGTCTGTACCAGCAATTTCGCCACTGTCACCACCGACACCAAGGTCATTTCTGCTTTGGCAACCAGTATCAGGCAACGCTGTAACGAATTGCAACAACCCTTATCCGGGAGTTTTGAACGTGTCGCCGAAAGTGAATTGCATGCCTTCCGGATTCGCGGCAAACGCTTGCGCTACATCCTCGAATGCTTCCCATCCATCCTCATTCCCGAGTCACAACCCGCCTTACTCGCCCTCGATGCCCTCCAAAAGCACCTTGGTCTCCTCCAAGATGCCGTTGTTGCCAATGAATTACTAGCCGACATGAAACTGCTTAGCAACCCCGACGCCAAAAAAATCCTCAGTACATTGCGCCAAGAAGCCACACAACAACGCCAACAAATGCCGAGTATCTGGGATGCCTGTACCAATGTGCAATTTAATCAGTCTATCGCTGCGACCATTCGCGCCATTCAATAACAAGAGGCCAGCATGATTCCACTTACCTTGCGCATGAAAAACTTTTTGAGTTATCGCGGTGAAACACCCGTTTTTGACTTTACCGCCATCCACATCGCCTGCCTCAGTGGTGACAACGGTGCCGGCAAGTCGTCATTCCTCGAAGCCATGCATTGGGCACTCTGGGGTGAAGCGCGCCTCGGCGAACGCGAAATCATCACTATCGGAGAACAAGAGATGTATGTCGAGTTAACCTTCATGGTTAACGACATCAGCTACCGCGTTAACCGGAGCTTTACTACAAACCGTGGTGGCACAAAACTCTTGCTTGAACAAGCCAGTGATCCGCAACGGAGCAAATGGATTTCGATTAATGGTGGTACCCTGCGCGAAACCCAACAACGCATCACCACAAATATCATGGGGATGAGTTACTCCGTATTCCAAAACTCCGCCTACCTCCGCCAAGGACGTGCCGATGCCTTCACCCAACTCACCCCCAGCGAACGCCGCGATATTTTGGCGCAAATCCTCGAAATCGACCAGTATGAGCACTACCGCGAACGCACCAAAGTCGCCCGCACGACCCGCAACGACGAAAAAATAAATCTCCAAGGCCAAATGGCTCACGACGAAAAAAAAGCCGCTGAAATCCCCGAATACGAGAGCCTGCTCAACCACGCAGATGCACGGCTCGCAGCTGCCGAAAGCTACGGTGCATATGCTGATACCTGCATTGCCCTGCAGAAAGCGCAACAAATTTTTGCACAAACGCAAGTGCAATACGATAGTGTTACGGCACGCCACCAAAACGCACAAGCCAGCATGTCCCAATTGACCAGCCAACTTGCCCAACGCCCGTTAATCGAAGCCCAATACCACCAATTGGTCGCCTACGAACAAACCGCCCGTCAGCTGACCAGCCAACGTGACCAGTACGATACCTTACAACAGCAACACCAAGCCACGACGCAACGAATCACTACCGCCCAGCAACAACTCGTGCATCACATCCAACGACTCAATGACGAAATCCAATTTATCGATGGTGCGTTAGTCAACTACGATAATTTGGTCGACAACCAGGCCCAGTTAATCGCCCAAATTGCCACCTTACACGATGTCAATGCACAAATCAATGACTGCAAAGAACTGCAGCTCCAGCTCCGTGAGACCCTCACTGCCCTACAATCACAACTACACCAACAGGTCACATTAAGTGGCAAAGTCCAAGAATTAACCGCACGGATTAGCCAACTCGATACTGCTACCCAACACTGGGATACACTCAACGCGCAGAGCGCTGCCTGCGATGCCGCCCAACAACAGATCGCCACCATCCAATCAACATTGATGACGCTCCAATCCCAAAGAGCATCATTGAGTACGCAACGCGACGACGTCAAAACCCGCGGACTGGCGCTCACCGAAAAGCAAAAAGCACTCACTGTGGATCAACCTTGCCCCACATGCCACACCATGATGGATCATGATCACTACACTCACGCCGTCGCCGAATTCGAACGCGAAATTGTGCTCCTACGCAACCACTTCAGTGAGTTCCGAGATCAAATCACCCACATCAATCAACATATTGCCACTCTCGAAAACGAAAAACTTCAGTACGAGCAACAAAGCGCGCAAGCCAGTGATATTCGTCGGCAACTTGGCAAACTCGAAGCCCAACGCAATGAGCGCGACAATATTGCGCTCCAGCTCGCACTCTACCAAGAGCAACTCGCCTCAAGCGAGGCACTTGATCTCGCAACTACAATCAAAACGACCCAACAACAACTCAATCAGTGCGAAGAAGTGCTCAACAATGCGACAAAACAACAATCAGAGCGCCAATTTATGCAACAACGGATCGACCAACTCCACCACGACATTACCCAACTGACTATCCAAAAACAGCGCCGTGAAGATTGCCTCCAAGAACGTGATGTTGCCCAACACCAACTTGATACTCAACACTATGCACTAGACGAACAGCAGACATTAGCCCAACTCCGCGACGCAATTACCATGCTTGACTATGACCCTACCGCATTACGCACCATCCAACACCACATCGACCAGTTGAGTGACATCCGCACCCAATACAACCAACTTGCTGTTGACCAAGCTAACCTCGATGCAACCCAACTGCTCCTCGGCGAGACCACCCAACGCCTGAGCGAGCTTGACACCATCCGCACTATGAGTACCGCCGAAGTAAACACGCACACCGCACAACGCAATACACTCGAACCACATATTGGTGATCGTAATCTGCAACAGACACCACAACAAATGCGGACAGAAGCCGACTTAGCAATCCGAAATTGCCATGGCCATCGGAGCCAACTGCTGGAAAAACTTTCGCAGGCGCGTGAAGCACAAAACAAACTCATCGAACAGCAAGCACGACTTGCGATCCTCGCAAGTGAAATCAATCGCTACGATATCCTCGAAAAAGCCTTTGCCAGCAAAGGCATCCAAGCGATGCTCATCAGCGAATATGCCATTCCGGCACTCGAACACGAAACCAATCAAATTTTGGCGCGCATGAGTGATAATCAACTCTACCTCGCTATTTCAACCAAAACTGAAACCCAACGCGGCACCACCATCGAAACCATCGATTTGCGCGTGTCAGACGCGAGTGGCACCCGTCCCATTGAAGCCTATAGTGGTGGCGAAGCCTTCCGGATTAGCTTTGCGCTCCGGATTGCCCTCTCGAAATTACTCACTCACCGCGCAGGACATCGCCTCGAAACCTTGATTATCGATGAAGGCTTCGGCACCCAAGATGCACAAGGACGCGAGCGGCTCGTCGAGGCCATTAACAGTATCAGTGATGAATTCCATACAATTTTGGTGATTACTCACATCCAAGAGCTACGCGACCTCTTCCCCACGCAAATTGCCTTCAAACGCACAGTCGCTGGCAGTAGTTGGGAGGTTGTCGCATGACCCACATCCCACTTCCGACATTTGCCACCATCCCTACGACGACTTTTTTGATGGGCACCAACGAATCTGACCTCAGTACGCTCGCAAAAACCTACGGCGGTACTCGTGAATCATATCGCGAAGAATCCCCCCAACACCGCGTCACCCTCACAAGCTACGCCATTGCCACCACCCCCGTGACAGTCGCATTGTATGCGGCCTACATCGCCCATGGCGGTGTGGCGCCCAAAAGTTGGGACACCCAATCTTCATTCGTCACAAACCCTGTCGTCGATATTACTTGGCCGATGGCTACTGCCTTTTGTGTTTGGCTCAGCAGGTACAGTGGCGACCATTACGCGCTCCCCGACGAAGCGCAGTGGGAATGCGCTGCCCGTGGTGTCGATGGGCGCCAATTCCCGTGGGGGGATACGTGGGATGATTGCCGCGCTGCGGTACGGACGAGTTGCACACAACTCCCCCCTGTCGCCAGCTACCCTAGTGGCGCAAGTCCCTGGGGCTGCCTCGATATGGCAGGGGGTGTATGGGAATGGACCACATCCCTCGATCGCCCCTACCCATACCACGCCGATGATGGGCGTAACGATGTGCAGGCACCAGGGCGCCGGATTATTCGTGGCGGTTGTTATGTAAATCCACACGGGTATGCCCGTTGTGCCTGTCGCTTCCGGATGGACCCATTATTAACAAATCCTTTTTTGGGCTTCCGTATCATCAAAAACCCCAGCTGATGTCGTTATGACATCAGCTGGGGTGCGGAATAACTCCTCGACGATTAATTACCGGTATCGGCGTGCTCATTCGTCGGTGGCGCAGTAATTGTAGGGGGTACTGCGACGATTTCATTTTGCGGTTCCGCTGGTTTGGGGGAATTTATGCGCTCGCCGGTCCACGGATCAAAGCGCCAACCAGGATGACTTTGGTTGGCGGCGCCGATTTCGCTTTCTTCGGGGATCAAAAAAATCGCCGCCAAATACAAAATCGCCGCCATGCCCATGCTCATCAAGCCAATTACCACAAAAATCCCTCGGACCAAAACTGTATCCAATGAAAAATACCGTGCAAGCCCCCCACATACGCCACTAATCAAACGATCACTGCGACTACGGGTTAATTTTTGCGGTGTCGTCATCACAACCTCCTCACAAAACGCATAATACTGTCGCGTACGACGTATGTCTCACACATATGGTTGCAACGCGCGCTAGTGGATTTGCTGTGCCAGTACTTCCATACGCGACACAAACATTTCGATAAATCGTGGCGTATCAAAAGCCGTCACAAGTTGCACATTGGGGACTGGGCGATGCATCGCACGCCACGTCGCCGGCCAACGCGTGCTATCAAACCCCGTCATATCAGTATCACGCGGTGGATGTGACTCATCCCCTACGTAGCTCAGCACGGTTTTGCCCATCGTCAGCTCACTCGTGTGTTCAATGTCGATGCGTACCGCACGAGTAGTGGCAAGTTCGGGCATAAATGCCAGTGCTAATGCCACGGGGTCGTTTATGGCACACCCAGCTACCCCAAAGCTCGCCTGATGAAATTCCATATAAAACTGCGTAGCAGCGGCGATAAAGCGCGATACCGGCGAATCAACCTTGCGTAGACGGTCAATATGCTGTTGAAAAAGCATCACTTCGACGGTGATGTCCCACGGCACGAGCGTAATCGGCATCCCACTCGTCAACACGATATGCGCGGCATGTGGATCCACAAAAAAATTAAACTCTGCCAGCGACGTGGTATTGCCATCGGCACGTACTGCCCCCCCCATAATGATTACTTGGCGCACGGCAGTAACGATTTGGGGGGCCTTGCGGATGGCCATTGCGATATTGGTCAAGGGCGCCACTGGTACGAGTGTGACTTCACCCGGCTCTGCCATGATCTCACGGATGATGAAATCCACACCATGCTCTTGGGCCAGTGGCACCGCTGACGGTGGCAACACGGCATAGCCCAAGCCACTGGCGCCATGGGTCTCAGCAGCAGTAAACGCCGGCCGTAACAAGGGCAATGCCACCCCTGCCAACGCAGGGATATCGCTACGTTGGGCCAGGGCCAACACATTGCGTGCATTGTGCCAGCCAGCTTGTAATGGGCAATTGCCACCAGTGACACTGACACCGCGTAAGCTGACTTCTGGGGATGCAATAGCCAACAATATCGCCAGCGCATCATCAATCCCCGGGTCAGTATCAAGAATCACAGGACGTGGCATAATGTAATCTTCCTTTAATCTTTTTTGCATCGCGCTATCATCAAAAAAAGCCCAGATACAGTATACTACTTGGCTATATTCCTGTTTTGACATGTACACTACAGTATGTCATAATTAGTCATGTTAATGGTGAGTTGTTTCCATCTGTGCCTTGCGCTGCCAGATGTGGTGGGAGTTGTGGATGCGTGCGTATCTCGACATCGAAACAACCCATGACCAGCGCATCAGTGTGATTGGGATTTATCGTAGTGACCTCGGCACGATCCAACTCATTGATGGGGGGATTAGTGATTTGGCGATCTACAATGCCCTCGAAGGCATCGAGACCATTGTCACATTTAATGGCTCAGGATTTGACTTACCATTCATCAAACGTCGGTTACGCGTTAATCTATTAAACGATTACACACACAGCGATTTGATGTTGGTATGCCGTAAACGGGGATTGCGTGGTGGGCTCAAGCTCATCGAAACCCATGTGGGCATCCAGCGTGCTACGGCTGGCATTAGTGGGTATGATGCCCCACGATTATGGCGGCGCTACGAAGACTTGCATGACCAACAATCACTCGAGATTTTGCTCCATTACAACCAAGAAGATGTCATCAATTTGTGTTTACTCGAAGCACATTTGGGCATCGTCACACATACAGCGGCCAACCCAGCTATTCGTCGTACATTTGAATAAGTAACCCAACATGCAATCAAAAATACTGAATCAACGCTACGAACTCGAAGAAAAAATCGGTGATGGTGGCATGGCCACTGTCTATCGTGGGCGTGACGTGCGCCTCAATCGGGTGGTCGCCATCAAAATCCTCCACCCACATCATGCAAGTGATTTGAATTTTTTGCAACGCTTTAGCCACGAAGCCCAAGCTGCTGCCAATCTGCGCCATCCCAGCATTGTCGATATTTATGATGTCGGTCAAGAAGAACGGCAACACTTCATCGTGATGGAATTTGTCGATGGGAGCGATCTCAAAAGCATGATTTTGCGCTACAAGCAGCTCCCCGTGCAACAAGTACTGCAAATCACGAGTGCGATTGCCGATGGAATCGATGCCGCGCATCAACTTGGTATGGTGCATCGCGATGTCAAACCCCAAAATATCATGGTGGCCCACGACGGGACCGCCAAGATTACGGATTTTGGTATCGCCAAAAGCGGACTTTCTACAGCACAAACAGAAACCGGCGTAACCTTTGGTACTGCTGACTATATATCGCCCGAGCAAGCGCGTGGCCAACCAGCAACAGCACAATCCGACATTTATGCGCTGGCGGTCACCATCTACGAAGCACTTACCGGGCAACTCCCCTTTACCGGCGATAGTGCGGTAGCGGTGGCATTACAACATGTCGGCTCAAAACCACCACCTATCAGGCGCCACAACCCGAACGTCTCACCGGCGCTTGAGCAACTTATCTTGCGTGCACTTGCCAAAAACCCATCGGAACGCCCTGCCACTGCCAAAGAATTTGGTCAGTTGTTGCGTGCCCAAGAAGAAACCGAATTGCGCGATACTGCCCCACGCCCAATTCGCTCAGGCAATGGCAATGGACGTAGCGCAACATCAATATCTGCGGGCATGCGTAATCTGCCGCCCAAACGCTCTACCATCACCTCACCGCTCCCATCACGTGCTGGGCGTGAGTTTGGCGGCTTCTTGATTCTTTTGTTATTACTGACGCTTGCGCTAGGGATTTTTTATCTGTTTGCAATTGGGTCATTCAACAGTTTGATACCCCCCAATGCCATTCGTAATATCATCCCCAATACCGCCCAATCCCGCAACACGACCACATCCACTCCGATTGATGCATTCTCGGGTGTGAGTGTACCCGATGTGCGCAACCGCACCGAAAACGACGCTATCGCGATTTTGCAAAAAGCGGGACTCCAGACAGTCGCCGAAGATGGCACATACTCCAACGAAACCCCCAAAGGCCTCATCATTAGCCAAAACCCGAATGCTGGCGACCCTGCACCTGCCGACAAAACCGTTCACTACGTCTTGAGTCTCGGGAAAGTGGCGCCGCAGATCCCCGCACAAGTCGTTGACATCAATACCGAGGAAATCCGGCAACAACTCTTAGCAATGAATCTACGTGTGATTCTGCGCCCCGAACACAACACCAAAATTGCAGTTAATCACGTCATCCGCACTGATCCCGAACCCAACTCTGTTTTACAAGCAGGCGCTTCAGTGCAAGTTTATACGAGTCTTGGCGCGAATCGGCAAATCCCTAGTATAGTGAATATCTCCGAAACAGAAGCCCTCAAAATACTCCAATCTACCGGTATTACCACAACTAACGTCGTCTACAAAGGGTGTGATGAGCTCGGTGCGCTGTGCGACACCATTGCCGCCGGTCGTGTTGTCACGACACAACCAGCCGTCGACGATCTCCTTGCTGATGGGGAAACGCTAGTCATCACCGTCCGCCAACCCTAATTCACACCAACTGTCATTTTTTCAACACACCCGCCGCTTCGGCTTTACCACGCTACTAATTCAGCGGGGGGTTTGCCGTCACATTAACTCCTACCATCTGGGCTTCATTTTCAGGTATACTCAGAGCAGCGCCATGAAAATACCCACGCTAAAATCATCCCCAACTAACATCATGGCTATCGCTTTACCCAACACAAATACTGCATTTCGTCGTGTCGCAAAGGAGAACAACGATGTCACACCAGCTCGCCATCGACGGTGGCACACCCATCCGCCCCCAAGGATACCCTGAGTGGCCTGTACACGATACGCATGATGAAGCGCGAATGATTGAAGTATTACGGAGCGGACGCTGGGGAGGATTCCCCGAACCAGGACCATACAACGCCCAATTTTGTGCAGATTTTGCCGCTTTTCAAGGCAGCAAACATGGGATTTTGATGGTAAATGGCACTGTTACCATGGAGGTTGCCCTCAAAGCACTCGACATTGGCTGGGGTGACGAGGTTATCGTACCCGGGTTAACATTTGCTGCCACGGCCTATGCCCCCATGGCAGCCGGGGCACTCCCCGTAGTTGTCGATGTCGAGCCCAAAAGCTGGGCTATCGATGCCGAAGCCGTTGAGGCGGCGATAACCCCGCGCACGCGCGCCATCATCCCCGTCCACGCTGGACAAATTGTCTGTGACATGGATGCACTGGTGGCAATCGCCCAAAAACACCACCTCCACATCATCGAAGACTGTGCCCATAGCCCTGGCAAGCAATGGCGTGGACGTGGCGTGGGCAGTTTTGGGGCATTTGGGTCCTTTAGTCATCAAAGCTCCAAAATTTTGACTGCAGGCGAAGGAGGTACCCTCCTTACCGATGACGAACACCTCGCGCAACGTGCGCATTCGATTATTGATTGTGGTCGCCCAAAAGACCCTGCTGGTCAAATATACACCTTTGGCTGCAACTATCGACTCAGTGAACTCAGTGCGGCATTGCTCGGATCGCAACTCGAAAAATTCCCTGCCCAAATGGAAGAGCGGGCCCAGAATGCCCGCTACTTCATGCAACGCCTAAATGACATCCAAGGCGTTCGGGCATTACACCTCGACGAACGTGTTACCCGTTTGTCGTTTTATCGCTTTATTGTGGCCATTAATCCCGAAGCATTTGCCGGAGTCAACAACAGCGTAGTGTGTGAAGCACTCAATGCCGAGGGAATCGGTAGCTGGGTGGGCTACGACGCGATGAGCAAATACCCCCTCTTTCAACCACACTTGTCGCGGTTACCCGTTGCTGTGCACTATGCAGCCCAACTCGATCCGCAGCGGTGGTCATTGCCGGTCGCAGAGCGAGCAGCAATGGTCGAACAAATTTATCTCGATGAGGGCATTTTTAGAGCAGGACATGAGGGCATCGATCAACTCATCGAAGCATTTGTCAAGCTCCAACGCAATCCCGATGCACTCCGCAAACTAGCAGCCCAAATGCAGGCGTAATCAATCACCGACCAGAATTACTCTTAGTAGACTAATTTATGTAATAACTGGGTCACTACCACCTGCGGATCATCACAGAGCCCACAATGTACGGGACCAGTCGCGATAATCGTACTGCGTGGGGCGACCAACCAATGGAAGCGTTCGGCAATGGGCAATGCCGCAATCGGACCTACCATGGGGTCGCCAAGGGCAACTGCCGTAAACAGAGCCAGATGTTCTTGAATGCTGGTCATATCGCAGGTGGCGTCCAACGCTTGTAAGCGGGCAACGTCGCAATATGTGGGTGCTGCCAAAAAGCGTTTGGTTCGACAAAACAACACCACACCTACGTTGATAGATTCGCCTCGTTCTATGCGGGGCGTCAGTCGGATCACGGCATAATCAAATGAGTGAGCGGGCACGTAGCACCTCCGCCACAAAGGCCCGCGGCGCCGCCACGCGGCGCACGAGGTAATCGTATAAGGCCGCCCGCGCTTGCGCCGGCGCTTGCCAGCGCCGCCCCAGCGGCCACCACGCGTCGGGTACCATATCGAGTACCGTGGCAATGGCGGTAGCGCTCAATCGCTGACTCAACTCAGCATCGACCACCTCAATATGATTGGCCATAGGCAACAACACGTGATCACGAATCGCCGCAAATGGCGTCGCAATTCGATCTTCGTAGCCGTCCCACGCATGCATCACATATAAAGCCGCGCCATGGTCGATGATATGCAACCGCCGATGCCACCACAACATATTGGTGTTGCGTGCGGTACGATCGATGTTGGTCATCATGGCGTCAAACCATACCACCGCCGAGGCGAGCATCGGGTCGACACGCTGTACCAATGCTGCATCAAACGGCAACGCCCCCGGCAAAAAATCACAGGCCAGATTTAGGCCGGCACTGGCAATAATCAAGGCCTGCACCTCGTCGTCTGGTTCCGAACGGGCCAGCACCGAGTCAATATCAATAAACACCAACTCTGGCACGGGCAAATCACAAATCCGTGCCAATTCGCCGACGACTAATTCAGCGACCAAAGCACCGCTCCCTTGCCCGGCACCGCGAAACTTGACGACATACATTCCGTCATCATTCGCTTCCACCAGCCCTGGCAGCGAGCCCCCTTCGCGCAACGGCATCACATAACGAGTTGCCGCTACTGTGCGTAATCCTTGTTTCAAAAGAGCCTCATAACCATGGCTGCAACCACCGCAATAATGGTAAGCACCACGATAAACCGAATCACACCGGTAATCAGCTTCCAGACCAACCAGATTGCCAGCAACCCAACCGCAATCTCGAGTGCAGTGTTCATGATGACATCCTTTGCGTGTGACAACTATGCATAAATATACTACACTAAACGGCGTATTGCGTATTTTCATTGCATGCTAACTGTTGCTACAACACCACGCTCCCAATGCGCATCCTTTTGCTAGGCTATCTTTGCTCTGGCAAAGCGCTTTTTGTGTGGGAGCGAGGGTGGTTTGTACCATCACAAGGAGTCACTGTGACCCAATTACCGATGTTGCGCCCGATTGATTTGATTGTGGTAACTGCGGGTCGACTAGCCTCAACTACTGCATTCCGCATCGTCTATCCCTTACTGCCATTCCTCAGCCACCGCTTCGATATCTCGCTCCAACAAGGCGCTACGCTCGTCGCCATCCAAACGGCGGCCTCACTGGCATCACCCATCGGTGGCACCATCGCCGATCGCTTTGGCGAGCGCAAAGCGATGCTCATCGCCCTCGCACTCTTTATCACTGGCGCGTTGTCATGCAGTCTCGCCAGTGGGTTCATCGCTTTTTTTGTGGGGTATTTGTTGATCGGATTAGCAACGGCCCTCTACCTTCCCTCGGGTCAAGCCTACCTTAGCGCACGCAGCCCCTACGAGCAACGTGCGCGAGTGCTCGGAATTTTCGAAATGGCGTGGGCGGTATCGGCGATTATCGGGGTGGCGCCATTAATGTACCTCATCAATCAACAGCAACAAAGTATTGTCGCCTATGCGATTTTGGCAGGCATCGGTATACTCAGTTTCGCCATGTTATGGCAACTCCCCGAACATCACCAGCGCCAATCGTTTGCGCATGGGGCAGCGACAACCGTCAATATGATGACCTTCTTGCGCCAGCCTGGGTTAGCTATCCTCTTACTTTTTCCATTCCTCACCTTTGGTGGTAATGATTTGTTTTTTGTGACCCAAAGCACGTGGCTCAAAAGTGATTTAGGCGCCAATGAGGCGCTTATCGGGGGATTGTTTGTCATCATTGGCATCGCCGAACTTGCTGGGTCGAGCGCCGTTGTGGCTTTTGCAGACCGCATCGGCAAACGGCGGTCAGTGATATGGGGATTTTTGTTGACGAGTGGGTGTCTGCTGTTGCTTCCATTTGTGGGCAGCAATTGGTGGTTAGTAACGGTAACGATGTTTTTGTTTTATTTCTTCATTGAATACGCTATCGTGGCTAGCTTCCCACTTATTTCGGAAGCCTTACCAGCGGCCCGTGGCACGATGATGGCGCTGATGTCGGCAGCAGTAGGGATTGGGCGGATTTTGTCGTCGCTCAGCAGTGAGTTTTTGTACCTCAACGGGGGGCTCCCGCTGATTAGCGCGGTGGCAGTCGTCACGAGCATCTTGGGGCTAATTGCCGTGAGCCGTTCACCGCTCACGCCCAAACGATAATCAAGAGGTGACGTCTGCTTAACATTCATAGGGCATACTTATTATGAATTTTGTACTGAGGAGCAGATATGAGCACACTCCCAATTGTTGGCGTAGCCCTTCCATCGCAACACATACCGACCTATTTCGATTGGATTATGGCCGAGCAACGCGACCTCGAAATCCAAGACATGGTAGATCCCGATGTCATCGACGGTGATTGGCACGCGCGTGCCCACGAAATTCACACGCTGCTCCAACCCCACACGGGGCGCCGTGGCATCCACGGGCCATTTTATGGCATCGATATTGGGTGCAAAGACCGGGCGATCCAAGCCGTAGTACAGCAACGCTTGTTGCAAGGGCTCGAATTTGCCCACATCGTCGGCGCCAGTCACATGGTCATACACAGCCCATTTATGGCGTTTGGCTCACCATTTAGTGCAATTCAACCCAAAACCCTCGCCAGCACCATTCAAATTGCCAATCAAATCATGGCTCCGGTAGTAGCCAAAGCGGCCGAAATCGGCTGTATGCTGGTCATCGAGACCATCCAAGACCAACATCCTCAGCATTTACGCAGTCTGATTACCTCATTTAATTCCCCTTGGGTGCGCCACAGCATTGACGTGGGCCATGTGCGGATTACGATGACCCGTGGCGGCGCGACAAACGCCGAATGGATTCGCCAGAACGGCGATTTGCTCGCACACATGCACTTGCAAGACAACGATGGCAGTTATGATGCCCATTTGGGATTGGGGCAAGGTGATATCAACTTCCCGAGTATTTTTGGTGCGCTCCAAGAATTCACGCATCACCCACGCCTCATCCTCGAGCTCAGCAACCACCACGACATTGTTCAGAGCTGGCACTATTTGAAAAATCTCGGGCTTGCACGCTAATTCCATCATACGACAAGGCACCTTGGCAATTAGCCAAGGTGCCTTGTCGTGTGATACGTGCGTATCTACTTTGCAATCATATTCTCGTCGCGGTTTTTTTCGCCTTCTTCGAGCAACATAATCGGGATTCCATCTTCTACGGGATAGCGATAGCCGTTGCGCCGATTCACCAGCCATTCGCGGCCATCGGCATCACTGATTAATTCAATGGGACCTTTGTCGCCGGGGTCTGCCAAAATTGCCAACAAATCAGGGCTAACAGAGCGCTTGGAGTTGTTGGCAGGAGTCGTGGCTGAGGCACTTTCTTGGCGCATCGCACGATAAACTACCAATGCCACGCCAGCAACCAACAACAAACCCAACAAACGAAAAAGCTGTTTCATTCCGACTCTCCTTCATTATTCCATGCTGTTATTGTAACGCCATCTGTGGCAAACGGTACCGGATTTTGGGTGCGTTGCAACAAACGGGGGCGACCAATTGACTCAGGTGACCACGGGGTAGGGGGAGTATGCGGGCTCCGCCACACCAAAAATTCGTTGACGAGATTGCCCTTTGCATCATAGCGCACACTCAAAAACGGACAACGCTGGTTTTGACGACGGCCAGTGGTTAAATCAATCACCACATCCGTCCAAGTACCTACATTAATGTAGGTCTGACGTTCGTTCATAATCACGTGTTGCGCCATATGCGTATGCCCACAAATAAATAATACGGTATCTTGATAGCTGGTATCATGGGCAATTTTGACCATTTCACGCAATACCGCAACGTTGAATTCGCGCACTTCACGCAATAATTGCCGACGTGATTCACGTTCGATATGCGCCATCAGGTAGGGTGGCACGGTTTCGCGCTGGCGTTGAGACCGACCTTCGGTGACGCGGCGCACCGTATCAAGAGCCTGGCGCAGTCGCCGTTGGTTTACGAGATGGCGGACGGTGGTAGCGGATTCATTGAGTGTCTCGCTCCGGCGATAGGCGAGTGGCACCAACATGCTTCGCACTGCCAGCACCACCCCATGCGTCACAAAGCGCACCACTTGCCAGTCACGTAAGTGTGCAACACTCAACAAATGCCACAAAAACGCCGAACTTGGCTTGACATTGTCAATAAATGGCGCCACGGGCAGCGGCGAGCGTTCAAGCGGATTTATCACGCTTTTGACGGCAAAGGTACCACGCACCAGTTCAAAGGGCTGACTAATCCCTTCAAAGCGCACAAAACTATTCCATGGCTCGAATTGATTGCCATGCTCGATAAACATACCATCACCAACATAACGCGTACAAAAGCGCAAGCGTTCATCTTCTGGTGCCAAACCAAATCGTTGGCGAAGCAGGTTTTTGGCCGTCTGGTAATGCAATTCAAAATCATGATTGCCGATGAGCAACGTCAAATAATTCCCCGGTTTGCGCACAAATCCGGCCAAGGCTTGGATGACAAGTGGATGCGCAGCAATAATGGCTTCGAGGCGGCGTTGGGCTGCCCGCCCTGTCCATTCAAAATCAGGGACGTCACTGAGGGTAACCTGCAAAAACTCGAATGTATCACCGGCCAAAATCAACTCAGTGGGCTCGGTCATGGCATAGAGCTGGATAAATTCAACCAATTGACTATCGGCATTGAAGTCATCGAGCCGATCGCCCCCGCCAAGGTGCAAGTCGCTGACAATCAAGCGACGCACCCCAAGTGCGGTATCATCGCCGCGTAATTCGCCAGTTGCATCAGCAGTGGGGCGCAACACCACAGGACGCAGGCGTGTCAGCACAAAGCGTAAAGACAACGCCATTGTCATCACTGCGCCCACCCAACTCCACCAACGACGCTGCATTACACCACCTCACTCGCCGATTTAGCCAAATCGATAAATGCAGCAATCAAACCGTTGTCCTTGTAGCCGGCGCGTTCGACACCGCTACTCACATCGACGCCCCACGGCGCCACCTGCCGGATGGCCGTCCGTACATTGTGGGGGGTCAAGCCGCCTGCCAGCACAACTCGCCGTTGGCTGGCCAACGCCGCTGCCGCGCCCCAATCGGCAAATCCACCCGTACCACCAAACTGAGTAGCCGTCATTGGCGCATCAATCAGCGGGGTAATCCGGACATCAGCCGTTGCCAACCATGGCGACTCATCCGCAGCACCATTGAGTCGCAGGGCTCGCCAAACTGGCAATGGGGGCAAGTCGGCAATACTGTCGTAGGCTTCGGTGCCATGGAGTTGGATAACATCGAGGCCACAGGCTGCTACCGTAGCGGCAATGGTAGTGGCTGATTCGTTGACAAACAACCCTACCACCTGCGTGGCATACCCTGCGTCACGTAGGGTCGCCACGAGGCGTTGGGCAGTACTAATTGAGACTTGGCGCCGGCTAGGAGCAAACACCAAACCGATATAATCGGCTCCTGCAGCCGCAGCCACAAGCAGATGTTCGGGTGAGCTCAAGCCACAAATCTTGACAATAGTCATCACTACTCCGTGGTTTTTTTGCGGCGACGAAGCGTCGCACGGGGCGGGTCTAGGAGCTCAACTGGCGCAACCGGTGCCGGTGGCATCAATTCAGCATTATTGATAGGGGCATCCGCTGTCGTTTTTGTCGTGCGCCGTGACTGCGGCTTCTTGGGTGCACCAAGCACACCTGCGGGGGTAGGCGCTCCCTCTTGGGCCACGGCGGGTTCTTGACGCTTGCTACGCCGAGGCGCCTTGTTGGGCAGAGCCGGCAACGCCAATTCATCATCAAGCAGGTCAGCCGGCGTAGGAATCATGGTAACAACTGCCGGCGTAGGAATTACCGGCGATTCTCCTACTGCACCTAATGCCTCTACAAGCGGAGCAACTGGCACCGGTGAAGGTTCACTAACTGGGGCGACAACCGCCAATCGGTAACTCACACGATTGCCACGACCAATGCGGTGTAATTCCCCCGAATTTATCGACAGCTTAATCAACGAACGCAATTCTTCGTTGGTTCGTGACACGCCATCTGCCCCACGATTACGGGTATTGCGCAATAAATCATGGATTTGTTGGAACGACAACGGACGCTCACTCGCACCCACAATCGCTCGCACCAATTGGCGTTCTTCGTTACTAAATGGTTGCGTTGGTGCACCATCATCACTGCTTTTGGATGACTCGTCGACCGCAAGCACATCATTGTCCATCATCGCCACGGGGGTGGTTACCGCATCACGCACCGGTGATGCAAGTACTTCTGCTTTGGACACCGGCGCAACAAAATCATTGGGTACGACGGTGACTGTACTTACCGGGGCAACACTGGGCGGCAAAACAATTCCATCAGTGTCACGAGTTGGCTGACTGGGCTCTTTCCGTTCTTTCCGTTCTTTGCGCTTGGGACGATCTCCACGGCGGCGGCGGCGTGATTTGTCCTCGCCTCGGTCATTGGCAACTCCATCAATTGACAGCGCCGCTGGCGAAGCGCTTTCTTCGCTATTCGCTTCACTCGCCACAGTAAATTGCGAAAGTTTGCGCGGATCTTCACTAGGCAAAAAGACTTCGTTGACCACACCATCACTCGAAATCAAGATTTTGCCCCGCCGCGCTGCTTCGTGGATAAAGTCTTTGAAACGTTCAAGCGGATGACCGTTGCTATCTTTGATTTGTTGCTCGCGGAACTCCCCCCCCGACAGTTCTTTCATCAGTACTTTGAGCGACCCAAATGCTGTCATCATGTTGCGATTGCGCGCCTCATGCACCGCTTTGACGAGCAATTCAAAGGCAGCGTCTTCGTTGAGTGTCACTGTGTCAACGCTCTTGGGGGCTTTGGCAGCGGTGCGAGCAGGAGCATGGTCACGTGGCGTGATCCGCTCGGGGGCACGTTCTATCGGACGTTCAAAATCATCGATGTCGCTGACCCGCCGCCCAATCGGCGTTGGCGCAGCATCCGGCACCGTTTTGCCGATTAATTGCTCATAAAAAATAAATTCATCGGCACTTTGGGCCAAATGCGACGAGGCAGCCCCACCTACACCGATGATAATGACGTCTTTGCCTTGCTGGCGAATCGAATTTACCAATGGAATAAAGTCGCGATCCCCGGTGACCAATACAAAAGTACTAATGTTGGGCACCGTAAAGAGCGTGCGCATGGCATCGATACACAGATTCATGTCGACGCTGTTTTTGATGGGGCGCCCGGTACGACCAGCATCTTTGTCGTAATAGTAGGTCGGCACATACATCGGCTCGATGTTGTTGGCATACAAGGCACTAGTAATGCGAGGGTAACGGTACCAGTCGGCGTAGGCCCGCGCCAAAATCACCCGACCGAGTTCGCTACAGCGATCCATAATAATTTCAAAGTTGGGGTTGGCGTCCAGTTTGTCGCGGACACTGACATAGACATTTTCAAAATCAATGAAAACCGCCACGTCTTTGCGTATTTGCTCTGCCATAATTACGGTGTGAGCTCCTCAAAATGAGCACACACACGCCACCAAAGTTTCAAAGGATGTGACAAGTCGCACACTTTTTGCCGACACATCAAACAGCATCATGCCACAACTCTTGTTGCGCCGCGGTTTGTTGCATCATTGCAAGAAAGGCTGACTCGTATTTGCAGGTGGTGGACGGTATGCAGTTGCATCCCGTATCGGCCACACCATCCTCAAGTGTCTTGGGCGCTACGCGTGTGCACCAAAAAATTCCATTGCACAACAATAACTACTATTATGCTTTTGTAGTATACCACACTCGCCCATTATCGTATTTGATATGCGTTATGGGACGGGATCATGCCCCCCTGCCGAAAAAGGATGACAGCGCAACAAACGCTCGACCCCCATCGCCACCCCCCGCAAAAACCCGTACTTGTCAATTGCCTGATAGGTGTATTCTGAGCACGACGGCGTATAAATACAACTGGGTGGCGTATGGGGCGAAATCCGACGCTGATAAAAACGAACCATCTGCAAGGCGATTTTTTTCATGTCATTCCTCCTGTTGATTGGGTTGAGGGGCTTGACGGACCGTTTCCCACACGAGATGACGCAATTCGGGCACAATCAGTTGTGTCATCGCCAACTCGACGGCTGCTGGCGAGCCAGGCAGACAAAAAATCAACGTCTGCCCTATCGTCCCTGCCGTGGCCCGCGACAACATGGCGGCAGCACCCACCTGTTGGTACGACAACATGCGAAAAATCTCGCCAAATCCAGGCAACTTACGCGCCAACAATGGCTCGATGGCATCAATGGTAGTATCACGTTTGGCAATACCGGTGCCGCCGGTCGTCACAATCATTTGACACCCTGCCATAACCCAGGCTTCGATATGGGCGACCACCTGCGCCGGCTCGTCACGCACAATCGCATAGTGGGTTATGTGATGACCACCGTCAACCAAGAGGCGTTGGGCGAGTTGGCCACCCGTATCATTGTCTAGCGTGCGGGTATCGCTAATGGTCAATACCCCACAATGAATCCCGTGGATTTGGGCATCGGCATAGGTACGATGGCTGGTATGGCTCATGGTGCAATGCTTTCTTGGTGCGGTTTTTTGTGCGAAATGCGAGATTCCTCTGCATCTCGTTGATTAGTATCGTACCACGAACAAGCAGATTATTGGAATTTTTGAGGTTGACAAAAAGCACAAACACCTTAATAATTACATTTATCACGTGGAGGGCTTATGCCGCTACAATTCACAACCGAGGCGCGCGACACACACACGAGCGCCCGGGCCGGTCGCATTGTCACTGCGCACGGGGTCATCGAGACACCAGTATTTATGCCAGTTGGGACCAAAGGCACCCTCAAATCACTCGCCCCCGAAGAGGTGGCGGAGCATGGTGCGCATATCATCCTCGGCAACACCTATCACCTCTACCTGCAACCCGGTCACGAACTCATCGCCCGACATGGTGGATTACACCGCTTTATGGGCTGGGATGGGCCGATTTTGACCGACAGTGGTGGCTTCCAAGTCTTTAGCCTCAAATATGGTGGTATTGCCGACGAAGTCAAAGGGCGCGGTTCATTCAAACCGCAACCCGGCATGGTCAAAGTCACCGATGATGCGGTCGTATTCAAGTCATATATTGACGGCGCCAAGCACATATTTACCCCCGAACGGAGCATCGAAATCCAAAAGGGCATCGGTGCCGACATCATCCTCTGCTTCGACGAACTCCCTCCATTTCGGGCCGGCTACGATTACACACGGCGCTCGCTCAAACGCACCCACGATTGGGAAGAGCGCTGTCTGACCTATCATCAACAGACCTTGCGCGGTGAGCACGACATCCCCATGCCCACTCTTGATCAATCGTTGTTTGGCATCGTCCACGGCGGCGTCTTCCCTGATTTACGCAAAATCAGTGCCCAACATATCGGTAACATGGACTTCGACGGGTTGTGCATCGGGGGCTCACTCGGCGCCAACAAAACCCAAATCTATGATGTGGTCGAGATGACCGTGCCGCACTTGCCCGACAACAAACCACGCCACTTGTTGGGAATTGGCGATGTGGACGATTTGTTTGAAGGAGTTGCGCGGGGTATCGACATGTTTGACTGTGTCAGCCCGACGCGGTTGGGGCGCCATGGGTCGGCATTGGTGTACGATGCCAGCAAAAACTTCCGCCTCAACGTCAACAATGCCAGTTGTCGCGATAGCGATGCACCACTCGATGAATGGTGTGGCTGTAGCGTCTGCAAAAAATATTCGCGCGCCTATATCCATCATCTCTTCCGTGCCAAAGAATTGTTGGGGATTCGCTTGGTCAGCCTGCACAATGTTGCTTTTTTGCTGCATCTCATGCGTGAGATCCGGCAAAGCATAATAGACGGGTCATTTGTGGCGTTACGCGCATCGTGGTTTGATGGCGCAAAGACGCACTAGTAACACTACAAGAGGAGTTGTATGAACCAGATTAAGAAAACGTTCGCCAATCCTGCAAACATCGTGTTGATGGCGCTTTCAATTGGAATCAACATCGCAGTCGGTCAGCTCGTCGCAATTCTCAAATTGCCCATTTACTTAGATAGCATCGGTACTGTATTAGTCGGGGCATTACTCGGTCCTATTGCCGGCTTTGTAACGGGAATTTTAGGGACGATTATTTGGGCGTTAACGCTAAATCCAAGCGTGTTACCGTATGCTATTGTTGCCGGTATAATTGGCTTATTAGCCGGATTATTTGGCCGACGAGGTTTGTTCACGAGTAATTCGCCTTCTTGGGTTGGCGCAATCGTTGGTGCAGTTTTTTTCGCGGCTGTATCAGTATTTGTATTGACCCTGTATTCATTCACCGGTGATATCTGGGCGATTGCCGACAAGAACGGCGCAACTATTAGCATTGGTTCACTGTTTGCTAGTAATCAGATTTTATTTGGTACCGTAACGCTTGTTGGTGCTGTACTCGGTTTTCTCCTCATCAAAAATGGTGGCTACATCGGGTTGGCTGGTATTGCAACAGGTATCGTCGCCGCAGCGGTATCCGCACCAATTTCGACCTATACATCAGGTGGATTAAATGGGTCGGGGACAGATGTCTTGGTTGCTGGGTTCTTGGCAGCGGGACAATCTGTTTTAACTTCAACATTAGGCCAAGGAATTATATCGGATCCCTTTGACAAATTAGCATCGTTCATGATGGTTTGGGCAATTATTAATTTGTTACCTCTGCGCGTGCGTGACCGATTCGAACAATAGTCTACTATTCCTAACGCCCACGGGGATTTCCCTGTGGGCGTTGTGTCTTTTCTGCAGGGAGATGCGTATGCCCACCCGTTATGATAGTCTGCATCCATTAACCAAGCTGACGTGGGCATTTGTGCTTATTTTAGCAACCTATATGAGCCCCGTATTATGGCTGAGCGCCATTATCTGCCTAGCAGCATTGCTAACGACTGCGGCGTCAGCACAACGGGTTAGCATCGTACGTGTCTACCCGTTGTTTTTTATGCCCATCATCGTGTCACTGTTGCTCATTCGTGGTGTATTATTGCCAGATGTAGTCACTCGTCCCATCACTGTTGCTGGATATTCCGTAAGTTTAGATGCTCTGGCAAGCGCAGGATTAATAATTCTGCGCTATTGCACCCTCATCGCGGCATTGTTCACTGTAATTCAGACTACTCCTACTACACAATTGATGCAAGCTCTCGCCGAGCGCGGTATGCCCCGGAGCATCGAATACATTTTGTTGATGGCACTACAAATCATCCCCGACATGCGCGCACGGGCGGCAGCCATCCTCGAAGCCCAGCAATCACGGGGGTTGGTCATCAAATCACTCGTCAGTCGCGTACGTGCCTTGTTGCCACTCGTTGGACCGCTCGTAGTCGGCGCATTGGTCGACATTGAGGAGCGGGCGATGGCGCTGGAATTACGCGCCTTTGCTGCCACCAGCCAGCCGACGCGGATGGCTGTCATCGTCGATAGCCGCGCCCAACACATCGCCCGGAGTGCATTATTGCTCAGTGCCGTGCTGATGATCGCTTTGCGTATCGCCGGGAGGTTGCCGTCATGATTACACCGATTATCAACGTCAACCAACTCAGCTTTAGCTACCGGCGCCAGCCCCAACCGGCAATTACCGATGTATCGTTTGCATTGAATCCCGGCAGTGTGACGGCCATTATTGGTCGGGCGGGGGCCGGCAAAAGTACCTTGTGTGCGTTGCTCGCCGGCTTCATGCCCCAGTTTTTTCGCGGCAAAACGCATGGCAACCTGCAGGTCGATGGGCGCGACCCGCTGGCGAGTAGCATCATCGAGATGTTGCCCCATGTGACCATGGTCACCAGCCAAGCCAGCACCCAAATCTCGGGGGTCTGCTTTAGTGTGGCCGAAGAAGTCGGCTTTGCCCTGCAAAATCTGTCGCTCCCCAGTGCCGAAATTACCCAACGAGTGCATCGCGCTATGGAATTGATGGAAATCACCCATTTGGCCGAGCGCTCACCCTTCCAATTGTCGGGTGGCCAACAACAACGCCTCGTCATCGCCGCCGCCCTAGCCCTCAGCCCACCGGTGTTG
>Ga0214917_10001443_pt1 | contig 30359 bp, 26 predicted proteins | sample LL_1208_BB_MetaG_FD_177983 | JGI IMG/M metagenome (GOLD analysis project Ga0214917, IMG submission 177983) | Freshwater microbial communities from Lake Lanier, Atlanta, Georgia, United States - LL_1208_BB | ecosystem: Environmental > Aquatic > Freshwater > Lake | place: USA: Georgia | collected... | reverse complement strand
CCACTTGCCACGCCAGTCAGATAATGATCGGGCACTGCCGTCTTGGTCTGGCAACGCAAAGTCTGGTGCTGGGGCACCCGCAGCAGGAACCGCAGCTTGAACGGGCACTGCCATTAGAGCAGCACCTAAACCAAGCGTGGATAGCAAACCCACACACCAAGCACGACGCAGTTGGGACCTCATTTAAGCACCTCGCAATTCCTTCAAGCCGCCCATAAAGGGACGCAGCGCCTCGGGAACTTCAATGCTGCCGTCAGCGCGTTGGTAGTTTTCAAGAACTGCCACCAGGGTGCGCCCCACCGCCAAACCCGAACCATTCAGGGTGTGCACCCATTCGTTTTTGCCTTGGGCGTTTTTAAAGCGGGCCTGCAAGCGGCGCGCTTGAAACGCCTCGCAGTTGGACACCGAGCTGATCTCGCGGTAGGTGTTTTGCGCGGGCAACCACACTTCTAGGTCGTAAGTTTTGGCTGCGCCAAAACCCATATCGCCCGTGCACAACGCCATGACACGATAGTGCAAGCCCAACTTTTGCAAAATGGCCTCGGCATGCTCGGTCATCTGCTCTAAGGCGTCGTAGCTGTGGTCGGGGTGCACAATTTGCACCATTTCCACTTTGTCAAACTGGTGCTGGCGGATCATGCCGCGGGTGTCGCGCCCGTAGGAGCCGGCTTCTGACCTGAAGCATGGCGTGTGGGCCGTGAGCTTGATGGGCAAGCTGGCCTCGGCCACGATCTCGTCGCGTACAAAGTTGGTCAACGGTACTTCACTGGTGGGAATCAGGTACAGAGCAGCGTCTTCAGACTCGGCACCTCCTTCCTGCCCGCCCTTGTTGGTAGCAAACAAGTCGGCCTCAAACTTGGGCAACTGGCCGGTGCCCTTAAGGCTCTCGGCATTGACCACATAGGGCGTGTAGCACTCGGTATAGCCGTGCTCCTGGGTTTGCACCTCCAGCATGAACTGCGCCAAGGCTCTGTGCAAGCGGGCTATAGGGCCTTTCATTACCGTAAAACGTGAGCCGCTGAGCTTGGTGCCCGTGTCAAAGTCCAAACCCAAGGGTTGACCCAAATCCACATGGTCGCGCGGCTCAAAATCCAAAACGGGTGGAGCACCCCAAGTTCGCACCACCACATTGGCATGTTCATCCGCACCCACAGGCACGGAGGCATGCGGCACATTGGGCACCGCCAACAGCAGCTGGTGAAGTTCGTGTTGCAGGGTTTCCAAACGGGTGACCGACTGATCCAACTCTGCCTTAAGCTGGCCCACCTCGGCCATGGCCGCTTCAGCTTGAGCGTGTTCGCCCTTGCCTTTGAGCATGCCCACTTGCTTGCTCAAGGTGTTGCGTTTGGCTTGCAACTCTTCGGTGCGGGTTTGGATAGATTTGCGCTCAGCCTCCAAGCTTTGAAAGCTTTCGGCATTCAAAAAGGGCTGCGGTGATTTGCGGGTTTCCAGACGGGCCAGCACCGAGGCCAAGTCTTTACGCAATAAGTTGATGTCGAGCATGCCGAGATTGTAGGTTTGCGGATGCGCCCAAAGGGCTAGGCCTCGATCTTCAGACCTTTGGGTAAGGGAAACTTGATGGTTTCTTCAATACCATTCATTTTGCGCACCGAAATAGCGCCCATCGCCTTGATGCGGTCAATCACCTCTTGCACCAAAATTTCGGGGGCGGATGCGCCAGCTGTTACACCAATGCGTTGCTTGCCTACAAACCATTGGTCTTGCAGCTCTTGGGCGTTGTCCACCATATAACTTTCAGTACCTACCTTTTGCGCCACCTCGCGCAGACGGTTGCTGTTGGAACTGGTGGGGCTACCCACCACAATCACCAAATCCACCTGCGGACTCAACACTTTGACGGCGTCTTGCCGGTTTTGGGTAGCGTAGCAAATGTCTTGCTGCTTGGGCTCGCGCACTTTAGGAAACTTGGCCTTGACCGCAGCCAAGATATCGGCAGCGTCGTCCACGCTCAGGGTGGTTTGCGTCACCACGGCCAGCAGATCGGTTTGCAGGGGGGAAACATGTGCCACGTCTTGCACTTCCTCCACCAGATGAATGCCGCTGTCCAACTGCCCCATGGTGCCTTCCACCTCAGGGTGGCCTTTGTGGCCAATCATGATGAACTCATAGCCCTCTTTGTGCAGCTTGGCCAGCTCCACATGCACCTTGCTGACCAGCGGGCAGGTGGCATCAAAAACATTAAAGCCCAAGCGATCGGCCTCGTTTTGAATGGCTCTGCTCACGCCATGGGCAGAAAACACCAAAGTGGCACCGGCAGGCACATCGGCCAAGTCTTCAATGAAAATGGCGCCCTTTTGCTTGAGGTCATTGACCACATAGGTGTTGTGCACGATTTCATGGCGCACATAAATAGGCGCGCCAAATTTATCTAAAGCGCGCTCCACAATTTCGATGGCGCGGTCCACGCCCGCACAAAACCCACGAGGTTCGGCCAGAACCAGTTCTTGCAGCATTACCAAGTCCTCTTCAGAAAATCTTGTTCACAAAACGCCCAACACATGCACTTCAAACGTCACCGGCTGGCCCGCCAGCGGGTGGTTGAAGTCGAACAACACCCCGCCATCAGGAGCCACCTGCAACACCACGCCCGCAAATTGGCCTTGCCCGTCGGGGGTAGGAAACTGCACGGCGTCCCCCACTTCGTAGTGTTCCAAGGGATCCCCCATATCGGTCAACACTTTGCGGGCCAACCATTGTTGGAGCTGTGGGTTGCGTTCGCCAAATGCCTCACCGGCAGGTAACTCAAAAGTCTGGTGCGCCCCCTCGGGCAAACCCAGCAAACAGTGCTCCATCGCGGGAGCCAATTCGCCAGAACCCAACGACAAGGTGGCGGGCGAGCCCCCGAAGGTGTTGATGATGTCGCCCGCAGGACCGCTGAGGCGGTAATGCAGCGTCAGAAAAGAGCTAGGCTGAACCAGAAGTTCAATATTGGTCATGAGAATCCTGTGATTTGGCTTATTGTAGAAACCAGACTCAGCTCGGGTGCACGGCCGCTGGTGATGTCCCATCCTGACTCTACGCACTAACTTCTCAGCACGCCGGCCACGCTGGCGGCAAGGTCTTCGAGCTTGCTGAGGTCGTGCACGGCCAGCATGCCATGCGCGTAACGATGAAGCACTGCCGCACCTTGCGCCAAAGGCGCGTAACCGTCAAAGCGCAGCAGGGGATTGAGCCAGAGCAGACGACCGCTGCGGCGCCGAAGTTGTTGCAATTCATGAGCGAGGGCGTCGGGATTGCCGGTGTCCAGACCGTCAGTAATCATGAGCACCAGCGTGCGCCGCCCGACCAGCTTGCGCTGGTGCAAGGCATTCAGCGTAGCGAGGCTTTGGCCGAGCTGGGTGCCGCCGGCGAAGTCTTCGATGGCAACGCTGGCGTGGGCCAGCATGTCGTCCGTATCGGCATGCGCAAAGGCAGGGCTGAGATCGGTGAGTTGGTTACCGAATGCGAAGACATGGCGCTGCAGCCGCATGGCGCCACCCAGCGCCTGACGGCTGGTGGCGGCGTGCAGAAAGGCCAATAGCAATCGGGAGTAGCGCTCCATCGAACCGGACACGTCAACCAGCACCAAAAGCGGAACAGGCTGCCGCACACGCTGCAAACGAGGCAAATGCAGGGGCTCTCCACCGGTTCGCAGCGCAGATTGAAGGATTCCGGCCCACCAAAGATTCGTCCCGCGGGCTCCTGGCCGGTGGCGGCGGCTCGCGAAAGTGGGCAAGGGCAAGCGGATGTCTCGCGCCAACCGCTCTACCAGCCGGTATTCGGTGGCGCCCAAGGCGTTGAAATCGGCATGCCTAAGGCGCTGGAAATCGCTGGCGGTCATTGCAGCATCGAAATCGACCTTGTCCTCCTGAGGGCTGGGCTGGGCTTGTTTGCCGAACGCATGCTGTGGCGAGAGTGCTTCGCGCACGCGGGGTCGGCGCTTGCTGGGCTCCGCCTTGCCTTCCGCGCTCGGGAGCAACTGCGAGAGCAGCTTGTGCGCCATGTTGGGGTTGCGAAAGAAAGCCTCAAACAATTCGCGATAGACCTGCCGGTCTTGCTCACGGCTGATCAGCACGGCTTCCAGTGCAGCGCTCAAGTCTTCGCGCCTGTCCAAACCCACAGCGAGGGCTGCATCGGCTGCCAGCGCGATACGCGCAGGGTCCACCCGAACTCCGGCACGGCGCAGGGTACGGCCAAAGGCAGCGAGGTTATCGCTGAATTTACCCAGGCGGGCGTCACCTAACTGCATCGGGCGCCCCTCCACCTTTCACGGACCATCGCCGCCTTCTGCTGGGGCCAGCAGCTCGCCAGCCAGTTGGTGGTTGAGCGCGGACACGTCGTCGCGCTGCTTGAACAAGATACCGGCGGTGTCGGTCAGCAGCTCAGGGTCAAGCACCAAGGTGTCCAGCGCCAGCAGCGCCTTGGCCCACTCGACACTCTCCGCAATTCCCGGGGCGCGCTGGAAGTTACTCACAAACGGCTGGCTGCGCAATCGGCTAACGACCTCAGCGACTTGCGCGGTGAGCGCATCCGAGGCCTCAGGCACCTGTGCACGAATGATTTGGAGCTCGCGCTCGCGCTCGGGGTAATCGAGCCAGTGATAGAGACAGCGGCGCTTAACCGCGTCGTTGAGCTCGCGGGTGCGGTTGCTGGTAAGCAAAGTCACGGGCTTCACACGGGCTTTGACCGTGCCCATCTCAGGAATGCTGACCTGATACTCGCCCAAGTACTCGAGCAGAAATGCCTCGAAGGGCTCGTCCGCCCGATCCACCTCGTCAATCAGCAACACGGCGCCAGGCTCGGGGGCACGCAAGGCCTGTAGAAGAGGACGCTGGATGAGGTAGCGCTCCTGATACACCTCGCGCTCCACATCGGTAACGCCCGCGCCTGACTGGGGCGCAAGCTCCGCGGCACGCATATGCAGGAGCTGGGCCGCGTAATTCCACTCATAAAGCGCCTCGCGCTGCTCCAATCCGTCGTAACACTGCAGACGAATGAGGGCGCGCTCCAGCGCGACTGCCAGTGCCTTGGCAAGCTCGGTCTTGCCAACTCCGGGTTCGCCCTCCAACAGCAAGGGCCGCTGCAACTTGAGTGCGAGATACACGGCGGTTGCCAAACGTCTGTCAGCGAAATAACCGGCAGCCTGCAATGCAGATGACAACGCATCCACGGAAGAAAACACCTTCATGGGAACCTTTTTGCTGTGAAGACGAAACAGCCCCGCAGCCAAAAGACAGCGGGGCTGAACTGGACCCAAAATCAGCTTAAGAGCTTAGCGACGGCGCGCTGCGTTTGCACGCTGATGAGATTGGCTCGGTAGGCAGCCGAAGCGTGAATATCGGCGTTGAGGTCGCTGTCGTCAATCTTGACCGACGCAGCAGACTCTACGCTGAAGTTCTTGTTCAGCGCGTCTTCCAATGCCGTATGGCGAAACACGAAAGGTCCTGCACCAGTGACCGCCACACGCACGCCATGATCCGTTTGCGCCAGGTAGACGCCCACCAAAGCAAAACGGGAGGCGGGTTGGTTGAACTTCATGTACACACTGCGTTTAGGAATTGGGAAGCTGATCGCCGTTATGAGCTCACCGTCTTCTAAAGCGGTTGTGAAAGTACCCAAAAAGAATTCATCGGCCGCAATAGTTCGCTTGTGGGTGTGGATGGTGGCCCCCAAGGCCAGCACCGCACTGGGGTAACAAGCCGCGGGGTCGCAGTTAGCCACGGATCCCCCCAACGTGCCCATGGCCCGGATTTGCTTGTCTCCGATATGCGCAGCCAAATCGGCCAGTCCAGGAATGGCCTCTCTGACGATGGGGCTGTTGGACACATCGATATGCCGGGTCATGGCGCCGATCACAACGGCATGGCCTTCCCTTCGTATACCAGCCAACTCGGGTATGCCACTCAAATCAGCGAGGGATCCGGGTTGGGAGAGCCGCAACTTCATGGAGGCCAACAGGGTTTGCCCGCCAGCCAACACCTTGGTTCCACTGGCCGTCAAATCTGCAGCCGCTTGTAGCGTCGTGGGACGCTCGAGAGTAAATGCGTACATGGTCTTGTCTCCTGTGCTTATGCCTTGGCGGCTTGGATGGATTCCCACACGCGGTGCGGGGATGCGGGCATGTCAAAATCTTTAACGCCGACGTCGCGCAGTGCGTCGAGCACCGCGTTGATGACTGCGGGTGGCGAACCAATCGCGCCGGCCTCACCACAGCCCTTGGTGCCCAGGGGGTTGTGGGTGCAAGGGGTGCAGATGTTCTCGATCTTGAATTCAGGAAAGTCATCAGCACGGGGCATGGTGTAGTCCATGAAGGAGCCGGTCAGCAGCTGTCCGGTTTCCTTGTCGTAGACACAATTCTCGAGCAGCGCCTGTCCAATGCCTTGCACCAAACCACCGTGGACCTGACCTTCCACAATCATCGGGTTGATGATGGTGCCGAAGTCGTCTACCGCAGTGAACTTGTCGATACGGGTTTTACCGGTCATCGGGTCGATTTCCACTTCGCAGATATAGGTTCCGCTGGGGAAAGTGAAGTTGGTGGGGTCGTAGAACGCGGTTTCGTTCAGGCCGGGCTCCAACTTGTCCAGCGGATAGTTGTGGGGCACATAGGCGGTGAGTGCCACTTGGCCAAAGGTCACCTTTTTGTCGGTGCCCTTCACTTTGAACTCGCCGTTGGCAAACTCGACGTCGGCGTCGCTGGCTTCCATCAGGTGGGCCGCGATCTTCTTGGCCTTGGTCTCAATTTTGTCGAGCGCCTTCATGATCGCCGCACCGCCCACCGAGATGGAGCGCGAGCCATACGTGCCCATGCCGAAGGGAACGCGGCCGGTGTCCCCGTGCACCACGTCTACTGCCTCCACCGCGATTCCAAGGCGTGCCGCTACCACTTGCGCAAAGGTGGTTTCGTGGCCTTGGCCATGGCTGTGGGAGCCGGTGAATACGGTCACGCTGCCGGTGGGGTGCACACGCACTTCGCCGCATTCAAACAGACCGGCCCGTGCACCCAAGGCACCGGCGATGTTGCTGGGCGCCAGGCCGCAGGCTTCGATGTAGCTGGAGTAGCCGATGCCACGCAGCAGACCCTTGGCCTTGCTGGCGGCCTTGCGGGCTTCAAAGCCGGCGGTATCGCCCAGTTTTTGGGCTTTGGTCATACAAGCCAGATAGTCACCCGTGTCGTACTGCAGGGCCACGGGCGTCTGGTAGGGCCAGTTGTTGATGAAGTTGCGCTTGCGGATTTCGTCTTGCGACAGGCCCAGTTCCCAAGCACAGCGAGTGACCAGACGCTCGAGCAAATAGGTTGCCTCGGGACGACCGGCACCTCGGTACGCATCGACCGGAGCGGTGTTGGTAAACCAGGCGTCCACTTCCACATGAATCAACGGGCAGGTGTACTGACCGGCAAGCAATGTGGCATAGAGGATGGTGGGCACACAGGTTGAGAAGGTGGACAGGTAGGCGCCGAGGTTGGCATCGGTGTGCACGCGCATGGCCAGGAATTTGCCATCCTTGTCCATGGCCATTTCGGCATGACTCACGTGGTCACGACCGTGGGCATCTGTCAGGAAAGATTCGCTGCGTTCACAGGTCCACTTCACGCTACGGTTGAGCTGACGGGACGCCCAGGTAAGCGCCACGTCTTCTGCATACAAATAGATCTTGGAGCCGAAGCCGCCACCCACATCGGGGGCAATAACCCGCACTTTGTGTTCGGGCAGGCCGAGGACAAAGGCGGTCATGAGCAAACGTTCGACATGCGGGTTTTGGTTGGAGACGTGAAGCACGTACTCTTCGGTGGCACGGTTGTAACTGCCAATGGCAGCGCGCGGCTCCATAGCATTTGGAACCAGGCGGTTGTTGACCAAGTCCAGCTTGGTGATGTGGGCAGCCGAAGCAAACGCCGCATCCACCGCGGCCTTGTCCCCCAGCGCCCACTTGTAGCAATGGTTGTTGGGTGCTTGATCATGCAGTTGTGGTCCCGAAGCGGCATCGCGCACATCCACCACCGCAGCCATGGGTTCGTAGTCCACCACCACCGCTTCTGCGGCGTTTTTGGCTTCCTCCAGAGAATCGGCAACCACCATGGCCACCTGATCGCCCACATGACGTGCCTTGCCCAGCGCCAGCACCGGGTGAGGCGGCTCTTTCATGGGTTGGCCGTTCACGTCGGTGATCAGCCAGCCGCAGGGCAGCCCCCCCATCTTGCCTTCGAGGTCCTTACCGGTAAACACATCCACAACACCGGGCATGGCCTTGGCCGCTGCCACGTCAACGCTTTTGATGATGGCGTGGGCGTGTGGGCTGCGGACGAACACCGCGAAGGCCTGACGCTCCATCGTGATGTCGTCGGTGTACTGGCCCGCACCAGTCAGGAAACGGTAGTCTTCCTTGCGAAGGATGGACTCGCCGATATGCGGCAGCTTGGAAAAATCGGATGCACCCATGGCAATGTCTCCTTAGGAATTGGCCATGGCAGCTTGACCCTGCTGCACGGCTTTGACGATGTTTTGGTAACCAGTGCAGCGGCAGATGTTGCCCTCCAGCAATTCGCGGATTTCCGCGGCATTGGCCTTGGGGTAGTGGGTGCAAAGGTCGACTGCGCTCATCACCATACCGGTGGTGCAGTAGCCGCATTGCAGGCCGTGGCACTCTTTGAATGCAGCCTGCATCGGGTGCAGTGTGCCGTCTGGCTGGGCCAATCCTTCAATGGTGGTGATCTCGGATCCATGGGCTTGCGCAGCCAGCACATTGCAGGATTTGATGCTGCGGCCGTCCTTGATGACGGTGCAGGCGCCGCACTGCGCCGTATCGCAACCCACGTGGGTCCCAGTGAGGTGGAGGTGTTCGCGCAGCAGTTGCACGAGCAATGTGTGGGGGGCGACGTCCACCGAAGTGGGCTTGCCATTGACTTTGAGTTGCACCTTCATGAAATAGAGCTCCGTAAAAGTAAGGGAAGAAAACGTTGTCAGGATTAGAGACTGAATTGATTATTGGGTGAACATCATCCAGCAGCCCTAGGCAAAACCCTTGTTTCCACCACTTCGGATTCAGGATAGCAAAACTCCTCCTCTAAACTGATTCCCTGTTAAGAATTACATGACCCTCAAAAACCTCCCCCCTGACGCCCGCCCCCGCGAAAAGCTCTTGGCCCGTGGGCCCGGCGCCCTGAGCGACACCGAGCTGTTGGCCCTACTGCTGCGCACTGGCACTGCAGGCAAAGGTGTGCTGCAACTGGCTTCGGATTTGCTTTCAGGTCAAGGTGTCGCTGGTTTGCTGCAAGCCCCTAAAGAGAAGTTGGCGGGCATCAAGGGGCTCGGACCCGCCAAACGGGCCGAGCTGATGGCGGTACTGGAGCTGGCCCGGCGTGCCTTAGCAGAACAACTGCGCGAACGCATCGACCTGCACAACCCCCAAACAGTTCAGCACTATGTGCAGCTGCATCTGGGGCATCAGGCCCACGAAATATTTGCCGTGATGTTTTTAGACAGCCAACACCGCTTGCTCAAAATGGAAGAAATGTTCAGAGGCACCTTGAACCAAACCAGTGTCTACCCGAAAGAAGTGGTCAAACGCGCCCTGCACTGGGATGCCGCCGCAGCGATCTTGGCGCACAACCACCCCAGCGGCGCGGTGCAGCCCTCCCCTGCCGACCAAGCCCTGACCCAGACCCTTAAAGCCGCCTTGGCCTTGGTGGATGTGCGGGTGCTGGACCACATCATCGTGGCGCAGGGACAAGCACTGTCTATGGCCGAAAAGGGTTTGATGTGAGCACCTCCCCATGAGCCCCACCCCACCCCGTTCTCGTACCGTGAAGCTGGGCGGTCTTTCGGACCTAGAGTCCGTCAAGCGCACATTGCAAGATCAAGCCCGGCAAGCGGCCGTGGCTGAGGCACAGCGCAAGCTCAAGGCGCAACGCCAGCAAACGGAAGAACAACTCTTCAAACGGGCCATTGGTGCTGTGAAACCCCTAACCCATACCCCAAGGGTTCAGCTCGGCGCTGAGCTGCCGCCCCCCATTCCATTGCAACGCCAACGCGATGAGGCTTCAGCGCTGCAAGAGTCGCTAAGTGACGAGATGGACGTGAGCACCCTGCTCGACACCGACAGCGACTTGAGCTTTCGCGCTCCAGGTGTGGGACCCGACGTGACGCGCAAGTTGCGCCGTGGGGTCTGGTCCATACAGCGGGCTATAGACCTGCATGGGCTGCGCAGCGATGAGGCCCGAAGCGCTTTAAGTGGGTTTATTCGGGAAGCGCACAAACAAGGCGTGCGCTGCATTCGGGTCGTGCACGGCAAAGGGCTGGGCTCGCCGGGCAAAACACCTGTACTTAAGCAAAGGGTGCTTAGTTGGCTTGCACAAAAACAAGAAGTACTTGCCTTTGTGCAAGCACGTCCGGCCGAGGGTGGTGCGGGCGCTTTGGTGGTGTTGCTTAAACCGCAGCCTGGCGCAAAGTTTGCACCACAGGGCGTTTGAGCACGCCACGCAAGCTCCACCATCCCGCCAGCAAGGCCAACGCTGCACCGGCCAAGGTGCCGCCAATCGAGATGATGGGTGACACCACCCAATCAAACTCAAACACAAAGCGGGCCAAGGCCCATCCCATGGCACTGGCCACCAACGCAGACAAAGCCCCTGCCAACAAGCCCACACCGGCCAGTTCTGCCGCCTGCACCTGCTGCATCAGGCGAGCGCTGGCCCCCAGGGCGCGGTAGACCGCAAACTCGCGGGCGCGCTCTTCACGCGAGGCAGTGAGCGCGGCAATCAACACCACCAAGCCTGCAGCCAAGGTGAACACGAACAAAAATTCCACCGCCCTGATGACCTGGCTGATCACACTTTGCACCTGCTTCAAAGTGGCCGTCAGGTCTACCACCGTGAGGTTGGGAAACTCGTGAACCAGCTGGTTGTCAAACGCAGAAGTGGCTTGGGGTGCTGAGCCCCGCTCGAAGGCTAAACCACGCTCGGGCGCGCGAAATGCGCTTATGTAGGTGATGGGCACATCGAGCATCTGGCTTAAGGGGTAAATCATGAAAAAGTTGACCCGCAAGGAGCTCCAATCCACCTTACGCACTGAAGTAAGTGTGGACTCACGCAGCACACCGGCCACCTCAAAGCCCACGCGGTCGCCCAAACGCAAGCCCAGGGTTTTGGCCAAACCCGATTCCACACTCATGCCGTTGGGATCTTCAGGTGTCCAGCGGCCCTGCACCAAGGGGTTGTTATGGGGTAACTGCGCGCTGAAAGACACATTGAATTCGCGGTCCACCAGCCTGCGCGCCCGCTCTTCAGCAAAGTCTTGCGGGGTAACGGCTTTGCCGTTGACCGTGACCAAACGCGCTCGGATCATGGGATACCAGTCGTAATGCTGTATGCCTGCCTTTGCCAAAGCCCCTTGAAACGCTGCCTCTTGGTCTGGCTGAATATTGATGACAAAGCGGTTGGGTGCATCGGCCGGTGTGGCTTGCTGCCAAGCGCTGACCAAATCGGTGCGCAGCAACACCAGCAACATCAGGGCCAGCAAGCCAACTGCCAAACTGCTGACCTGCACCACCGCAAACCCGGGACGCGCCGTGAGCTGCCGCGTGGCCAAAACCAGCCAGCGCGGGGCGGTGTCTTCCTTCACCACCGAGCGCAAGGCGTTGACTGCCCCCCATGCCACCAAGGCAAAGACCACCACAGCTCCTGCAAAGCCGCCCACAGCAATCAAGCCCAAATACAGGTCGCGACTGGCCGCCACCAGCAATACCGCAAAACCCAGCACACCCAATGTCCATACACCAGCGCTCAGGGGTTTCAGATCGCCCACATCGCGCCGGATCACCCGCAGCGCAGGCACATGAGCCAGCTGCAGTACCGGCGGCAAACCAAACGCCAATAGCAACGTCATGCCAACCCCCAGGCCCAAACCTGCTGGCCCAAAACTCGGCGCGGGCAAGGCCACCTTGACCAAGCCTGCGAGCAACCACACAAACACCCAGTGCCCCACAAAGCCCAGCAGCACGCCCAATCCGCTGGCCACCAGACCCACCAACACAAACTCCACCAAGTAACTTTGGGTCATGGCCGCTTGGCTTAAACCCAGCACCCTCAGCATGGCGCAGTCGTTCAAATGGGCGCTGGCAAAACTGCGGGCAGCCATGGCCACAGCCACAGCGCACAGCAAGGCGGCCAGCAGAGCCACCAAATTTAAAAACTTTTCGGCACGGTCTAGGGTTTGGCTGGATTCTGGGCGGCCCGAGGCAATGGACTCCAACCGAAGGCCCCGCAGTTCTTGCTGGGCAATGCGCTGCTCAGCTTGGCGCATGAAGCTCTGCACCGCCGCGTCATCCCCCGCCACGGCCAAACGGTAGTTGATGCGGCTGGCCGGTTGCACCAGCCCAGTATCCTCAAGATCAGTGCGGTGGATCATGGCGCGAGGTGAAAAGTTCACAAAGCCTGCGCCGCGGTCAGGCTCTATGTAGATCAGTCGGGCAATCTGAAAGCTGCTGTTGCCCAGCAGTAATGCATCGCCCATTTTCAAACCTAAGGCTTCAAGCAGGGGCGGGTCTACCCAAACTTCTCCGGGGGCCGGAATGTCGCGGGTCTCGACGCCTTGCGCATCGTCAAAAGAGGCAGACACCTTGAGCTGACCCCGCAGGGGATAGCCCGGCTCCACCGCTTTGAGCGCAACCAAACGCGTGACACCACCCTGAGCATCGCTTGCACGCGCCATGGTGGGAAAGCTCATGGATCGCGCCATTTGCAAGCCCAGGGACTGGGCCAATTCTTCAAAAGCCACGGGGGCTGGTTGGTCGCTGGCCAGCACCGCATCGCCGCCTAAAAGTTGCCGCGCATCGCGCTGTAAGCCCGCCTGAAGGCGGTCTGCAAAAAATCCCACAGCGGTCAGCGCCGCCACAGCCAAGGTCACCGCCAACATCAGCAAACGCAGCTCACCCGCTCGAAAATCGCGCCACAGCGTGCGCCAGCCGAGTTTTAAAGCAGAGGTGTTCACGTGGCTGGAAAAGTTCAGGCGGGCTTGCACGAGCCTATTTAGATTTAGGCGCGCGCCACCACCTTTTTGGTCGCAAGCAGCTCTAAGTGCTCTTGAATGGCTTCACGCACCAAAGGGTGCAACTGCGAACTGGACGCCTCTGCCAAGTGGGAAATCAGCGCCTCGCGCATGCGCGGCTCCCAAAACTTGCTGATGTGCTGGGCAATGCCATGCCGGGCTTCTTGGGGGTTGGGCATGCTTTGAAAAAAATCCCCGATGCTGTTGGCCATGGTGACCAAGTTGTCGATGTCCATGTGCGATGACCCTGACTTTCTTAAGACCGATTGAAGAACCAGTAAAACTAATCCGATTTAAAGCGCTCAGCAAAGGTGTAAGCCACCCACTCATCCCCACGGACATAACCCGCCAATGCCAGGTTATGGGCTTGGGCAACTTCTATAGCCAAGGCCGTAGGGGCAGAAACCGCGGCCAACACGCCCGCACCAAAGGCCACAGCCTTTTGCACCATTTCAAAGCTGGCGCGGCTGGTGATGCAGAGCCACCCTGAATTCGCCTTCACATGGTGGCGCACCAAATCGCCAATGAGTTTATCGAGCGCATTGTGGCGGCCAATGTCTTCGCGCAGGTGCAAAATGTTGCCGCTAAGATCGACCCACGCCGCCGCATGGGTGGCTCCCGTGAGTTGCTGCACATGCTGCCAAGCACTCAGGCCGGCTTCGGCCTTTTGAATCGCTGCAGCAGACACACACAACGCAGGTACGCTTGGCAAAGTGCGCTGTACTTGCGCCAGGCTGTCGGTACCACACAAGCCGCAGCCGGTGCGACCGGCCAGGGTTCTGCGGCGCTCCTTAAGCCGCCATTCGCAGGCGGCGGACACCTCCAGGCGAAGCTCCATACCTTGCGCCACGGTTTTCACTTCAATGTCATACAACTCCTGAGGGCTCTCCAGAAGTCCTTCGGTTAAAGCAAAGCCCAAAGCAAAGTCTTCTAGGTCTGAGGGGCTGGCCATCATGACCGCATGGGAAATGCCGTTGAAGAGCAAGGCCACGGGCACTTCTTGGGCCACAAAATCGGTTTGGGCGTGCACTGCACCCGCTTGGTAGCGGCTGACCATCCGTTGAGATACCCCCTCAGGAAGCACCTCAAGGGCTAGGGACATCATTTGCCAACCAGCTCGGCGTGCTGGGCAACTGCTTTGGGCAGCAAGCTGAGTTGGTTTTGGTTGAACTTGTTGTAGCGCTGCTGCCAATCTGAAGGCTGGCTCACCGCCACCACCTGAACCGCCGTGACCTTGTATTCAGGGCAGTTGGTGGCCCAGTCAGAACATTCGGTGGTGATGACGTTGGCACCCGACTCCGGAAAGTGGAAGGTGGTGTACACCACCCCTGGCTGCATGCGCTCGCTCACCTCAGCGCGCAGCACGGTGCGGCCTGCACGGCTTTCAATGCCCACCCAGTCCATGTCTTTGATGCCACGTTCCTGCGCGTCGTGAGGGTGGATTTCCAGGAGGTCCTCGCTGTGCCACAGGTTGTTGGCGGTGCGGCGGGTTTGCGCGCCCACGTTGTATTGCGACAAGATGCGCCCCGTGGTGAGCAACAAGGGGAACTTGGGCGTCACTTTTTCGCTGCTGGCAATGTATTGCGTGTTGAAAAACTTGCCCTTGCCACGCACAAATTTATCAATGTGCATGATGGGGGTGCCGGCTTCTTCGGTGTCTTCGTTGCATGGCCACTGCACGCTGCCCAAGCGCTCAATTTTTTCATAGCTCACGCCGCGGAAGCTGGGGGTTAAATCTGCAATTTCTTGCATGATTTGCTCGGGGTGGTCGTAATGCATGTCATACCCCAGGGCTTGTGCGAACTTGAGGGTCACTTCCCAGTCTGCAAGACCGGCCAAAGGCGGCATGGCTTGGCGCACACGGGAGATGCGGCGCTCTGCATTGGTAAAGGTGCCGTCTCTCTCCAAAAAGGAGCTGCCCGGCAAAAACACATGGGCAAATTTCGCGGTTTCGTTCAAAAAGATGTCCTGCACCACAATGCATTCCATGGCCGACAACGCAGCCTCCACGTGTTGCGTGTTGGGGTCGGACTGCACAATGTCCTCACCCTGGCAGTACAAGCCTTTAAAGCTGCCGTCCAACGCGGCCTCGAACATATTGGGAATGCGCAAACCCGGCTCCGGACTGATGCTGACGCCCCAGGCTTCTTCAAACAAGGTGCGGGTGGTGGTGTCTGAAATGTGGCGGTAGCCCGGAAGTTCGTGCGGGAAGCTGCCCATATCGCAGCTGCCCTGCACGTTGTTTTGTCCACGCAGAGGGTTGATGCCCACCCCCTCGCGCCCGACCATGCCACAGGCCATGGCCAAGTTGGCAATACCCAGCACCATGGTGGAGCCCTGGGCGTGCTCGGTTACGCCCAATCCGTAGTAAATGGCCGAATTGGGGCCGCTGGCGTACAGGCGTGCAGCAGCACGCACCTCGGCAGCCGGCACGCCAGTCACCGCCTCAAAGGCCTCGGGCGAGTTGTCAGGCTTGGAGACAAAGTCGCGCCACTCTTTGAAGCTTTTGTCGTCGCAGCGTTCTTTGATGTAAGCCTCGGCCATCAGGCCTTCGGTCACCACCACATGGGCCATGGCGGTGATCATGGCCACATTGGTGCCCGGCTTGAGAGCCAAATGGTGGTCGGCCTTGACGTGCACCGAATCCACCAAGTCGATTTTACGCGGGTCCACCACAATCAGGCGCGCACCTTGGCGCAGGCGACGCTTCATGCGAGAGGCAAACACGGGGTGGGCGTCGCTGGGGTTGGCGCCAATCACCATGATCACATCGGCATGCTCCACCGACTTGAAGGTTTGCGTGCCGGCAGAAGTGCCCAAGGTTTGACCCAAGCCATAGCCGGTAGGGGAGTGGCACACGCGGGCGCAGGTGTCCACGTTGTTGGTGCCAAATGCAGCGCGCACCAATTTTTGAACCAAATAGGTTTCTTCGTTGGTGCACCGGCTGGAAGTGATGCCGCCCACGGAATCTTGACCATATTGGGCCTGAATGTTCTTGATGCGGGCGGCCGCGTAGGTGAGCGCCTCATCCCAACTCACCACTTTCCAGGGGTCGGTGATGCGGTCGCGGATCATGGGGGTGGTGATGCGGTCTTGGTGGGTGGCGTAGCCCCAGGCAAAACGCCCCTTCACGCAGGAGTGGCCTTCGTTGGCTTTGCCGTCTTTCCAGGGCACCATGCGCACCACGGTGTTGCCTTTCATTTCGGCCTTAAAGCCGCAGCCCACTCCGCAATAAGCGCAGGTGGTGATGAGGCTGTGCTCGGGTTGACCTAACTCGATGATGGACTTTTCTTGCAAAGTGGCGGTGGGGCATGCCTCAACGCAAGCGCCGCAGGACACGCATTCGCTGTCCATGAACGGCTGGTCTTGGCCAGGGGAGACACGGCTTTCAAAGCCGCGGCCAGAAATCGTCAGGGCGAAGGTGCCCTGGGTTTCCTCACAGGCGCGCACACAACGGTTGCATACAATGCACTTGCTTGCGTCGTAAGTGAAGTAAGGGTTGGACTCGTCTTTGGGCAGGTCGCAATGGTGGGCTCCTGCTGAAGCGCCCACGCCGTAGCGCACATTGCGCAAACCCACCACACCGGCTTGGGTTTGCAGCTCGCAGTTGCCGTTGGCGCTGCAGGTCAGGCAGTCCAGCGGGTGGTCGCTGATGTAAAGCTCCATCACGCCTTTGCGCAGTTCTTGTAATTTAGGCGTTTGGGTATGCACCACCATGCCCGCCTCGGCAGGCGTGGTGCAGGATGCGGGGGTGCCCTTGCGGCCGTCAATTTCAACCAAGCACAAACGGCAGGAACCAAAGGGCTCTAAACTGTCGGTAGCGCACAACTTGGGCACCTGAATGCCCGCATCCACGGCGGCGCGCATGAGCGAGGTGCCTTTGGGCACGGAGACCGAATAGCCGTCAATGGTCAGATCGACCCACACGTCAGACTTGCGAGCAGGGGTGCCGTAATCCGTATCTTTGTGGGCGATGTCTTGCTTGGAATGGTTCATGATGAGTTTTCCTTAAGCGGATTCAGGGGTGTGGACTTCAAGGCCGAAGTCTTCGGGGTAATGATTCAGAGCAGACAGCACGGGGTAAGGCGTCATGCCGCCCATGGCGCACAAGCTGCCGCTGAGCATGGTGTTGCACAGATCGCGCAGCAAATGCACCTGCTGTTCTTTTGGGTGCATGGAATTGGCTGGGGCGGTGATGCGGTCCATCACCTCGACCCCGCGGGTCGACCCAATCCGGCAAGGCGTGCATTTGCCACAGCTCTCCAACGCACAAAACTCCATGGCATAGCGCGCCAGCTTGGCCAGGTTGGCCGTGTCGTCGTGCACCACAATGCCGCCGTGCCCCACCACCGCACCCACAGCAGCATAGGCCTCGTAGTCCAGTGGCAGGTCCCATTGAGATTCGGGCACATAGGCCCCCAAGGGACCGCCCACCTGTACCGCCTTGATGGGTCGGCCGCTGCGGCTGCCACCACCAAAATCAAACAGCAATTCACGCAAGGTCAAACCAAAAGCCTTTTCCACCAAGCCACCGTGTTTGATATTGCCCGCCAACTGAAACGGCAAGGTGCCGTGGGAGCGGCCCACACCAAAATCTTTATAAAACTGGGCGCCTTTGGCCATGATGATGGGCACTGACGCCAAGGTGATCACGTTGTTGATGACGGTGGGCAAGCCAAACAAGCCTTCCAGCGCGGGCAAAGGCGGCTTGGCCCGCACCACGCCGCGCTTGCCTTCCAGGCTTTCCAACATGGCGGTTTCTTCACCGCACACATAGGAACCGGCAGCTTTGCGCACTTCCAAATCAAAAGCTTTACCACTGCCACACAAGTTGGCGCCCAAATAGCCCGCCTCAGTGGCCAAGGCAATGGCCTTTTGCATGGTTGAAATGGCGTGGGGGTATTCGGAGCGAATGTAAATGTAGCCCTTTGTGGCTCCCACCGCGATACCTGCTATAGCCATACCCTCAATGAGCATGAAGGGGTCACCTTCCATGGTCATACGGTCTGAATAGGTACCCGAGTCGCCTTCGTCGGCATTGCAAACTACATATTTTTGTGCGCCCGATGCGTTCAACACCGTGCGCCATTTGACACCGGCCGGAAACGCTGCACCGCCGCGGCCACGCAAGCCAGAATCTGTGATGTCCTGAACAATGGCAGCACCGTCTAGGGTCAAGGCGCGTTTGAGACCCACCCAGCCGTCATGCGCTTCATAGTCATGCAGAGAAAGTGGATCGGTCACGCCCATGCGGGCAAAGGTCAGGCGTTCTTGCTTGGCCAAGTAGGGAATGTTCTCCGTCAGGCCGTGGCACAGGGGGTGCGCTGCGCCTTGCAGCATGCCAGCATCCAACAGGGCTGGCACATCTTGCGGCTCCACAGGGCCATAAGCCACGCGGCCGTTGGGGGTTTCAACCTCCACCAAGGTTTCGAGCCAAAACATGCCGCGCGAGCTGTTGCGCACCACTACAACTGCAGAGCCTCGGTTTGCGGCTTCTTGTTGCAGGGCAGCTGCGACTTCATCCGCGCCCACGGCCAAGGCAGCGCTGTCACGGGGGACAAATAATTTCACGGCGCTCATGCGGAGGCCTCCAGCTGACGCAAGAGTTGGGTCAATTTGTGGGGCGTGACACGGGCGTGCATCTTGTCATCCACCTGAATGGCCGGAGATGAAGCGCACATTCCCAAGCAATACACCGGCTCTAAAGTGACTGAGCCGCTGACCGTAGTGCTGTGCGAGGCACAACCCAAGGTTTTTTCTGCCAAGGCCATGAGCTCTTCTGCGCCACACGCTTGGCACGCCTCGGCTCGGCACACTTGCACCACATGCTGACCAGGCGCCTCGCTCCTGAAAAAATGGTAATAAGTGATCACGCCATGCACCTCAGCCCGAGACAAATTAAGGCCTTTGGCAATGTCGCCCACCGCCGCGGGCGGTATATAGCCCAGATGGTCCTGAATCGCGTGCAGCAAAGGCAACAAAGCGCCAGGGATGGACTTGTGCGCATCAATCAGCCCTTGAATGGAAGCTTGTATGGAGGCTTGGCTCGGTTTTTGCGCACTGTGGCTTGGTGACGCGAGGTTTTGGGAGCTGGTCATGGGTATTGAAATATTTGAACCAAGTTCTAATCAATGGACCAGTGTGGTGAAGAAGCCACCATCCGTCAAATTGCGTTCGAATATGAAGATATTCAAAAACTAAATGATGCAGCGCAACATTAGATCTGTGTTTGCAACAGTCCGCTGTGTGCGCGGGCCAAACTCAGCCACTTGGGGTCTTGTGCCAAAACCAAGGCGGATTCTTGGGTGCGCGAGAGCCGCTCTGCTGCCTGCACCATAAAACCGAGGGTGGTGCTGACTTGGGGCGATACCAAAGGTCGTGCAGTGAGCTCTTTGTAGGGGCGCACCACGCCCACCAAGGCGCCAGGCAAGATGCAAGCCACCTCGCCACCCAGCGCACTCAAGGCCAAGCTGAGCATGGAATTGGTCTGCAGCACAGGCCGAACCTGCGTGCCATCCTGACCCAGGGCTTCTCGAAAAGCGGCATCCACAATGTGGCGGTTGTGCATTTCCGAGGTCATCAGGCACAAAGGCAAAGCAGCGGCCTCAGCCCAAGTCATGGGTTTGCCCATGGCCATTTCTGTGGCTGGAGCGTGTTTTGGGGGCAATGCTTCAGACTTGCAAACCAAAAAATAGTGCTCGGTGTACTGGGGAAAGGTTTTGATTTGGCGCGCCCAAGCCGGCTGAACCCGCTCCATAAAACCCAAGCCCAAGTCCAACGTGAGCTGAACCAGACCCGCCTCAATATCGTGCGAGCTCATGGACCGCACCACGGGCGATATCCCAGGATGGATTTGATGCAAACGCGCCGCAAAACGCGCAGCGATGGGTTCGGCCGTAGGCACCACGCCAATGGACAAGGGGCCCTGCACCTGCTCACCCATGCTGTTGAGGTCTTGTTTGAGCAATTGCTCCTCAAACAACATGCGCCGAGCGCTGTCGAGCAGCCGCTCGCCTTCAGCCGTGAACCCCACAAAAGTGCGCCCGCGCATGACGATGGGGGCTCCAAATTCGCTTTCCAGCGCACGCAGGGCATTGGACAAGGCCGGCTGCGTGATAAAGCAGGCCTCAGCCGCCCTGGCAAAGTGTTTGTGTTCGCCAAGCGCCACCAAGTAGCGCATGGACACCAGGAGGTTCATGTGTCCTTAGATATGGTGATGGTGGGGAATTTGCTGGAAAAGTCTTTGTTCTTGGCGGCTATGGCCACCGCCACCTGGCGCGCCATGTCTTTGTAGAGACCAGAAAGTTCGCCCTCAGGGTCGGCCACCACGGTGGGCTTACCGCTGTCCGCCTGCTGGCGGATTTTGATATTCAGGGGCAGCGCGCCCAAATACGCCAGTTGGTGCTCAGCCGCCATTCTTTTACCGCCGTCGGCTCCAAAAATGTGCTCGGCATGGCCGCATTGGCTGCACATGTGCACCGCCATGTTTTCAACCACACCCAAAATGGGCACGCCCACTTTTTCAAACATCTTGATGCCCTTGACCGCATCGAGCAGGGCGATGTCTTGCGGCGTGGTCACGATGACCGCACCAGTCATGGGCACACGCTGACTCATGGTGAGCTGAATGTCGCCGGTGCCAGGAGGCATATCGACTATCAGGTAATCCAAGTTGTTCCAGTTGGTTTGGCGCAGCAGCTGGTCCAGCGCTTGGGTGGCCATAGGGCCGCGCCAGATCATGGCTTCTTCTTTTTTGACCATAAAGCCAATCGACATGACCTGGACGCCAAAGTTCTCCAACGGCTCCATGGTTTGGCCGTCTTTGCTCTCGGGGCGGCCTTCCAAACCCATCATCATGGGCTGGCTAGGGCCATAAATGTCGGCGTCCAGCAGGCCCACACGGGCGCCTTCAGCCGCCAACGCCAGCGCCAAGTTGGCGGCCGTGGTGCTTTTACCCACGCCGCCTTTGCCTGAGGCCACGGCCACAATGTTTTTAACCTGCGGCAGCAACTGCACGCCACGCTGCACCGCATGCGCCACGATATGGGTCGTCAGGTTGACCGACACATTGCCCACCCCAGCCACAGTTTTGGCCGCGGCAATCAGAGCCTTGCGCAATAACGGAATCTGGCTTTTGGCGGGATAACCCAACTCCACATCAAACGACACGTCTTTACCACTGATGCTGAGGTTTTTGATGGCCTTGGTGGAAACCAAGTCTTTGCCCGTGTTGGGGTCAATGACGGTTTGAAGCGCGGTTTTGAGGGCTTGTTCTGTGACCGACATGGGTTCTCCTATGTAGGGGCTTAGTCTAGCGAAGCGGGGACTAGAATCGTTGTCCCCCTTTCAAAACACAAAGACAAGACCTGACATGGCCCGCCAACTGTTTGTGACCACCGCCCTGCCTTACGCCAACGGCAACTTCCATATTGGTCACATCATGGAATACATCCAAGCCGATATTTGGGTGCGTTTTCAACGTATGCGGGGCAACGTGGTGAATTTTTGCGGCGCCGACGACACCCATGGTGCACCCATCATGATTGCCGCTGAAAAAGCCGGCAAAACGCCCCAACAGTTTGTGGCCGATATTGCCGCAGGCCGCCAGCCTTATTTGGAGGGGTTTCACATCAGTTTTGACAACTGGCACAGCACCGACGCCCCTGAAAACCACGAGCTGGCCCAGCAAATCTACCTCGATCTCAAAGGCACCGGCCTTATTGAAACCCGCACCATTGAGCAGTTTTTTGACCCGCAGAAAAACATGTTTCTGCCAGACCGCTTCATCAAAGGCGAATGCCCCAAGTGTCATGCACTTGACCAATACGGAGACAACTGTGAGGTGTGCGGCGCGGTGTACGCCCCTACAGACCTCATCAAACCCTACTCCGCTTTATCGGGCACCCAGCCCGAACTCAAAAGCTCGGAGCATTTTTTCTTCAAGTTGTCTGACCCCCGCTGCGTGGCATTTTTAGAGCATTGGACTCAGGACCCGGATGAAAACGGCAAACCGCGGCTGCAGCCCGAGGTGGCCAACAAAATCAAAGAATGGTTCACGGTGCGCACCAACCCCGACGGCAGCCAAAGCGAAGGGCTGGGCGACTGGGACATTTCCCGCGACGCACCCTACTTTGGCATCGAAATTCCCGATGCGCCGGGCAAGTATTTTTATGTGTGGCTGGACGCACCCGTGGGCTACTTGGCCAGCCTTAAAAATTTGCTAAACAAGCGCCGATCTTTGGATCCACATAGCCCGGACTTCAACGCCTACATGGCGCAGCCCAACTTGGAGCAGTACCACTTTATTGGCAAAGACATTGTGACTTTTCACACCCTGTTTTGGCCTGCCATGCTGCACTTTAGTGGCCGCAAAACACCCAACAATGTGTTTGTGCATGGGTTTTTAACCGTCAACAACGGTGAAAAAATGAGCAAAAGCCGTGGCACCGGCCTAGACCCCCTCAAGTATTTGCAACTGGGTATGAACCCCGAGTGGCTACGCTACTACCTGGCCGCCAAACTCTCGGCCCGCAATGAAGACATTGACTTCAATGCCGAAGACTTCATGCTGCGCGTCAACAGCGACCTGATTGGCAAGTTTGTCAACATTGCCAGCCGTGCAGCAGGCTTTTTAACCAAGCGCTTTGACGGAAAACTCACCGGCACCTTTGACCCCGCCGGTGGGGCCCTTTTGCAGCAACTGAATCAAGCCGCCGAGCCCTTGGCCCAGCTGTATGAAGCACGCGAATTTGCCAAAGCCAGCCGCGACATCATGGCCTTGGCCGACCAGGTCAATGCCTATGTGGACCAAAACAAACCCTGGGATTTGGCCAAAGACCCTGCCCACAACGGCGCGCTGCACCAAGTGTGCTCGGTGCTGATCAATTGCTTTGCCACACTCACCCGCTACCTCAGCCCTGTGCTGCCGCAGCTGGCCCAAGACGTGGCCGCCTTTGTGGGCGCGCCCATGGACCGCTGGCAAGCCGATGGCAACGTACAGTCCATTGCCCCTTACCAGCATTTGATGCAGCGCGTGACCCCCGAGCAGCTGGATGCTCTGTTTGAGCCGCCCGCTGCCAGCGCACCCGCAAGCGAATCCGTGCCTTCTATTTCCGCTCCATCGCCAGCCGCCCTTTTGCGTGGCGGCGAGGCCATTGCGCCCACCATTTCCATAGACGACTTTGCCAAGGTGGACCTGCGCATTGCCAAAATTGTGCAGTGCGAAGCGGTGGCGGGCTCCACCAAGCTGCTGCGCCTGACCCTAGATGTGGGCGAAACCGACGACCAAGGCCAGCCTAAGCTGCGCAATGTGTTCAGCGGAATTGCCAGCATGTACCAACCCGAACAACTGGTGGGCCTGCTCACGGTTCTGGTGGCCAACTTAGCGCCCCGCAAGATGAAGTTTGGCGTATCAGAGGGCATGGTGTTGGCTGCCAGCCACCATGACGAATCGGCTCAGCCCGGCATTTTTGTGTTGACCCCTTGGCCCGGCGCACAGCCAGGCATGCGCATCCACTAGGCAGCCACCCTCCATGCACTTCAAGCCCAAGTTGCTGGAGAGCTTGCAGGGTTACACGCGACAACATTTTGTAAGCGACTTGAGCGCTGGCGCCACAGTGGGCGTGGTGGCGCTGCCTTTGGCGATGGCGTTTGCCATGGCCAGCGGGCTCAAGCCCGAGGCGGGGCTGTTTACTGCCATCATTGCCGGTTTCTTAATTTCTGCACTGGGCGGCACGCGTCTGCAAATTGGCGGGCCGGCCGGGGCATTTATTGTCATTGTGTATGGCATTGTGGAGCGCTATGGCGTGGCCAACCTCATCATTGCTACCGCCTTGTCCGGCGTCATGCTGTTTGTGATGGGCATGCTCAAACTGGGCACGCTGGTGCGGTTTATTCCAGTGGCGGTGATTATTGGCTTTACCAACGGTATAGCGGTGCTGATTGCACTCTCGCAGGTCAAGGATTTTTTGGGCTTGCGCCTCACCAACATGCCTGCCCAATTTTCCGGCATGCTTCAAGCCCTAGTGCAGGCGCTGCCTACCTTGAATTGGCAAGCGCTGGGCTTGGCTGCTGCATCGCTGGCCTTGCTGGTGTTTTGGCGGCAAGTGTTGGGTTACATAGTGCGCATCAGCCGCAGCCAGCGCACCACCAAGTTCATATCAGCGCTACCGGGTTCGGTGGTGGTTCTGGTGCTGGCCCCAATGGCCGTCCACCTTTTGGGCCTGAATGTGGACACCATAGGCAGCCGGTTTGGCGGGATCCCCAGTGAATTGCCCCAGTTCCAGTGGCCCAGCTTCAACCACGACACCCTAGCCCTGCTGATCCTTCCGGCCACCACTCTGGCTTTGCTGGGGGCTATTGAATCTTTGTTGTGCGCGCGGGTGGCCGACGGCATGAGTGGCAGCACCGGTCCTGACAAGCACGACCCCAACCAAGAACTCATGGCGCAAGGCATTGCCAATGTGGTCACGCCGTTTTTTGGTGGTATGCCCGCCACCGGCACCATTGCCCGTACGGTCACCAATATCAAAAGCGGTGCGGTATCGCCCGTGGCGGGGATGGTGCATGCGTTGGCATTGGTGCTCATCATGCTGCTGGCAGCGCCCTTGGCTCAGCATGTGCCGCTGGCCACTCTGGCCGCCATTTTGATGTTTGTAGCGTGGAACATGGGCGAGTGGCGCCAGTTTGTGCAGCTCAAGCAGTACCGCATGCCCTACCGCATCACCCTGATGGCGGTGTTTTTGCTCACCGTGGTGGTGGACTTGACGGTGGCGGTGCAAGTGGGGCTGCTGGCGGCCTGCGTGACCTTCATTTATCGAATTTCCAGCTTGTCGAGGGTAGAGCCTGTGGTGGCACACGACCATCCTGAGCTTTCTGGCTTAGAGACCCAAGTGGTTGGCTACCGCTTGTATGGTGCTTTGTTTTTTGGGGCGGTGACCCTGATGGAAGACATCAGCACACAGCTTCCCAGCCGCGCGCTGGTGCTGGACCTTAAAAATGTGATTTACATGGACTCGTCAGGCACCGACGCCCTCAAAGAGCTGGCCCAACAGTGCGAGCGCCAACAGGTACATGTGGTGGTATGTGGCCTGCAACACCAGCCGCTGGACATTGCCCAGCGCAGCGGCCTGCTGGAGCACCTGCCCGCCGAAGACTTCTCTGCCGACTTGCACCACGGCCTGCTGCGGGGACGAGAAATTGCGCAATCTAGCGCCAACCCCGGCTCCACAACCTAGCCCGTAAAATGCGGCACGCCTCCTAACCAAGGATATTTATGCACTTCTTCCGCCGACCCGACTACCAGTCCGAAACCACTCAGTTTATTGACCAGCTCAAAGCCAGCAAGCCCGATTTAGAGGCCCGCCAGCGCCAAGGCCGAGAGCTGTTGTGGGACAAGCATTTGGTGAGCAGCGAACAGGCAGAATTTCAGGCTGCCAAAGTGGCGCAAAAACCCTACGTTTACCTGACCGAAAACACCTAAGCCCTTGGCCACCCGCGATCACGTCTCGCTGGAAGACTCGGCCCCTTCCGTCCCCGTGGTTCTGCCTGAAGTGGTGGATCAGGTGGCCTTGGCGCGCCTGTACGGTGAGCCCCTGTTTGCGCTGCCGCAAGACCTGTACATACCGCCCGACGCGCTCGAGATTTTTCTAGAGGCTTTTGAAGGCCCGCTGGACTTGCTGCTGTATTTGATCCGCAAGCAAAACTTCAATATTTTGGATATTCCCATGGCGGCGGTGACCCGCCAGTACCTGGTGTACGTGGAAGAAATCCGCACCCGCAACCTTGAACTTGCGGCCGAGTACTTGCTCATGGCGGCCATGCTGATTGAAATCAAATCGCGCATGCTGTTGCCGCCCAAAAAGACGGCAGGGGGCGAAGAGGCCGAGGACCCTCGCGCCGAGTTGGTGCGCCGTCTGCTGGAATATGAGCAAATCAAGCTGGCTGCCGCCCAGCTGGGCAACGTACCGCAATACGGCCGCGACTTTTTAAAAGCGCAGGTGTACATCGAGCAGTCGCTTACGCCGCGTTTTCCAGATGTGCATGTGGTGGATCTGCAAGAGGCCTGGGCCGACATTCTCAAACGCGCCAAACTGGTGCAACACCACCGCATCACCCGAGAAGAGTTGTCGGTTCGGGAGCACATGAGCATTGTGTTGCGCCATTTGCAGGGCCGCAAGTTTGTGGAATTTGCCGACCTGTTTGACCCAACCCAAGGCACACCCGTGCTGGTCGTGACCTTTATTGCGCTGCTGGAGTTGGCTAAAGAAACCCTGATTGACATCACCCAAGCCGAAGCCTTTGCGCCCATTTATGTGCGCCTGGCTTATGCGCCGGTTTAGCCTTATTCAGGCCTACCCCGGTGCTGCGTTCACCGCCCACATTTGAAACGTGACGATACATTCATCTCAACGTGTTGCAATCGTAGGGGCTGGTCCTGCGGGCCTGATGGCCGCAGAAATGCTCAGTGCTGCAGGCGCTCAAGTCCATATTTACGACGCTATGCCCTCTGCTGGCCGTAAGTTTTTGCTGGCGGGCTTGGGGGGACTCAATCTGACGCATGCAGAGCCGTTCGAAACATTCATCACCCGTTTTGGCACGCGCAGTTCGGCCTGCGGGGCTTGGCTCAAGGACTCTGATGCGGCGGCCATTCGTGCGTGGGTCAAAGGCCTGGGACTTGACACGTTTGTAGGCAGCTCGCAGCGCGTATTTCCCACAGACATGAAAGCCGCGCCGCTGTTGCGCGCCTGGTTACACCGCTTGCGCCACCCCACGCATGGGCAGCCCGTGACCTTTCACATGCGCCACCGTTGGCATGGTGCACTGAAGCGTGATGTCAACACAGAAGGCGATGCACCCACATTCACGCTGCAATTTGACTCCCCCCAAGGCCCACAAACGGTGCAAGCCGATGCGGTGTTGTTGGCGTTGGGCGGCGGCAGCTGGGCCAAAGTGGGCTCGGACGGCGCATGGCAGCCTTGGTTGCGCAACTTAGGCCTCAATGTGTCGCCCCTTCGACCATCCAACTGCGGTTTTGATGTGCAAGGCCCCAATGGCGCCAATGGCACCACTGGTTGGAGCAGCCACTTGTCAAGCCAGTTTGCAGGCGCACCTCTCAAATCGGTGGTCTTGTCATTCACCGACAGCCACGGACGCAGCTTTAGCCGACGCGGGGAGTTTGTGGTGACAAGCACGGGCATCGAGGGCAGTTTGGTCTATGCGGTTTCGGCTTGGCTTCGAGATGAAATTGAACGCCATGGCCACGCCACCTTGCATCTCAATCTCAAACCCGACTTCACACCCGAGCGTGTGCAAGCCGAGGTGGCGCACCCTCGCGGCGCTCGGTCGCTCAGCAGCCATTTGAAAAGTCGCCTGAACCTCACACCTCTGCACATGGCCTTGCTGCATGAAGTGCTGAGCAAAGAAGCCCTGCATGACCCTTACCTGTTGGCCGTGGCCATCCAGCACCTGCCCATCACACTCGCAGCGCCTCGCCCGCTGGATGAAGCCATCAGCAGCGCTGGCGGCGTTCGCTTGGAAGACCTCAACTCCGATTTGATGGTCAAGTCGCTACCAGGCCTGTTTGTCGCCGGCGAAATGCTGGACTGGGAAGCCCCCACGGGGGGCTATTTGCTGAGCGCTTGTTTGGCTAGCGGCCGCTTGGCAGGCCTTGGCGCTGCCAAGCAAATGTTAGGTGAGGCTACATTGGGTAAGTCTGCTTTGGGGCAACTATGATGGCAGGGTCGCTTTGTTATCAGTTTTTGAGCTCATGTTTCGCACCCTTCTGAAATCCAAAATTCACCGCGCCACGGTGACCCAGTGTGAACTGCACTACGAAGGCTCTTGCGCCATTGATGAAAATCTGATGGAAGCTGCCCAAATTTGTGAACACGAGCAAATTCACATTTGGAACATCAACAATGGCGAACGTTTGGTCACCTACGCCATCAAAGGCGAACGCGGTACCGGCATGATTTCGGTCAACGGCTCCGCGGCTCTCAAAGCCACGGTTGGCGACCTTGTGATCATTGCGGCTTTTGCCCAAGTCCATGAGGACCAAGTGGCCGGTCATGAGCCGCAGCTGGTGTTTGTGAATGAACACAACCAACAAATAGATCTGCGCCACCATGTTCCCACGCAGGCTGCGCCTTAAATATGTAATGACTCAGGCAATTTATGAAGGTCATTGACATCCAAAAAGAATGCATCAAATAATGTGTTTTTTTAAGTGTTAAAAATGTCCATTACTCAAACCATATTTGCTCGTAATACAGTCAGCATGACGGACCTGCGGCGAGATCCCTCCGGGGTCATTGAGGTGGCGAACTTGTCACCTGTTGCCGTGTTGAACCACAACAAACCTGCAGCCTATTTGATTTCTGCTGCAGCCTATGAAGACATGCTGGACCAATTGGAAGATGCAGCACTAGCCAAAGTTGTCAAAGCCCGTGCTGGCGGCAAAACAGTCCAGGTGAAACTTGAAGACCTATACCCTTGAGTTTCATGAGCTTGCACTCAAGGAATGGAACAAACTAGACGGCTCAATCAAGTCGCAGCTCCATAAAGCATTGGCCAAAAGACTTCAAGCGCCACACGTGCCGTCAGCCCGGCTCCGCGGCGACTTACAAAACACCTACAAAATCAAGCTGCGTGATGTGGGTTACAGGCTGGTTTACGAGACGATTGACCAAAGACTGGTCGTGCTGGTCATTGCTATTGGCAAACGTGAACACGATGAGGCTAACCAGAGCGCCATCAGGCGCACTATTTAAGTGACATTGCTGTGCCCGTACTCCATTTAGACCTTTGACGCCCCATATGCCTTTTTCACATTAAAAACTGATCCAATAAGAACTCATGACCCAAACCATCACCCTCCACCGCCCAGCGACCCGCCCTAGAGCTGCAGCAACTGCTCAGGCACTGCGCTGGCAGGTTGCCGACATTGAGGCGCTGTTTCATCTACCGTTTCCAGGGCTGTTGTTTCGGGCGCAAACGGTGCATCGGGAGCACTTTGACCCGGCTCAAGTGGAGTTGGCCACTTTGCTTTCCGTCAAAACCGGGGGCTGCCCTGAAGACTGTGGTTACTGCCCGCAATCAGCTTCTTACGACACCGGCGTTAAAGCTACCAAGCTGATGGCGCTTCAAGAGGTGTTGTTTGCGGCCAAGCAAGCCCAGGCTGCGGGCGCCACGCGCTTTTGCATGGGTGCGGCGTGGCGCGCCCCTAAAGACCGCGATATTGAACAAATTGCAGAGCTGGTCACCGCGGTTAAAGGCTTGGGTCTAGAAACCTGCGCCACCCTTGGCATGTTGGAAGACGGCCACGCCCAAACCCTGCGCAACGCGGGCTTGGACTACTACAACCACAACTTAGACACCTCGCCCGACTTTTATGGCGACATCATCAGCACCCGCGACTACCAAGAACGCCTTGACACGCTTGAGCGCGTCCGGCAAGCGGGCGTTAAGGTATGCAGCGGTGGCATTGTGGGCATGGGTGAATCCACCACCCAGCGTGCTGGACTCATTGCCGAACTGGCCAACCTGGATCCCTACCCCGAATCGGTGCCTATTAACAATTTGGTACGCGTAGAAGGTACGCCGCTTGCCAACCAAGCGCCATTGGACCCGTTTGACTTTGTGAGAACCATTGCAGTAGCACGCATCACCATGCCCAAAGCCCGCGTGCGTCTCTCTGCTGGCCGCCAACAAATGGGCGACGCCATTCAGGCGCTGTGCTTTTTGGCGGGTGCCAATTCCATTTTTTATGGCGACAAACTCTTGGTCACGGGCAACCCCGACACCCAAGCCGACGTTGATCTGCTCACCCGCTTAGGTATGACCTCAGGGCAACCCCATGTCTGACAACACCGCCAGCCCCTACGGCACGCTGCCCCCCGCCAGCGCACCCGCAACCCGCAAGCCTGTGAGCTTGCCCCGCCTGATGGAAATGCACAGCCGCGGCGAAAAAATAGCCATGCTCACCGCCTACGACGCCACCTTTGCAGCCGTAGCCGATGCCGCTGGCGTCGACTGCATTTTGGTGGGTGACTCTTTAGGCATGGTTTGCCAAGGCCTGCCCAGCACCGTAGGCGTTTCGCTGGACACCATGCGCTACCACGTGGAAAGCGTCACACGCGGCGTGCGGCGCGTGCAGGGCACGGCCTGGATCATTGGCGACATGCCGTTCGGCACCTTCCACGAATCGCCCGAACAAGCGTTTCGCAACGCCTCGGTGCTCATGCAAGCCGGTGCGCACATGGTCAAAATTGAAGGTGGCGGCTGGACCACTGACACCGTACGGTTTTTGGTGGA
>Ga0214917_10001442_pt1 | contig 30361 bp, 24 predicted proteins | sample LL_1208_BB_MetaG_FD_177983 | JGI IMG/M metagenome (GOLD analysis project Ga0214917, IMG submission 177983) | Freshwater microbial communities from Lake Lanier, Atlanta, Georgia, United States - LL_1208_BB | ecosystem: Environmental > Aquatic > Freshwater > Lake | place: USA: Georgia | collected... | reverse complement strand
TCAAGTCATAGCCTTCGACCGCCATCGCTGTGATCCGCGTGGATGAGGGAGTGGGGAGCCGTCGGCTCGGGGCGGGAGTCTAGGCGGGGCGAGCTGGAAACCGAAGCCCAAAAACAGCCACGACCGACCACGCCTGCGCAGGCCACGCAGATTCGCCATCCAGTTTATTGGCCCCAGATTCTCCATGCACCCCACGCCGCACGCGACTCCTGGTCGTCTGGCCTGCGCTGCCGATCCGGCAGCGGTGGGGAAGTGCAGGGGATAGCGGATGGTCCGCTGACGGCCGCCCGCCGGTTTGTCGATAGATACGGCGAGGGACCACGCGACGGGGCCGACGGGCCAGGTTGCGCCGGTCCGCCGACACGGCTGCGATCTTGCGCAGTCGACGGCAGCGGTGTTCAGGGGGATCGTCGCGGTGCCCGGTTTCCACGCGCACATCACGGGGTCGTCGATCGTGGGCGTGGCCTACGGTGCCGCGGCCTGGTACGTGGGTGACATGCACCCGGTGACGTGCGCTCTCGGCGGCGGGTTGTGCGCCGTGGCCGGCATGCTGCCCGACCTCGACAGCGGTCCCGGCATTCCGCTCAAGGAGAGCGTCGCCTTCGCCGCCGCGGTGGTGCCGATGCTGATGATCCATCGGTTTCAGCAGCTCGGATTGCCGCTCGAGGCGATCGTCCTCGCCGGTGCCGGCATCTACCTCGCCATCCGGTTCGGGCTGTCATGGCTCCTCAAAAACTATTCGCATCATCGCGGGATGTTTCACAGCCTGCCGGCGGCGGCGATCGCGGGCCAGACCACGTTCCTCGCGTTCGCGGCCGAGGAGCCTCTGCGCCGCTACTTCGTCTCCAGCGCCGTCGTGCTCGGCTTCCTCACGCACCTCGTGCTCGACGAGATCTGGAGCGTGAAGATGGGATGGTTCGGCCCGAAAGTGAAGAAGTCGTTCGGCACGGCGCTCAAATTCAACGGCCCCGACCTGTGGCCGAACCTGCTCACCTACGCACTCGCGATCGTCCTCGGCCTGCTCGCGGCGGGCGATGCCGCCCGGACCGAAAAGATGGCCCACGTCCGACAGCAGATGGAACAGGCCGCCCGCACCTACTCCTACCCACAGACGCCGCAGCAGTGGCAAATCCGCCGCTAGGGAGCACGTGCCCCCCACCGGCGGCACTCGCGACCCGCCTTTTCTCAGCCTGCGGCGTGCGAGCCAGTAGGATGGGACTCTTCCCGACAACGGTGACCGATGGATCTGCTGCTTGCCGCCACCCTGCCTGACGCCTCGGCGCTGGCCGGACTCCTGCTCTATCTCACCCTGATCGCGGCAGCGGCCTTCGCGGGCGGTTCGTCGGTGGCATTCCTCACGCTCGGGCACCGGCCGATGCAGGTGCTTTTGTCGCTCACCGGCGGCGTGCTGTTGGGCGTGGGCATGCTGCACCTCTTTCCCCACGCCTGCCTCGCCCTGCGGGGCGATGTCGAGACGACGGCCGCGTGGGCGGTCGGCGGATTCTTTTTCATGTTCCTGCTGGAGCGGGCCTTTCACGGGCACGCCCACCACACCGCCGACGGCGGGCAGACCTGCGGCCACGGCCATGACCACGGCCACCACGCCGCGCATGCCCACGCGGCGCCGACGTCGCCATGGGCCTGGTGCGGCGCCTTCGCGGGACTCGCACTCCACAGCCTCGCCGATGGCGCGGCACTCGCGGCTGCAGTGAATGCCGATGCCGCCCACGGCGGCGGAGTGCTCTCCGGCCTGGCGACGTTCCTGGCGATCCTGCTCCACAAGCCGTTCGACGCGGCGATCATCGCCACGCTCATGGCGTCCGCGGGCACCACACCTCGACTGCGAACGGTCGTCAACGCCGCCTACGCCCTGGTCGTCCCGCTCGGGGCCGCCGGCTTTCTCGCCAGCCTCCAACTCTTCGGAACGCACCAGGCCGACGTGCTCGGGATCGCGATGGCCATGGCTGCCGGCGGTTTTCTCTGCATCGCCGCAGCCGACCTGCTGCCGGAGGTGCAGTTCCACAGCCATGACCGCGTGCTGCTCACGGCCTCACTCGCGCTCGGACTGACACTCGCCTGGGGCATCAGCGTCATCGAGCGCTCGTCGCACTCTCATGCCGCCCACGCGGGGGCGGCCGCCCGCGACGCTCACTGAGGCTGCTCGACGTCCAGGCCGCGGGCGAGCCGTTCGCGACGGACGGCCTCCATGACCTCGCCGATCAAATCCTGCTGGCGGTGGATCTGCGGCACCTGCGCCTGAAACAGCCAGGCGATGGCCGCCGCCAGCCCGATGCCGCCGACGAGATGGGGCGTCACCCAGGCCTGGGTGCCCTTGCGGCCCGACGCCGGATCGGCCGCCCCACCGAGCGCCACGATCCCGACGACGGCGAGCATGCCCAGGAGTGCGAACGGAAACGCCCCGCGCTTCAGCCGCTTGCTGCGGTCGAGCAGCGACGCGTCGAGCCGGTAGGTTTCGACGACCTCTCGGCACCAGCGGCTCGTGCCGATGAAATAGGTGACGGCCATGCTGTTGACGAGCACGACGACGAGCGCCGCGAGCACACCGGACAGCCGATGGACCGTGCCCCACCGCTGCACGTGGGGATCGACGACCCCATGGAGATCGCCGAGCCAGAGCCCGAGGCCTGCGGTGGCCGCCATCAGGGCCACCGCGAACCACGCCGCCCGGGAAAATACCGCCGCCATGCCTGCCTCTGCCTGTTGCCGCGAGTCCGCCGGCGGCGGTGCACCGCCGGCACCGCCGTTATAGGCTGGGACCGATGAGCCAACCACCTGAGAGCCCCGTTTCGGCCGCGGATCGCCCCGTGCTGCTGCTCACCTGCGGCGACCCGGCCGGCATCGGCCCCGAGATCGTCTGGCTCGCCTGGGCGGCCACGCCGGCCCATGCTCGCGCGCGGCTGCGCGTCGTCGGGGATGCCGCGACACTCGCCGCGACCGTCAGCGGTCGGCAGGGCCTCCCTCGGCTGCGGATCACGTCGATCGCCGCGGACGACCCGCGACCATCGGCCCGCGACGAACTTCTCGTCATCGATGCCGCTCCTCCGGCCGCTGCCGCCGCCCATATCCCGCTGGCCACGATCACGGCTGCCGGCGGCCGCGCGGCGGCCACGGCCGTGCTCACCGCGTATGACCTCGTCCGCCAGGGCCGCGGTCGCGCGATCATCACCGGCCCGCTCCACAAGGAGGCGCTGCACGCGGCCGGATACGACGTGCCCGGCCACACGGAACTCCTCGCGCGGGCCTGCGGCCTGCCGGATGACGCGGCCTCGATGATGCTCTGGCTGCCGTCGCAGGCGCCGGCGACCGATGCCGATCGCGCGGCCGGCGGCATTCCCTCGCTCGCCCCCGGGGAGTGTATGGCACGGGCGGCCGGCCTCGGGGTCGTACACGTCACGCTTCACGAGTCGCTCCGCACCGCGATCGCGCGGCTTTCCACGGCCGGCATCGTCGCCGCCGGCCGGCGGCTGGCTGCCTGGCTCATCCCCCTGCTGGGGCGCCCGCCGCGGATCGCGGTAGCGGCGCTCAACCCGCATGCCGGCGAGGGCGGGCTGTTCGGTGACGAGGAGTCGCGGCTCGTCCTGCCGGCGGTCGCCGCGCTCCGGGCCGCGGGCCTCGATGCCGCCGGTCCGCTTCCGGCCGACACCCTCTTCGTGCGGGCGGGCCGTGGGGAGTTCGACGGCGTCGTCGCCCTCTATCACGACCAGGGCCACATCCCGATCAAGCTGCTCGGCATGCACCGGGCCGTCAACATCACGCTCGGACTGCCGCTGGTGCGGACGAGCGTGGCCCACGGCACCGGCTTCGACATCGTGGGCACCGGGAGCGCCGATCCGGCGAGCATGCTCTCGGCCATCGACGCCGCCGAGCGGCTCGTTCATGCGCGGAGCACGCTTACGGTCGCATCAGGTACAGCGTCTTGACGTGCTGCTCAGTCACGTCCATCAGCCCCGCGGTGGCGGGCTGGTAGAAGAACCCCGCCGTATCGACCGGGCCGCCACGCTGCGGCTCGTCGATGTCGAGCACCGCGATCGGCTCCGGCACCGCAGCGGCGGCGACCGGCCGCGGCCCCGGGATGCCGAGCCACTCCACCCGCCGCAGCAGCAGATCGTTGCGGCCGATCGCGAGGCGAATCCGCCAGGGCATGCCATCGGGGAGCGCGGCTGCCGCCACGCCGTCGGGCTGCTTCGCCTGTGCGGCACAGTCGGGCAACAGGACGGCGAGCCGTTCCGGAACCCACGCGCCCTCCACGACCCACACACTGGTGCCGCCGAAGTCCGCGGCCGTGGCCGCGTTGAACCGGAATGACTCGCGGAGTAGCCAGAGCATCCGCGGCAGCCCGCCGAGGTACGGTGCCGGATCGACGCCTTCCGGCGCCCGGAGCTGCCCGAGCTGGTCGAGCACGCGGCGGACGTCGACCCGCTGGAGCACGGCCGTCTCGGGGCCGTTGCGGCGATACGTCCAGCAGAACAGTCCGTCGCAGACCTCCAGGTGTTCGAATGATTCACTGTCGCACTTCAGCATCGACTCGAAGCGGAACCGCCGTTCCTCCCCCTGCCCTGCCTGTGCGTAACGGCCGGCGCCGACGAGCACCCGGTCGCCGATTCGCACCTTCTGCCTGATTCGGGCAGTGAATGAGTCGGACCGTGAGATCGCGGCGAGGGCTCCGGCCACGATCCGCTCCGCCTGAGCGCCGTCGCCCGCACCGATCCCCGCACTGATCCCCGCACCGGCGGCCGCTCGCGGCGGCGGGGAAGCGGTCGTGTCCGGCGTGGCCGCCTGCCGCCGGCTGTACACGCTCGCAGCGGGCGGATCGGCCCGGGCCACACCCGCCGGGCCACCCCACGAGCCGACCGCCGCGGCCACTGCCGCCACGATCCACCGCGACGGCAAGCCGGAGAGTCTGCGGGGCATGAGGATGGCGGTCTGAGTCACGACTGCGTCGGGTTTGAGGATTTTGCCAAAGAATCCGCATCGACCACGTCGAAGTACCTCTGTCGGAGCGATCGATTCGCACGCGAGCGGCCGCAGTGACACGCGGGCCGGGAGTGTAGGGAATCGAGGCTGGTTCGGCCCACGCCGAAACCGTGGGCAAAAACCGCCAATCGCGACCGCAGCAACCCGTTTTCCAGGCCCGGAGGTGATCTCATGGTGAACCGACGTCTGCAGGGATTCGTCGGCATGTCGTTGGTGGCCTCGCTGACCGGCTGCCATATCGCGGCCAACTCGCCGCTCAGCGGCCTGGCCCAGATTCGCCCCGTCGCAACGCCGCATACGAACGTCCTTCCCCCCGCGGCGATGCTGCAACACCCCGGCCCGGGCGTGGAAGGCCCCGGCCCGGGCATCATCACGCCCGCCTCCTACGAGGCGGCGCTGGATGCGTCGGGCGGCGGTGGCGGCCTCGGCGGTGGCGGTGACGCTGCGGCGATCGGAGCCGCCTTCGCCCCGACGTCGCAGATCGGCTTCATGGGTCCCGACGGGATGCAGGTGCGCTGGGATGTGTCGACGGCCGGCGGCTTCGACTCGCCTCCGCTCGTGAGCCCCGGTCGCTACGACTTCCCGCAAGGGGGCATCTATCGACTCAAGCTCACCGACATCCCGGGCCGTGAGGGGCTCGAGCTCTATCCCTCGCTCGAGGTCGCTCCGGTGACACCGCGGACGGCCGCCTATCTGGCTCACAACGCGGTGCCGTTTCAGCTCACCGAAGAAGACCTCGACCAGGTCACGACGGGAAATTTCGTGACCAAGGTCGTCTATCTGCCCGACGCGGAGTACCAGGAACTCGCGGTCGCCGGCGTGGAAACGCTCGTCAGCACGCGGCTCGATCCCGGCTGCGATCCCGTGGTCGAGGCCGACCGCCGCGGCTCGATCCTCGCGATCATCCGCATCGGCAACAAGGATCTTCAGGCGCCCGGCTCGGCCGGCACGGGGGGTGGCGCCCTCGCGGCAGCGGGCTTTGGCGGCGGTGCGGGGGGCGAAGCCTGCGGAATCGCCGCGCCTCTGGGCATGCCCGCGGGCGGCGATCCGTCCCAGTTGCCACCGGCGTTCGTCGCCGGAATGACCGCTCCCGAATACGGCATGCCGCGGGTCGGCACACCGATCGGCCTGCCCGGTCCGGCCCACATTCCGCTCGGCATCCCGGCCGGGCTGCAGCGACACTCGATCACCAACCACACGAAGATGCACATCCCGCCGCCGTCGCGGTCGATCGGCCTGCACGTACAGCAACACCCCGGCCTCAGCTACCCGAAGCCGGCCCGCCACGCCTACGTTGCCGAGCGGCACGACGTCCCTCACATCAAGCTGCGGCAGCCGCCGGAAGACCGCACGCGGTTCGTCGGCAACGGCGGCCCCGATCCCGACGCTCTGGGCCCGGGCCTGATTCTCGGCGGGGCACCCTGTCCGCCCGAGCCGCTGGAGTGACATCCGTGCCCACTCGCTGGAGTCGAATCGACATACCACACCGTTTCCGGACAGGGACCGCGCTGCTGAACCCGTGCTGGCAGCCGGCGACCGCTCTGCTCGTGCTCGTGGCCTTGGCAGGCATTTCCTGCCAGGCCGCGACGCCCGAGCGACTCGAGCGGATCGTCGTGCATGCAGAACCGGGAGCGATTGGCGCCGAGCATGGGTCTCAGCTCGGTCCCCGTCCGGAATCGGTGTGCCCCGACTTCATCCAGCCGGTCGAGATCCGCGGTCCCGAAGGCATGCTCGTGGCGATCGAAACGGCCGCCGGCTGGTCCCCGCTCAGACCGGCACCCTGTCGCATGGGGCTCGCCGTTGGCGAGGTGTACAGGATTCGCGTCGGGGGGATCGCGGGCCACGCGGGCCAGGAAGTGTTTCCGTCGCTGCGGGTGCTCGCGAAACTCGCCACACCGGCCGGCCAGGCCTGGCGGTTCCCGGTCGAGGTCACGATCGATCCCGACGACCTGCAACTCGCCCTCGAAGGCGCCCACGTGCGGCGGGTCGTCTATTCCGCCTGCGATGCCGAACAGCCCGACGTCCTGCCGTCGGGCTGGTTCGATGTCAAACCGGGCCACGATGCCCTGACCGTCGCGGGCACGCTCGGGGATCCCCTCGCCGAGATCGTGATCGGCAACCGCGTTCCTTCGGGTGCAGCAGGTCGATGACGCACGACATGACGGATGGACCGATGCGGTGGCTGCGAATCCTCGCGATCGCTGCCGGCGCCATGATCCTCGCGTCGTGCCGCAGCCTGCCGCCCGCGGCCGCCGTCGTCGCCTCGGCGAGCGTCGCGAACTGCCAGGGTGACCCCTGTCCCGCTCCCGCTCGCCAGGCGGCCAGCCGCGGCCCCGACGAGTGCCCCTCCGCCCCGTGCGGGACGTGCGGCCCGATCGCCTGCACCTGTGTCCCGCGGCCGCTGCCGATCGTCCGCCCCTGCCTCGTCTGCGACGGCGGTGATCATGGCGCGCCGGCGAAGCCGGTCGGCGCCGCCGACCTTGCGAACCTCACGGCCGGTGACACCGTCGCCCGCTTTCGTCCGGCCGACGAGGGTCCCGACGCCGACTGCGTCGATGTCGCGGTCGCCAACTGTGCCTGCGTCTACGCGCCGCGGTTTGCCTCCGTGCGCGAGGTCGTGAAGCCCTGCGAAAACGCCCGGCCCGAGGGCCCCCGCGGGCTCGCTGCCGATACGCAGCCCGGAGAGGAGTCCAAACGACTTCCGCCCCTGGAACGCACGCAGCCTGTCGGACCACAGCTCGCCCGCAGGACGCTGCCGGGCGTGGCTGTCGAAGAACGGCTCGGCCCACTCGCGGTCGATCAGGGGGCGGTCCCGCATGAAGATGACGGCGTCGTGCAGCCCGTGGCGCACGCGCTCGAAGACGCACCGCAACTCTCCCGCACGTCGCGGCGGCCGTTCGCCGTGGTCGGGTTCGACGTGCCACTCGCCTGGACCCGCGTGCAGGCGGCCAACGTGCTCTGCGACGGCCGTGCGCCCCGCGTCGTGGCCTCCGACCGGGGCACGGCCACGCTGCGGTTCGAGGAGCCCGGCCGCGCCGAGCTCACGCTCTGCAAGCGGGCCGGCAGCGACACCGCGAAGCCGGGCGAGGAACTCGACTTCACGATCGTGCTGCTCAATTCGGGTGACCGACCGCTCACCGACATCGTGCTCGTGGATGCCGTGCCGCAGCGGCTCGACTACATCCCCGGCTCCGCCGCCGCGAACCTCCCCGCCGACATCACCACCGAGACGGCCGACGACGGCTCGACCGTCGTGAAGTGGCGGTTCACCGAACCGCTTCCGGCCGGCGCCAGCGGCTTCGTGCGGTTCCGCACGCTCGTCCGGTGAGAACCGCAAGTTGCGGCCCAGTTGCCGCACGGGGTAGCATTCGAGGCAGTTCCGTCCCCCTCCCCTGCCCTCCCGAGGGCGACCTTCCCGAGGCATTCATGTCCCAGCGTTCATCCTTTTTCGTGGCGGCAGTGCTCGCCGGTAGCCTCGTCGGCATGTGCGAGTTTCAGGGGAGTGCGACGGCCCTCGCCCGCCAGCCCGCTGTGGCCGAGCCGCCGGCCGCTGCGGCCGGTCGCGGGCTGAAGGTGCCGCCGCTGCCTGCGGGCACGCCCGCGGAACTGCTCGCCTTCGTGGAGGGGCTGCGGCAGCCGACCGTTCGCCCGAAGTCGCGGGAAGAGATGATGTCGTACATGAAGGACGTCGCCACGGTCACCGTGCAGGCGGCCGACAAAATCCTCGCCCAGGTGCAGCCCGCCGATGCGACGGCCGTGCAGGCCGCGAAGCTCAAGCTCGAAAGCCTGATGATGCTGGGCCGGCTCGGCGACGAAAGGGCAGCCGCCGACATGGTCGCCTACGCCAAGACACTGGCCACCGGCGCGAATGCGGAACTCGCAGCCGAGGCGCAGCGGATGATGGTGGTGGCCGACGCCCAGCAGATGCTCGCAACGGGCGACCTGAAGGCGGGCCCGGCGCTCGTGGAGCGGACGGCCGCTCTGCTCGCCGCCAACCCCGACGACGCCGAAACGGCCGGCCTGGCGATGCAGCTCTCCAACGCCTTCGAGAACCTGCCGGGCGGCGAGGAACTGGCCGCCGCCTCCATGCAGGCCTTCGGCCCGCTCTTCGCCAAGAGCGGCGATCCGCAGATCAAGCGGATGGGCGAGAGCTTCGCCGGCACGCTGCGTCGGCTGTCGCTGCTCGGCAAGCCGATGGAAATCAAGGGCACGCTGCTCGACGGCACGCCCTTCAATCAGGCCTCGGTCGCCGGCAAGGTGGTGCTCGTGGACTTCTGGGCCACGTGGTGCGGCCCGTGCGTGGCCGAAATCCCCAACATGCTCGAGCAATATGAAAAGTATCACGCCAAGGGCTTCGAGATCGTCGGCGTGAGCCTCGACGAAGACCGCGACACCCTGGTGCAGTTCGTGACAGAGAAGAAGCTGCCGTGGCCCGTGCTCTTCGAGAAGCCCGAGGGGGAGGGCTGGCAGCATCCGCTGGCCACGTTCTACGGCATCTCCGGCATCCCGCAGCTGATCCTCGTCGGCCGTGACGGCAACGTGATCACGCTCAACGCGCGGGGCGAAAAGCTCGGCGAGAAGCTCGCGGAGCTCTTCAAGGACGCGGGCTGAGCCCGGCGCCTGGAGATCCGTCGCGTGAGCACGCCGATACCGCAGCCGCAGAGGCAGCCGCGGCCCCCGATCTCTCGGCGGGCCGCCGCCTTCGATTCGTCGGGAATCCGCAAGGCCTTCGACCTGGCGGCCCGGCTCGAGGATCCGATCAACCTCGCGATCGGCCAGCCCGATTTCGAGATGCCGGAGGCGGCCCGCGCGGCGGCGAAGGATGCGATCGACGCCGGCAAACACGGCTACACGCCCACGCAGGGCATTCCGCAACTCCGCGAGCGGCTCGAGCATGACATCCGCCGCGAGACCGGGCAGCCGGGGCGGACGCTCTGCCTCACCAGCGGCTCGAGCGGGGCGCTCGTGCTCGCGCTCATGGCATTGGTCGATCCCGGCGACGAGGTGATCCTGTTCGAGCCTGCATTCGTGATGTATCGGCCGCTCGTGGAGTTTCTCGGGGGCGGTGCCGTGGCGATCGACACGTCGCCCTCGTTCCGCATCGACGTCGATCGCGTGGCGGCGGCGCTCACGCCGGCCACGAAGGCGATCCTGCTCAACACGCCGGCCAATCCGACGGGCTTCGTGGCCGACGCCGCCACGGTTCGCGACCTCGCCACCCTCGCCGAGCGGCACGGCGTGACGCTGATCAGCGACGAGTTGTATCGCTCCTACTGCTACGACGCCCCGTTCGCCTCCCCTGCTCTGCACTCCGACCGCGTGGTCGTGATCGACGGCTTCTCGAAGTCGCACGCGATGACCGGCTGGCGGGTGGGCTGGGTGCACGGGCCGAAGGAGATCATCGACGCCTGCACGATGCTCCAGCAATACACGTTCGTCTGCGCGCCGCACGTGGGCCAATGGGCGGCGTTGGCCGCCCTCGACGCACCGATGGACGTGCCGCTCGCCGAGTGTCGCCGCAAGCGGGATCGGCTCATGGCCGGCCTCCGCGGCCACTACGAGTTCGTGCAGCCGGGCGGGGCGTTCTACCTCTACCCGCGGGCCCCGGGGGGCTCGGGCAAGGCCTTCGCCGCCCGCGCCGCCGAGGAGGAGAAGCTGATCGTGGTGCCCGGCAGCGTGTTCGGCGCCGCCGACACCCATTTCCGCATCGCCTACACCGTCACCGACCGCACGCTCGACCGCGGCATCGCCGCCCTCTGCCGGCTCGCGGCCACGGCGGGCTGAGACGGGAGCGAGGTCGAGATGCCTTCCCGCTCCGATGCCGAGGTCGCCAAGCCCCTCGACCATGCGGTGCTCGGGCCCGAACTCGAGCGCAGCCGTCTACAATGCCGGCCCACCCGGAGACCTCCCTGACATGAACCATTCTCGACTGCCGAAGACGCTGGCTGAACTGCGGGCGAGCGGCTGGAAGAGCCGCCCGGTGAAGGACGAGGTGCGGGAGAACTTTCTCCGGCTGCTGCGCGACGGCAGTGAGTTGTTTCCCGGCATCGTCGGCTACGACGACACCGTGATCCCGGAGATCAACATCGCCCTGCTCGCCGGCCACGACATGCTCTTCCTCGGCGAGAAGGGGCAGGCGAAGAGCCGGCTGATGCGGCTCCTCGTGCGGTTTCTCGACGACCAGCTGCCCTACCTCGACGATCCCGCGATCCCGCTCCACGACGACCCGTATGCGCCGATCACCCGGGTCGGCCGCCGGCTGGTGGCCGATCGGCCTCCGGAAAATGTGCCGATCGCCTGGTGGCCGCAGGCCGAGCGGTACGCGGAGCGGCTGGCGCCGGGCACGAAGTTCGCCGACATCATCGGCGAGATCGATCCCGCCAAGCTGGCCGGTGGCACGAGCATGGCGAGCGAGGAGGCACTCCATCTCGGACTCATTCCGCGGATGCACCGCGGCATCTTCGCGATGAACGAGCTGCCGGAGCTCGACGAACTGGTGCAGGTGGGGATGTTCAACATCCTCGAGGAACGCGACGTGCAGATCCGGGGCTATCCGGTGAAGTTCGACATCGATGTGATGCTGCTCTTCTCGGCGAATCCCTCCACCTACAACCGCTCCGGCAAGGTGATCCCGCAGCTCAAGGACCGGATCGGTGCGGTCATCCACACCCACTACCCCCGGGACCGCGACCTCGGCATCCGGATGGTGGAGCAGGAGGCGGGCATCGACCTCGGCGGTGACTGGCCGGTCGTCGTGCCCTGGTTCATGAAGCAGGTGGTGGAACAGATCACGATCGCCGCCCGGAAGAGCAAGTACATCGACCAGCAGTCGGGGGTGAGCGCCCGGTTCTCGATCGCCAACTACGAGACGATGGTGGCCAGCGCCCGGCAGCGGGGGGTGCGGCTGGGCGAGCGGCCCGCCGTACCGCGGATCAGCGACCTCGGCCACCTCTATGCGTCGAGCCTCGGCAAACTCGAACTCGACCTCATGGGCAGCCACCAGATGACGGAGCGGCAGGTGCTCGACGCCGTCGTCGCCGAGGCGATCGCCACGGTGTTCGAGGAGTACGTCGAGGCCCACGGGCTCGACGAGATCACGAAGGTGTTCGCCAAGGGCGCGAAGATCGAGGTGGGCGACATGCTGCCGAGCACGGCCTACGAGCGTCTCGTCGAGGACGTACCCGCGGTCTGGGCGAAGGCCTTCGAGGTCAACGCATCGCAGGATCCGGCCGTGCGGGCGAGCTGCATCGAGTTCGTGCTCGCGGGGCTCTATGCGACGGAGCGGATCTCCCGCCTCCAGTCCCACGGCCGCACCCTCTACGACACGGGAGGGCTCTGAAGCGGACAACAGCGCCGGGCCGTCCGGGGTCGCCCGTGCCGCCTCGCCCGGACGTTCGCTTCGGGCATCCATGCCCTCCGCTCTCTCGATGCTGGCTGCGCTCTCGGCATCCTGGCTTCGCTTGCCAGCAACGCCGGCTCGACGGCACGAGCAACCCCTCCGCGCAATTCGTGTGTGAGGACCTGCCCACGCACTCACGCATCGACGAGGAGGAGGCGAGCGGGTCGGCGTGAGGATGCCGAGCGTGGCGTGCGGCCGCCAGCGAGGCAACTCATGCCGCCCGCGAGCCGGCTTGGGCCCATCGAGGTCACGTCACGATCCCCGGTTGCGACCTAGCCCAAGTTTCGGCTTTGGTGTAGCGGCGGCTACGGGGCGGCAAAAGTCTCGTCGCGTGGGCCGCAGCGGCCCAATGCTCCTCGAGCGTTCGCCGACCCCTCGCCTACGTCCCCCGGTTTGCCAAGTCGTCGCTCCAGCTACCTTGACTAGCCCCGCAGCATTTTCGCGATCGCCTGCCGGGCGGCGTCGAGGGCCGCGGGCACCTTCTCCACGAGCTTGCCGCCGGCCTGGGCGAGATCGGGGCGGCCTCCCCCCTTCCCTCCCACGGCTGCCGCCGGCTCCTTGATCCAGTTGCCGGCCGAGAGGCCACGGGCCTCGAGCTCCCGGGAGATGCCCGCGACGAGCGTCACCTTGTCGGCGTCGGCCGCGGCCAGAAACACGGCGATCGGGCCGGCCTTCCGCCGCAGCTGATCGATGCATTGCCGCATCGCGTTGGCATCGCTCCCCTTGGCATCGGCAATGACGACCTTCGTGCCGCCGATATCGGTGGCGGCCGCCAGTAGTTCGTCGGGCGAGGCGCCGGCCGTGGCTGCAGCGGGCTTCGCCTTCTTGAGCTCGCGGAGTTCCTTCATCACCGCGGCGAGGCGGTGCGTGAGCTCGTGGGCGGGAACTTTGAGGGCCCCGGCCGCGTCGGCCACGGTCTGCTCGGCCTGCCGAAACCGCTCGAGCGCCTTGCCGCCGGTGACGGCGGTGATCCGGCGGGTGCCGGCCGACACGCTCTCCTCGCCGACGATCCGCACGAGGCCGATCTGGCCGGTGCTCGACACGTGCGTGCCGCCGCAGAGCTCGCGGCTCACGCCGTCCATCGTCACCATCCGCACGACGTCGGGATACTTCTCGCCGAAGAGCATCATCGCCCCCTCGTGGCGGGCCTCGGCCAGCGGCAGGAGCCGGGCCGACACGGAAACGGCGGCGAGCACCTGGTCGTTGACCATCGACTCGATCTTTCGCAGCGTGTCGGCGTCGATCGAACTGGTGTGCGAGAAATCGAATCGCAGCAGATCGGCATCCACCTTCGACCCCTGCTGCACGGCATGCGAGCCGAGGTGGTGCTGGAGCGCTGCATGAAGCAGATGCGTGGCCGAGTGGGCCCGACGCAACGCCGACCGCCGCGACTCGTCCACCACGGCCATGACTGCATGGCCGAGATCGAGCCGCCCCTCGCGAAGATGGCCGACATGGAGCATGAAGCCCCCTTCCCGCTGCGTCTCGGTCACCTCGAACCGTCCACCGGGCCATTCCAGCCACCCTGTATCGCCCACCTGGCCGCCCGACTCGCCGTAGAAGGGGGTACGGTCGAGCACCACCGTCACCGGGTCGGCATGCCCGACCTCACGAAGCTCGTCACAGAGCGTGTGCTGCGCGATGATGCCGACCACCTTCCCCTCGGCCTCCGTGGTGTCATAGCCGAGGAACTCGGAGCCGTGCATCGTCTTCTTGAGGGCATCGAGCGGCCCGGAGGCAAACACCTCCACGCGGCTTCCGGCGCCAGACCGCTGGCCGTGCTCCTCCATCGCCGCCCGGAAGCCGTCCCAGTCGAACCGGCAGTTCCGCTCCGCAGCGAGCGTTTCCAAGAGTTCGGGTGGGAAGCCGTAGGTCGTATACAGCTCCGCGGCATCGCCGCCGGCCACGACGGCCTTGCCCGCCGAGCCGATCGCCGCAAAGAGCTTGTCGATCCGCTCGAGGCCGCCGTCGATCGTGGCAAGGAACGACGCCTCCTCCCGCTCGATTACGGTCGCGACCCGGCCCACCGTGTCGGCCAGTTCGGGATAGGGCTTCGCCATCATGGCCGCCACGATCGGGGGCAGTTTGTGGAGAAAGGGCTCCTGCATCCCCATTTGGCGGCCGTCGAGCACGGCCCGCCGGAGGAGCCGTTTGACGACGTACTTCTCCTCGTTGTTGCCCGGCAGCACGTTCTCGTGGATCGCGAACGTGCAGGCCCGCACGTGGTCGGCGATTCGCCGCATCCGCCGCCCGTCGTCGGTCGCCGGCTCGTACCGCCGGCCGCACACGTCGGCCACCGCCTCGACCACCGGCCGAAGGATGTCGATGTGGAAATTGGAATCGACCCCCTGGAGCATCGCGCAGGTCCGCTCCAGCCCCATGCCGGTGTCGATATTGCGGCTGGGGAGCGGATGCAGGTTGTCGGGTGGCGGGCCCACGCGATTGAACTGCGTGAACACGAGGTTCCAGATCTCCACGTCGCTGCCGTCGGGCATCCGGTAGAAGATCTCGCTGCACGGCCCGCACACGCCGTCGGGCCCCTGAGAGGGAGAACTCGCGGGCCAAAAGTTGTCGTCCTCGCCCATCCGCGTGATCCGCGTTGCCGGCACGCCGATCTCGTCGGCCCAGATGGCGAAGGCCTCGTTGTCGTCGTGGTAGACGGTGATGGAGAGCTTCTCGGGGGAGATGCTGAGCCAGTTCCGGGCCGTGAGAAACTCCCAGGCCCAGTGGATCGCCTCCCGCTTGAAGTAGTCGCCGAAGCTGAAGTTCCCCAGCATCTCGAAGAACGTGTGGTGCCTCGGCGTGCGGCCCACGTTGTCGATATCGCCCGTGCGCAGGCACTTCTGGCAGGTCGTGGCCCGCGTGAACTCCAGCTTGCACTTGCCGAGGAAGTGATCCTTGAACTGATTCATGCCCGCGGGCGTGAACAGCACCGACGGATCCCACCGCGGCACGAGCACGTCGCTCGGGCGGCGGACGCAGCCCTTCGATTCGAAGAATGCAAGGTAGGCTTCGCGGAGATCGTCGGCCTTCATCTGCAGCGGGGCTCCGGGGGGATCGTTCGGCTGTGGAAAACCCGAACTATACACGCCCCCGCCCCGGGCGCGGGATGCGGGTTTCGCCGTTCGGACTGCCGCGGAACTGCCACCGAAAACAGCACCGCCCACCGCGGCCGCTTGGGTCGGCCGCGCGTGGGCGGGGGGCGTGCTGGTCGGTGTGCCAGCTGGCGGGCGCGGCAGCCCGACCGGCGGGCGATGCGAACGGCTACTCGCCGGAGGAATCGCTCGCCATGGAGATCACCGTGTCCTTGGCGGCGAGGATCTTCTCACGCAGCTCCTGGGCCACCTTCGGGTTTTCCTTGAGGAAGAGCCGGGCCTTCTCCCGCCCTTGCCCGAGGTGCACATCGCCATACCGCAGCCACGTGCCGGTCTTATCGACGAACTTGGCCGCGATGGCGAGGTCGAGAATATCACCTTCGACGCTGATGCCGTTGGCATGCATCATGTCGAATTCGGCGATCCGGAACGGCGGTGCCACCTTGTTCTTGACCACCTTCACCTTCACCCGCTGGCCCACCACGTCCTCGCCGTCCTTGAGCTGACCGATCCGGCGGACGTCGATGCGGCAGGATGCATAGAACTTGAGCGCCCGACCGCCCGGCGTGGTCTCGGGACTACCGAACATCACACCGATCTTCTCACGGATCTGGTTGATGAAGATCACGGTCGTCTTGCTCTTGGCGATCGCGCCCGTGAGCTTCCGCATGGTCTGGCTCATGAGCCGGGCCTGCAGCCCCACGAACGAATCGCCGATCTCGCCATCGAGCTCCTTCTGCGGCACGAGCGCCGCCACGGAGTCCACGACGATGATGTCCACCGCGTTGCTCTTGATGAGCAGCTCGCAGATGTGCATCGCCTCCTCGCCGCTCGTCGGCTGGCTGACGAGCAGTTTCTCCAGCGAGATGCCGAGCTTCTTGGCCCAACTCGGATCGAGCGCATGCTCCGCGTCGATGAAGGCCGCAACACCGCCACTGCCGGAGATGCCGGGCGACCGCTGGGCCGCCGCCACGGCGTGCAGGGCGAGCGTCGTCTTGCCGGAAGATTCCGGACCGAACACCTCGATGATTCGGCCTCGCGGAAAGCCCTTGCCGCCCAGGGCGAGATCGACGGACAGGCTGCCCGAAGAGATGCCCTCGATCGGCGCCTGAGCCTCCACGCCGAGCGGCATGATCGAGCCCTCGCCGAATTCCTTCTCGATCTGAGAGAGCGTGTTCCGCAGCGTGGGGTTGGCGTCGAGGAAGGCAAGCCCTTCCTTCGCGGCCTTCTTGGCCCCCCTGCCCTCGTCGAGCTTCGCCTCCTTGGCGTTCTTTTCCTTCGCATCCTTCACTTCTTTGGCCATCCGTCCGTTCGCTCCTACTGTTGCCGTAACCATGGCGACTGTCTCCCACGCTTCCCGGCACCTCGTCGGGGTGGTTGCTTCGCCACCATGAATCGAGCGATTTGCCGCGAAACCGTACACTGAACGCGGGTATATTATCGACCACCCGTCAACCTGGCAAGCAGATTTTCTGGACGGCCGTACAGATCGTGATCCGTGGAAAATCTGCGGCGAAACCACCACTTTCCGAACATTCCATGCCCGAGCCTGCCGCCCCCGTCTGCGTATGGCTGAAACGCGACCTTCGCGCGACCGACCATCCGGCGCTCGCCGAGGCGGTGGCCCGGTCCCGGGGCGGGGCCGTGTTCGCCCTCTTCCTGTTCGAGCCCGAGGTGCTGGCTCAGCCCGAATGGGACTCGAGCCACACGGAATTTCAGCGGGAGTGTCTGGTCGATCTCGAGGCCGCCCTCGGCCGGCTCGGGATTCGGCTGGTGACTCGTCGCGGCGAGGCGGTGGCGATGCTCGAACGGGTCCGCAGCGAAACCGGCTTCCGGCTGCTCGTGGCCCACGAAGAGACGGGCACGGGTGTCACGTATGCCCGCGATCGGCGGGTGCGACGATGGGCCCGTGAAGCGGGCGTCGAGTTTCTCGAACTGCCGCAGACCGGCGTCGTCCGTCGGCTCGCATCGCGGAACGGCTGGAACAGGTTGTGGGAGCGGCGAATGGAGGCGGCCCAGGCTTCCCTGCCACGGAGCACCGGGCACGGCGGCCGCCAGACGATCGCGCGGCTGGACACCTCCGGCATCCTCGGCTGCCGCGACCTCGGCCTTCCCGCCGGCAGCAAAGACAGGCAGCAGGGGGGCGAGCAGGCGGCGGAAAGCGTGCTCGACGACTTCCTCACCCGCCGCGGCCGCCACTACTCCGGCGGCATCTCGAGCCCGCTCTCGGCGCCGACGAGTTGCTCGCGGCTGAGCCCCTTCCTCGCGTTCGGCGCCGTCTCGATGCGGCGGGTATGGCAGGCGAGCGAGGCCCGTCGACTCGACGTCACCGCGTCGCTCGCCACCGCGGCGACGCCCCGCGAGCGGGCGGAACTCAGGGCCTGGCAGCGGAGCCTGAGGGCCGTGCAGTCGCGGCTCCACTGGCATTGCCATTTCATGCAGAAGCTGGAGGATGAGCCCGCGATCGAGTTTCACAACATGCTCCGGGCGGCCGACGGCCTCCGCGAGCATGAGATCTCGTCGGAACGGCTCGCGGCCTGGCAGACGGGCCACACGGGCTATCCACTCGTCGATGCCTGCATGCGAAGCCTCGTCGCCACGGGCTGGCTCACGTTTCGCATGCGGGCGCTGGCCGTCTCGTTCGCAAGCTATTCACTCTGGCTGCACTGGCGTCCGACCGGGCTGCACCTCGCCCGGCACTTCCTCGACTTCGAGCCCGGGATTCACTGGGCGCAGCTGCAGATGCAAAGCGGCACCACGGGCATCAACACGCTGCGGATCTACAACCCGACGAAGCAGGCCGTCGAGCAGGATCCGCGCGGGATCTTCATCCGTCGCTGGGTGCCGGAGCTCGCCGGCGTGCCGCCGGTCTACGTGCACCTGCCGTGGACGATGCCCACCGCCGTGCAACGGGCGTCCGGCTGTCTGATCGGCCGCGACTATCCGCCGCCGATCGTCGACCACGCTGTCGCCGTACGCGAAGCGAAGCAGCGGCTCGCGGCAGTGCGCGGCACGGCTGAATCGCGGACGGAGGCCAGAGACGTCGCGCGCCGCCACGGCAGCCGCCGCGACCGCCGCGGCGCGATGCAGCAGGACCCGGTGCGACAGGCGCTCTCCCGCGAGGCCAAGGACCGCGACGCGAGCCGGTCGGCAGCGGTCCCCGATCCGCAGCGACTGCTCCCGTTTCTCGCAGCGGACGCCGAGACGGACCGCTCGATCTCGACCGAGCCACTTCGTCTCCCTTGAGTGGCACACAAGCCCCTCGACCGGCCGCAGCGATCCGTCGACGCTTCGATCGGCCTCACGGGCCGCCGGCGACGTCGATGCGGCGCGGCGAGTCTTTTGTTTTGCGGACTTCCGCCTTCACCTCCTCGCCAGCCCCCGCCGTGGCGGGAACACGGAGCGTGAGCTTGTTCCAGCCCTGGGCGATCACAACGGCCCCCGATTCATCGAGGTCGATCCGCTTCCCCGCGATCCACGCGGCCGTCCCCTTCGGCGCGGTGATCCGCAGGTCGACCGGGCCTGGACCGCCGTCGGCGAGAATCTCCCCCTGCAGCCAGAGCGTCTGCAGGCCGGAGCCGCCGGGCGCGACGAGCTCGTCGAGCGGCAGGCCGCCGGCCGTCTTGCCGTAGGCGCTCCGCCAGCGGAGGCCCGGGCCTTTGACGATCAGCTTGTCGAACTCTTCGTCACTCGGAATCGCGTCGGCCGCCGCCTTCGCAAGATCGCCCGGCGGATTTTCGAGCAGCTTCCACCGTTGGATCGTGGGCGTCGAGCGGATTGCATAGGGGCCCGGCTTGCCGAGCTCCGACACGAACCGCGCGAGATCGAGAAACTCCTGCTCGGTGAGGAACGTGGTCAGCCCCTTGGGCATGAGCGACTTGCCCTCCACCTCCTCCTCGATGTCGGCCGTGGGGATCGTGATCACCTTGCCCGTCGCGTCGCGGAGCCGCACTCTCAAGTCGTCGCGATCGACGAGGATGCCGGTGTGCACCTCGCCTGAGTCGGTGATCACGTTGCGGGTGACATACGCCTCCTTGATCGAGGCGTCGGGGTCGAGGATCGAGGCCACGATATATTCCGGCGGCGAGATCGAGCCCACGGCCGACAGCTCCGGCCCGATGTTGCCCCCCGCCTTGGCGACGGCATGGCACTTCATGCAGGCGATCTCGGAGCGGCGAAAGATCGCTTCGCCGCGGGCCGCATCCCCCTTCGTCATCACGTCGCCGGCGAGCCGCAGGATCTCCTCCTGCGCGGGCGGAGCCCCGGCCGCCGCGATCCCCGCGGCCTTCGTGAGCGACTCGGTGACGGCCGGTTCGGTGCGGCCGGTGGCATACATGTGCCGGAGGAACATCTTCGCGACATCGGCCGACGGCGGGCGGCTCGCGAGGGCCGCGGCGAGTTTCGCCGGGCCGTCGCGCCGTTCGAGGAGCGAGTCGAGCAACTCCTTGGGCAGGCTGTCCGGGCCGACGCCGGCGAGCACGTCGGCCGTTCGGCTCGCGGCGGCGGCCGCGTCGAGCTTGGCGAGGGCCGCGATCGCAAACAGCCGCACCGGTTCCGGCCGGCTCGATTCACAGAGCGACTCGATCGTGGCCTTCGCCTCGGGCGTGCCGAGCGTGGCGAGCGCGAGGATCGCCTGCCGCTGCTGCTCGCCACCGGCCTTCTCACCGGCGGCGAGCGCCTGGAGCGCGGGCACGAGCGACGCCTCACGCCATGCAGCCGCGAGTTTGATCGCCGGGACCTGCAGGCCGCGGTCGGGGCCTTCGAGCAGCGGCCGCAGGCCGCCGCGGTCGCCCGCGGACCCGACACCCAACGCGCCCGCCGGCTTCATGCCCCGCTCCACCGCCGCCTGCACGAGCCCCGCGGCGATCGCGGATCGCTGCCCGGCCGGGATCTTCTTCGGCTCGAGAAACTCGGCGAACAGCCAGCCGAGTTCATCGGGGCCGCCGCGCTCGAGGAGCATCGAGACGGCCGTCCCCACGCGGCTTTCCGGCAGCCGGCCGCTTTCGAGCAGCGTCACCAGCGGCCGCGCCGAGCCCGAAGCGCCGCCCGCCACCGCGGCCGGCACCCGCCGCGAAAGCGTCTTGATCGTCTCGTTGAAGACGTACGACAGATAGTCGTCCTGCGGCATCACGAGCGACTCGATCGCGATGTTGAGCGCCTCCTGATCGCGGAAAAAGCTCAGCGCCCGCACCGCCTCCAGCCGCACCCTCGGGTGCTCGTCGGCCACGGCCTTCCGCAGCCGGCCGTAGGCATCGCCCGCGCGTTCCCGCCAGAACGAGAGCACCCGCACGGCGGCCGCACGGGCCTTCGGCTCTGGCGACGCCAGCACCCGATCGAGCAGCGGCTCGTTGACGACGTCCTGCGCCTGGAAGCTCCAGAGCGCCTCGACGAGATGGTGCGGCAGCTCCGGGTCCTTCGCATCGAGCCCCGCGATCCATTCTTCGAGTGCCGGAATGACCTCGGCGGCTGGCCGGGCCCGCAGTTCGGCCCGGACCCGATACCGCGTGCGATCTTCATACAGCGTGAGCGCATCGAGCAGTTTCGCGACGGGCTCACCGGCGATCTTCGTCGGTGCGACGAGCGGCCGGCCGCTCGCCTTCACCCGCCAGATGCGGCCGTGGGCATGGTCGCGATTCGGGTCGCGGAGCGAATGCTGCATGTGGCCGACGAGCGGGTTGTACCAGTCCACGAGATAGAGGCAGCCATCCGGGCCAAACTCCAGATCCACGGGCCGGAAGTTGCGGTCGTTCGACTTGAGCAAGGGATCGACCGGATCGGCCGCGAAGCCCGAGCCGTCCTCGCGCATCTTGTATTGCAACACGCCCTGGAAGCCGATGCAGTTGTTCAAGAGATAGTTGCCCTGCGCCTCGTCCGGAAACTGCCGGCTGCTCACGAACTCGCAGCCTGACGTCGGCCGCCACTGCTTCGTCAGAAACTGCTTCAGCGCCGCCCGCTTCTGCGGATAGTCGATGTCGCCGGAAAAAGCGGTGCCGAAATAGTTGGCGCCGCCCGAGGCGTCGGCCACGAAATACTGCCCCCAACGATCGAACGTCTGCCCCCAGGGATTCGCGAAGCCGTACGAAACGAACACGTCGAACTGCTCCCGCCTGCGGTCGTAGCGGAAGATGCCCGCGTTGGAGCACCGCTTCGGCCCCCGGATCGTCTCGACCGCGGTCTGGTGGAACGTGCCCTCCATCATGAGCAGGCCGCCGGCGGGATCGTTCGCAAAGGCGCCGATCGCATGATGCGAGTCGGCCGAGTCGAAGCCGTCGAGCACGATCTCACGGTCGTCGGCCTTGTCGTCGCCGTCGGTGTCCTTGAGGAACACGAGGTTCGGCTCCTGGGCCACGTAGCAGCCGCCGTCAGCGATCTCGAGACCGGTGGGCAGGTGCAGACCGCCGGCAAACACGGTCTCTTTGTCGGCCTTGCCGTCGCCGTCGGTGTCTTCGTAGATCAGGATCCTGTCGTCCACGGGCGTGCCCGGGAAATACTGCGGATACGAGGGCATCGTCGCGATCCAGAGCCGGCCCCTGGCGTCGAACGTCATCTGCACGGGATTGGCGAGATTGGGAAACTCGACCTCCGAGGCGAAGAGGTTCACCTCGTAGCCGTCCTCGATCTCCATGAGCGCGAGCGACTCCGCGGGCGTCGTCGCCGGGGCGAGCGCCTCCGGCTTCACGTTCGTCGTGACCGGCGGGATCTCGCCGGTGCCGGAATCGTCGATCGTGTCGGACACCGGCTTGCCCTGGGCGACGTCCCAGATCCGCCGGTCGCGAACGGCCGTCATCGCCCTGAGCTTCTTGAACTCGGCCGGAAAGTTCACCGTGCCGTAGGGATTCTTGCGGCCGCCGTAGATGTAGCAGCCGTTGACGCCGCGGTGGTCGTAGAAAAACTGCAGATTCTTTTCATTCACGGCGGCGCGGAGCTTCGCGAGATCAGCCGTCGGCGCGGTCGCAGCCGTGCCAAAGAGCGCCGCGTCGAGGAGCCGGGCCACTTCGGCGTCGCCATGCTCGTTCACGTGGATGCCGTTGATCGTCCAGGGCGTCCGGGCCTTCTCCATCGCCGCCCGCGAGGGCGTGAAGAGATCGACGAACACCGCTCCCTCGGCGGCGGCCACCTTCCGCATCGCCTCGGTGTAGAGGGCGAGGTTGCGGTTGTTTTCGGAGCCGTCGGGCAGGCCGGGGTGCTTCAGGTTTTCATGGGCGAGCGGCGAGACGAGCACGATCCGGCGGATCGGCTTCGTGGCCGCCTTGGCCCCGTTCGGCGCCGCGCCGCGATCCCAGCCACCGCCCGGCGAGGTGTAGCGGTCGAGCGAAAAAGGATCCTTGATGAACGCCGCCAGATCCTGCTCGAACTTCGGGATACCCGCCGGTCCGGCGAACGACTCGTTGAACCCGAACATCGCCACGAGCACGTCCGGGGCGTGGTCGGCGAGGTTGCTGCCATGATCGTGGAACCCCTGCGAGCGCAGGCGGATCGTGAGCTCGTCGGCCGACCAGCCCAGGTCACGCACGTAGAGCTCGTGCCGGGGAAACCGGGCGTGCAGGAGCGTCTCGAAGCTGCCGAAATACTGCATCCGCTCCGCGAGCGTGTTGCCCACGATCACGACATGGTCTCGCGGCTGGAGGTCGAGGCGGGGCGACGTCGGCTCCGCCGCCGCTGGACCACTCCCGCCCGCGAGCGAGAGCGTTACTGTCACCGCAACCAGGGTCAGAGCAGAGAGGGTGCGCATCGAAGAGAAACTCCTAGGGGCGGGAAGATGGGCAATTTCTCGAGGCTTGAAGATTCGATCATGCGTCAGACCCGGGAAGCCCGAACTGGTTGCAACGAAAGGATAGTCCGATCAATGGCACTTCCTCAAGCGTTTTCCGGTCGGTGAGTCGCGAGCGGGCCCCGGGCTGGTCGCTGACGGGTGCGTGCCGGGCCGGTCGTCGTGCACCTGCACGAGCCCAGTCCAGTCGGTGGGGGGCCCGCGAGCGGGAGAGATCGGCGGCGGTTCTGCTTGCACGCGGGCTTTCGCATCCCGGCCTTCGCCCGCTTGCGAACCTCCGGTTCGAAGGAGCCGGCTCCTGCCGGCCGTCTCTGCGGCTTCCGTGATCAACGCGATGAGCCGGATGTCGCCGCCGCACGCTGGGCACTCGAGGGGAAACTGCTCCCCCACCCGCGCCATCAGCTTGGCCCACGCAATCCGCGCGGTGTCGTCCGAGGGACTGGCTCCGGCTACGGAGCAGTCGGTGCCGGGGCATCACGGAGCGGACGCGACTGATGCGGCCGGCGGCCCATCGGGGCCTTGCGGTCCCGTCAGGAAAACGCCGTTGGTGACGGCCGCGTGCAGATGGGCGTGGCGGTTGAGCCCGGAGCCGAAGCGGTGGAGAAAGGAGACGGCGCCGAACCGTGGGCGGGGGGATGGCGGCGTGGCCCGGGGCCGGGCCGTGGCCGGCCTCGTGCTCACGTATCTCGAGCGGCTGCGGACCGACCGGGCGGAGGTGGTGTCGACCCATCACTGCCTCGACCTGCTCGACGACGTGACCGACGGACCCTTCCTCCACGTCGATCGCACCCATGCCCGCACCACGGGCCGGCTCGCCGTGACGCAGGCCGAGCAGATCCGTCTCGACTACGTGGCGGCCACGCGGCCGCAAGCGGGAGGCCTCGCGTCTGGGAATTTCGCTCGCGGAACTCCTGCGTCGCTCACTTCGCGGTTTGCTGCCCGCAGGCGACCAGCCGCCGTGGATGCGTTTCGCGGGAGCCGTGCAGTCGGGCGATCCGCAATCCAGCCAGCGGATCGACGAGGTCGTCTATGGCCACAAGCCGTGAGGCCTATGTCGATACGTCGGCCCTGATCGCGTTCATGGACGCCTCGGACAGTCACCACTCGTGGTGATCCCCGTCGGTGCCCCCGAGATCGCAGCGGCCTCTGCGGTCCTGCGCCGGTTCCCCGATCAAAACCTGACGCTTGCCGATGCAGTCGGGCTGCATGTGATGAAGTCGCGGCGGTCGCGGGCCTGCTGGTCGACGGACCGTCATCTACGGCTGACCGGCGTGCCCCTCGTGATCGACGACGCCTGACCGACCCGAATACGGCGTTACCACAGACCTTCGTGCTTGAGGCGGGCTTCGACGGTATCGGCCAGCCCTTCGGTGATCGCTTTTTCGGCGGTCTCGAGCGTGGAGCCGCAGTTGCCCATGAGCGGGCCGTGAAAGGCCTGCCGGAACTCGGCAAGCGTCATCGGCTCGGCGAGCGTGTGAAACCGGAATGCGAGCCCGTCCACGACGTGGAGGTAGGCGAGACCGCAGCGGTCGAGCATCGTCGCCACGTAGGGAAACTGCTCGCGAAAGTTGGGCGAGCCCATGTCGTTGAACACGCCGTTCGGCGCGATCCTCACGCCCATGCGGCCGGCCGGCCGGCCATTCGGCCGACACCGCCTCGACCACCTCCCGCAGCAGCCGCGCCCGCTTTTCGATGCTGCCGCCATAGTCGTCGGTGCGGAGGTTCGTCTTCGATTGCAGAAACTGGTCGATGAGGTAGCCGTTGGCGGCTTGAACCTCGACGCCGTCAAAGCCGGCCGCGGGGGCGAGTGAGAGCGTGTGGTCGTGGAGAGGTGAGTATAGCCGATGAGTCTTCCGCGGCCGTCATTCTCGAAGCCAAGCGGGTATCATGGGTGTCATGACTCCCGCTGCCAGCAAACAGGCGAATCCGCCGCTGACGATCGTGTTCTTCGGCCTCGGAGCCGTGGGCTCGAGCATGCTCATCTGCCTGGCCGAGCTGGCCGAACGCGACGGCATTCCCGTGCGGTTCAAGGTGTTCGCGATCGATCCCGCCGGTGCCCGCGACGCACTCTACCACGCCGAGCGGCTCATGAAACGGATCGAGATCATCGGGGTGCCGAGCTTCGAGCCGCTGCTGGCCTTGGAGGGGCCGGGGGCCGACAAGCTCGCCGGAGCCTCCCTCCTCGTCAACGCCGCGATCCCACGGTTCAACTGCCCGATCATCGAGCTGGGCATCCGCCTGGGAGCCCACACGCTCGATCTCGCCTCCGACATGTACAACCCGGAGACGGCGAGCTCCCTCACGTTCAACCAGTATGCCCATGACGCGGCCCTGCAGGAGCAGGGGGTGGCCGCCTTGGTCAACATGGGCATCTCCCCGGGCATCACGAATTTCCTGATCGGTGAACGGATCTGCCGGATCAGTTCCCAGCACCGGAAGGATCTCGACATCGAGTCGATCGACCTCTATCTGCTCGAAGACATCGACGCCGACGCCGTGATTTTTTCGTGGGCTCCGGCGGTGGCGCTCGACGAGTTGTCGCAGAGCCCGCTGCAGCTGCGGGACGGTCGGATGATCGTCCACGAGCCCTTCACGGCGTCCCGCGACTACCAGTTTCCGCACGAGCCTCGGGCGTGGCGGCAGTATCCGCTCTACCAGGAAGAGCTGCTGTCGCTGCATCGCTCGTATCCCCAAGTCGAAAACATCGCCATCTACACAGGCGGCTCCGAGGTCGAGCTCGTCAAGGCGCTGCACCAGCTGAACCTGCTCTCGAAGGAAACGCTGGGGGCCAACCCGGAGCTGACGATCGAGGCCGTGGTGCGGGCCGCGATGCCCGGGATGAAGAAGCCCCGCCGGATCGAGGACTACCTCCGCTCGGGCGTGATTCGCCGCACGCACTTCTGTGCGGCCGCGGAGATCCGTGTGAGCGAGTCGGTGCGGAACGAGCGGCAGACGATCATCGAGACGGTGGGGCTGAGTTTCCTGCGATACCGCGAACTGCTCGGCACGCCCTACGCGGGCGCCACCTACATCTCGTATCCCACCGCGGTGGGCGCCGCGATCCTGGGCTGGCACACGCTCTGCCACGTGCGGGCCGAGCCGGGCAGCATCCGCGGCGTGGTGACCGGCGAGGATCTCGCCCGGCTGCTGCCGCAGTCGCGAATCGACGCGGTTCGCCGCGATCTCGTGGCCTGGGACATCGATCTCTTCGAGAGCACCCGCGACGCGGTGAGCGGCTAGGGCGGCGGGCCGAATCCATCCGCAGCGAGTCGTACGCCATGCACCCGATCGCGATTTCCCGCAGGCTGGCCAGACAGGTGGAGAGCCTGCGATTCGGGCGGCCGACCGCGTGCGTCTACAACCCGCTCGTCTACGCCCGCCGGCCGCACGAGGCCTACCTCCGCAGATATGCAGCGCAGGGAGTGGATACGATTCTGGTGGGCATGACCCCGGGGCCCTGGGGCATGGCCCAGACCGGAGTGCCCTTCGGCGAGGTCGGCTTCGTCCGCGACTTCCTCGGCATCGACGAGCGGGTCGACCGCCCCGCCGTCGAGCATCCCAAGCGGCCGGTCGAAGGGTTTGCATGCACGCGAAGCGAGGTCAGCGGCCAACGCCTGTGGGGCTGGGCCCATGCCCGCTACCGCACGGCCCGCGTGGCGCTCGGTGACGCAGGGCCGCCGATCGGCACGATTCTCCACCCCAGCCCGGCGGCCAACCGCGGCTGGGCCCGACAGGCGGAGCAGCAGCTGCTGGCCTTGGGAATCTGCTTCCCGAACCGCTGAGTTCAGCAGCGTGGCGGCTGCCGCCCCCGCGCGGCGTGCAGTTGGCCCAGCGCCTCGGGAGCCTCGGCGAGCAGGGGCGAGTGCCCGAGATACCGCTCGGCCATCTCCCGCTTTCCGCGGGCGAGCAGCATCGCATACACGTGCAGCTCGAAGTGCATCCTGAGGCGGCGTGCTGCCTCGCGCTCTCCCGTAGCCGTGAACACACCCATCAACGCCTCGGCTGTGGAGATCTGTGACGGGCCCGGCTGCTCCCGCAGCCAGTACCGGCTCGGCGTCTCACCCACATCCGGCAGCGAGACGCACCGCCCCCTGGCTTCGACGCTGCGGAGCATCTCGCCCGCCTGCCGCCACGTGCCATCGAGCAGAAGGATCTGCGGAAGGGATGCAGCCGAGTCGTCGGCTGGCCCGGCCGCGGCAGGAAACGGTTCGCCGCATGGATGAAGAATCCAGAGTTCTCGGGCGGGCTCGAGGGCGTCGGCCGGCAGTCCCGTGGCGGGCACCTGGCGGCTCATCCGGTGATAGACATGGCACGCGGCGCCGGTCACGACGCGGGCGATGAGGCTGCCGGTGCTCGACGGCTTTCGCTGCTCGAGCCGGTGGATGAGCACGTGCACCGGGAGCCGCGTCTCCACCGGCGGGAGCATGTCGCATACGCACAGCCGCGGCGGCAGGCTGCACCGCGGGCAGCGGGCGGCACCGGCGAGTACGACGCTTCGTCCCATGCGTGATCCTGAGGCTCGTTCCATGATCGTCGGCTCTTCGATCGACCGACACGCGACGTGAGGCCAATCATGGCGGAAATCACGCCGGGGCGTCACCGGCACTACAAGGGCGACGACGACGCCGTACTCGGCGTCGCCCGGCACAGCGAAACGCTCGAGGAAGTCGTCGTCTACCGCCAGGAGTATGGCGACCGTGGCCTCTGGGTGCGACCAGCCGCCATGTTCGCCGCGACGGTCGAAATCGACGGCCGGGCGGTGCCACGGTTCCGGCCGCTGGAACCGTGAGGCGGCGGTTCGCGTTCGTATCGCACTTGATCTCCGTCCACCCGGCCGACGCCGCGCCGGCGGCCCGGCCGTCGCTTCGCGCGGCAGTCTCGCGGATCTGACAACGTGTCTTGTCAAGGTCGCACACCCAGGGCGTCCGCGCAGGTTCGGAAACCAGCGTTCGTGCGTAGAGTTGCCTCAGTGATGATCGTTTCACGGCATGTCGTCGCCGGAGAGACGTGCCATGCCTCAGCAATCCCCGACGTTCTTTTTCAAGACCTTGCTCCTCGTGTGGATCGCCATCGTGCACACACGCGGACTCGCCGGAGCCAGCCGCCCTGAGTTACGCGGTAGGCGACCTGGCCCAGGCGGTCGAAAGCGACGAGGAGGCGGAAAGTCTGTATCGCAAAGCAGTCACGCTGGCGGAGCAGGCAACCGGCACCGAACATTCCGCGACGGGGCACGCCCTCAACAACCTCGGTTGGTTCCTGTACAGCCAAAACCCTCCCCGGGAAGCCGAGCCGCTGATGCGCAGACCGCTGCACATCCGGGAGCGCACGAATGGGCTGGCTGATCCTTTGACGGCCCAGAGTCTGTGCACGCTCGGCGTTATCGCCGGGGAACTCGGCGACATCACCGTCGCGGAGTCCCGCGTTCGGCGCAGCCTCGACATCCGGCGGATCGTGCTCCCGAAGGGCCATCCCGATGTGGCGGAGTCATGCTCCAGGCTGGCCCAGATTCTGCTCTGGCAGGGGAAGGAACGGGCTCACGAGGCCCTGGAATGAAAGCCGGGCGATCCCCAGCCCGCTACAGGCGTCGCACTCTATTCCCTCGCGAAATATCTGCCTGCAACCGGCGGCATGGAGGAGGCACGGCCACTCCTGCGTCGAGCGGTTTCCGTGTTCGAACGGACTACGGGCCGAGGCAGCCCAGAGACACTCGACGCCATCTATCTCCTGGCTTCCACCTTGATCGTGATGGATGAATTCCGTGAGGCCGAACTCCTCGTCGACGATGGGCTCGAACGATTTGCAGCGCAAGACGACGTCCGAACGGGATCAAGTGCGGGCCATTCGATCGGCCTGCGGGCCACGATCTACAGAAGCACAGGCCGCCTCAAAGAAGCGGCAGAGGCCGAGGCCGTCGCCAAGCGTGTCGCGGCGGAGCAGCAACGACGGTGATTACCGACTGGAGGGGGGAGCTGGCCGAGCACCTCCTGCAGGTGCCCGCCAACCGGATCGGCTGCACGACGATGAACCTCGGGCAGTTCAAGATCCTGCAGGGGATGATCGCGCTCTCCGTGTTCGTGCTGTTCGTGGTGGTCTCCCTGGAGAAGCCCCTGTCGCTCAACCACCTGTGGGCCCGCCCGTGGATCTGCGAGGCGGCCTCCTTCGTGTTTCGCGAGGCGTACGTGGCGGCGGTTTTAGGCTGCGGCCAAAATCGGCGGATCGCCTACAATCGAATCGTCGTTCCCCGGCGACGGCCGGGGAGATAACAGCCTGGCGGCGATCTCGCAGTGATCGCGACGGCCGGGATACCTTTCGCGAAAGGAGGTGGTCTAGTGACGCAAGACTGTACCGGAGGGCTGCGCCGATAACGGCGAGTCGACGGGCCTGCCGTTGATGCAGCCCATCAAATGGTTCCTACGGCTGCCGTCCCCTCGTGGGGCGGCAGCTTTTTTTTGGCCCGGCGGCTGTCCAACCGCTGACGACGTCATGATTTCCGAGCACGCTGGGCACTCGAGGGGAAACTGCTTCCCCACCCGCGCCATCAGCTTGGCCCACGCAATCCGCGCGGTGTCGTGGGAGGGACTGGCTCCGGCTGCGGAGCAGTCGGTGCCTGTCCATCTCGTGCAGACGGGGACGTGCGCAGACGGGGACAGGCACCTGTTCCTGCGGAACACGAGCCAGCCCCCCTTTCCGCCAGCGCCGTCACCGCCGGCCGCAGCGGGTGCGACGCGGCGTATCTCGTCGCTTCGCAGCATGGCATTGAGGACGACCAGGAGCTTCCGCATGCACGCCGTGAGCACGACCTTCGGGGGCTTGCCCTTGGCCAGGAGGCGAGCAGCGAAGGCTCGGATCACGGGGTTGTGCTTCTTGGCGCTGAGGGCCGTCATGTAAAGGCCGCTGCGGACGGTGGCCCGTCCTCCGCAGATGGTTCAGCGGCCTCGGAACTGGCCGCTGTCACGGGTTCACGACGGCGATGTGATGACCGGCGGCGGTCACGCTTGGTCACGGCCTTGGAGGGCCGAAGGTTGTTCGACCTACCGCCGGTCTCCGTTTTGGACGCGGCTGGGCTACGCCCAGCCGCCCTGCCGGAAGGCTCACTGTGGC
>Ga0214917_10001441_pt1 | contig 30361 bp, 33 predicted proteins | sample LL_1208_BB_MetaG_FD_177983 | JGI IMG/M metagenome (GOLD analysis project Ga0214917, IMG submission 177983) | Freshwater microbial communities from Lake Lanier, Atlanta, Georgia, United States - LL_1208_BB | ecosystem: Environmental > Aquatic > Freshwater > Lake | place: USA: Georgia | collected... | reverse complement strand
TTAGCCCTTATCAATGCCGACGACCCAAACGCCCTCGCGGTAGCCAAGGACGCTCCTTGCGAGATTCTCGAGGTTGGCTCCGGTCCCCAGGCTGCCGCCCGATACAAAGTTCTCAAGGAGGACGCTTCCGGATCGGTCCTCTCCCTTCACGGCCGTGAATTTCATCTGAAAGTGCCTGGACGCCACAACGTCCATAACGCCTCCATGGCAATCTGCGCCGCCCACACCCTTGGTGTTTCCCTGGAAACGATCGCCTCGATCCTGCCGGAGTTCCGGGGTGTCAGGCGGCGTCTCGAGGTCCGGGCCGAAGCCAAGGGGATCACCCTGGTGGACGACTTTGGTCACCACCCATCCGCCCTGAGGGAGTCGATCGCCGCCCTGCGGGCAAAGTACCCAGGGCGTCGCCTCTGGGCTCTCTTTGAACCCCGCTCCAACACCACCCGCCGCGGAATCTTTCAGAACGAACTCGCCCAATCCCTGTCGGCTGCCGACGGAGTCTACATCACCGAAATCGCCCGTAAGGATCAGCTCGATCCTCAGATGCGACTGGATCCAAAAAAGATTGCCGACGACATCCGCAAAGCCGGCCGCGAATCCTTTTACTTACCCGGTCCAGAGGAAATCCTAAAAGACCTTCTCCCCCGCCTCAAAACCGGGGATGTCGTGGCTGTGTTTACGAACGGAAGCTTTGGCGGACTTGTGGAAAAACTCTCGGTTGCCCTGGCGAAATAAGTCAGGAGGTCGTTTCCGGGATCAGAGACTTCACATCCACCCCGCGAAACTGAAACAGCTTGGCAATGGTCTCCTCAATCACGTTGTTGGGACAGGAGGCCCCGGCCGTGACCCCGATCTTCACTTTCCCCTTGGGCAACCACCCCTTCGTTCTCTTCTCCCTCTGGGCATGTTGGTCGTAGTGCTCAATCTCATCCGTTGAGATCATCTTGGTGCAGTTCCGGATAAAATAGGTGGGCAACTTGGCCTCTCCCATTTCCGCCAAATGGCTGGTGTTACTGCTATTGTAACCGCCCACCACCAGCAAAAGATCCAGCGGAACCACCAAAAGATCCCGCAAAGCGTCCTGACGCTCCTGCGTCGCTCCGCAAATCGTGTCGAAGAAGCGAAAGTGTTCCCCCATCTTTTTTTCACCGAACCGGTCCTCAATCGCCTTCTTGATCCGCCTTTGAACCTCCTCCGTCTCCCCGCGCATCATCGTCGTCTGATTCGCCACCCCCACCGCCTGCAAATGCTTCTCGGGATCAAACCCAGGGGAGTGGGCACCTTCAAATTTTTTTAGAAACTCGGCCTTATCGCCCCCTTTCCGGATATAGTTACAAACGTAATCGGTCTCCTCCAAATTATAAACCACCAGATAATGCCCCAAACCGTCGGTGCTGAGGGCCCGGGAACTCGTTGCCATCGTCTCCTCATGGGAGGATTTTCCGTGAATAATGGAGGTCACCCGCTCCTTGTTGTACTGCCGGACGCGTTTCCACACGCTCATCACGTCCCCGCAGGTTGTATCCACCGTCTGGCATCCGATTTTTTTCAGCTCATCCATCGTCCCCACCTCCGCCCCAAAGGCGGGCACGATCACCACGTCCTCCGCCGTTAAACCCTTTAGGTCGTATCCCTCTTTGTGACGCTTGAGGGATTGGATCTTCATCTCCCGCAACTGCTCGTTCACCTCCGGATTATGGATAATTTCCCCCAACAGAAAGATCCTCTTGTCCTTGAAAACTTTCGCCGCGGCGTAAGCCAGATCGATCGCTCTCTCCACCCCGTAACAAAATCCGAAAGCTTTGGCCAAGACCACGGTCATCTCCGCCGCTTCCAACGCCCGTCCCGTCGCCCTGACATACTCCACCGCCAAGCTGCGGTAATGTTTTTGGACCTCGGCCGCCACGGCCTCCATCACCTCCGGGGTGCGTAAATTTACCTTCTTCGCAACTGGAGTTGCCACTGCGCTCATAGGGGTACCCTACCTCCCCAAGGCATCGGGTCGAGTCCAGACCATCCGAAAGACTACTTCCTGCCCCTCAACGGCTTAGCCACAATCCACTCCAGAATTCCTTTTTGGGTATGGAGTCGGTTTTCCGCCTGATCGAAAATATCCTGCGAACGCTCCTCCAGAATCTCGGCGCTGATCTCCTTTCCCCGGTACGCGGGGAGACAGTGCAGAACCAGCACATCCCCCTTGGCTGACCTCACCATCCTCCGGTCGATCTGGTAGGGGGCAAAGATTTTTTCCCGCTCCGCTGTCTCCGACTCCTTCCCCATCGAAACCCAAACATCCGTGTACAGCACATCGGCCCCTCTCGCCGCCTCCATCGGATCCTCCATCCAACTCACATGGCTTCCGACCGCGGGCGGGCGGAATTTTCCAGGAGCCCCACAGACCAGTTGAAAATCAAATATCCTCGCCGCCTCCGCCCAGGATCTTGGAACGTTGCAAGCTGCATCCCCGATGAAGGCGATCCTCTTGCCTTGGATCGGACCCCTCTTCTCCTCAATGGTGAAAATATCACTCAGAATCTGGCATGGATGCTCGTCATCGGTGAGGGCATTGATCGTGGGAATCTTTGCGAATTCGGCAAACTCCTCCACATCCGATTGTGCAAAGGTCCGAATGACCGCGCCGTGCACCATCCGTCCCATGACCCGGGCTGTATCCCGCACCAACTCCCCTCTCCCCAGCTGGATTTCCGCAGCACTGAGGAAGCTGGGCACCCCACCCAGCTCCCGGATCGCCACCTCAAAAGACACGCGGGTGCGGGTCGACGCCTTGGTGAAAATCAGGGCCCAGATCTGCCCCGTCAAAGGACCCTGGACCGAACGTTTTCTTCCCCGTGCTTTTTTTGCCAACCGCGCCAGCCGAAGGATCTCCCTCGCCTCCGGCTCCCTCATCCCCTGCAGCTTGAGCAGATGCCTCATAGGGTCGACTCCACTTTTTTCACCGCCTCCCGCACCTCCTCCATCGACACCGAGTAGGGAGCGAGAAACCGTAAAACATCCGAGCCTGCGGGAACGACCAGCAAACCCGCCTTGGCCAAAGTCTCGGCAACCTCCGCATGACTTTTTCCCTTCACCGTCACCCCGACCATTCCTCCAAAGCCCCTCACCTCTCCCACCCAACCCCGACCCGATAATTTCCCCAATCCGCTCTTCAACTCCTCCCCCATCCTATCGATGTTTTTTGCGAGATTCTCCTCGTCGATGATTTTCAAAACCTCCAGGGCCACGGCACAGGCCAGCGCCGTCCCCCCGTAGGTCGTGGCATGGGTCCCCGGACCCAGAACATCCGCCAGCTTCTCCCCCAGCCAAACCGCTCCGATCGGGAATCCACCCCCCAGGCTTTTTGCCATCGAAACCGCGTCCGGGACGAACCCGTTCCCCCCGCCCGTCTTTTCCAAAATCTTTTCATAACTCTGAAACCGGCCCGTCCGATAGTGTCCGCACTGCACCGAATCCATCAGCAGATAGATGCCTTGTTCCTGGGTCAGCTTCCGTAGTCCCAAAAGATATTCCGGAGTGGCGGGAATCACACCGCCCTCTCCCTGAATCCCCTCAATCATCACAGCCGCCGTCCTGGGTCCCATCGCCTTCTCCACCGCCCCCAGATCATTGTAAGGGACATGTACAAACCCGGGCATCACGGGCCCAAACCCCTCCCGAAGCCGCTCTTGCCCCGAGGCCGCGATCATACCCAGGGTCCGGCCGTGAAAGGAGTTAAGGGTGGTGATGATTTCATATCGTCCCTGGGTCACACCCGCCTTCCGGGCTGCCTTCACCATCGCCTCGTTTGCCTCCGCCCCGCTGTTGCAGAAAAATATTTTTCCGGGCCCTGTTCGCCCGACCAACTCTCCCGCCAACTCCGCCTGCTTCGGATGAAAAAAAAGATTGGAAACATGGACCAGCTCCTCCGCCTGCCTTTTCATCACCCCGGCCAACCGCGGATGGGCATGGCCGAGGCAGTTCACCGCGATCCCGCTGCCAAAATCCAGGTACTCCCTCCCCTCCGCATCCCACACCCTTGCCCCCTTCCCCCTCACCAGAACAGGAGCCGTGGCCGGCCGTTTGTACGACGGAACCACGTGCCGGGCGTACTCTGCCCGCACCTGTCCCGAATCGGCTTTTCCCTCTTTCTTCAAGGTTCGATGGTAATCCCAAAACCCCCAACGGCCAATCCCTGCCTACTTTGCAGCCCAGCGCAAAAGGGCTTCCGTCTGCTCCCAACCCATGCACGCATCCGTAATCGAAACGCCGTATTTCAATCCTTTCGGCCCCTCCGGCGGAATGTCCTGCCTCCCCTCCTCCAGATGGCTTTCCAACATCAGCCCCAGGATTCCCGGGGCTCCGGATCGCTTCTGCTCGATGACGCTTTTCCAGGCGGTCTCCTGCTTGGTCGCCTCCTTGCCGGAGTTTGCATGACTGCAATCCACCATCAAACGCTCGGGTAAACCATGTTTCTTCAAAGATTCGCGTGCCGCCGATAAACTGGCCGGATCGTAATTCGTCCGGTCCCGTCCGCCACGCAAAACCAGATGCGTCGAGCTGTTCCCCACCGTGCAGACCACACTGGTCGCACCCTCGGCATCGATCCCGACAAACGCGTGGGCGGCCCGGGCCGACAGCATCGCATCCACGGCCACTTGCAGGCTTCCGTCCGTCCCGTTTTTGAAACCGACAGGCATCGAAAGACCACTGGCCATCTCTCGATGGGTCTGGCTTTCCGTTGTCCTGGCCCCGATCGCCGCCCAGGTCACAAGATCCGCCAGATATTGAGGCACCACCGGATCCAAAAACTCCGTGCCGGCTGGGACTCCCATCTCGTTGATCTCGGCCAAAAGCCTTCGTCCTGCTTTCAATCCTCCCTCCAGATCGAGGGACCCGTCCAAGCCCGGGTCGTTGATCAACCCCTTCCAGCCAACGGTGGTTCTTGGCTTCTCAAAATAAACCCTCATCACAAGGAGCAGCTTCTCCCCCAAATCGTCCCTCATTTTCCGGATGCGGCCGGCGTACTCCAAGGCAGCCTTGCGATCGTGAATCGAACAGGGGCCGAGGATGATCAAAGGCCTCCTGTCCGTGCCGGCCAACACCGCCTCGACCTCCTCCCTGGATTTTCGCACCGTTTTTTCGGATACCGAACCGAGCGGGATTTCCCGTCTCAGTTGCGCAGGGGAAATCAGGGGCCGCACCTCCCGGACACGGAGGTTCATTAACTTGGGCGACTCCGCTTTTTTCACGACCATGGTCACCCGTTCATCCTAATCGATCCCGCCCGACTTGGAAAACCCCGATTCCAATCTCGCCTTCAACCCCGAAAGAGCCCACCATAAGAAACTTATGCTAAAGCGAATCGGAGTCATCACCTCGGGGGGAGACTCACCCGGAATGAATCCGGCCATACGCTCGATCGTCCGGACCAGTGTCAATCTGGGCATCGAGGTCGTCGGCGTTCAAAACGGATACCAGGGCATTTTTGACCGGGAGTTCATGCCGTTGGGGGTGATCGAGGTCAGCGGCCGGATCCGCGACGCCGGCACCATTCTCTCCACCAGTCGCTGCCTCAGGTTTAAAGAGAAAGAATCGCAACTCGAGGCCGTGGAAATCCTGAAAAAGGAGCATATCCAAGCCCTGCTGGTTCTGGGGGGCGATGGTTCGCTTGCGGGCGCAGCCGCACTTTCCAAACTTGGATTTCGGGTGCTCGGCCTTCCCTGCTCCATCGACAACGACCTGTCGGGCACCGAGATGTCGATCGGGGTCGACTCCTGCCTGAATACGGTCGTTCACCTGATCGATATGATCAAAGCCACCGCCGCATCCCACAACCGCTGTTTCGTAGTCGAGGTTATGGGACGGAATCACGGATACCTAGCCCTGATGAGTGCCATCGCGTCAGGTTCCCAAATCGCCGTCATCCCCGAGTTCCGATACGACATGAATCAGATCATAGAAAATCTCACCCGTCGCCGTATGCGCCGGCACAACAACAGCGTCGTGGTGGTCGCCGAGGGAGCCTGTTCGGGACAGGATTTTATGGACCGATTAAAGAATGCGGGGGGCGACAAACTTCAACAGGAAATCCGACTCACCGTTTTGGGACATCTTCAGCGGGGCTCTCCACCCACCTTTTTCGACCGCTTTCTCGCCACCCGGATGGGGGAATTCGCCGTCCTCGCCCTGAATCAAGGAGAGCACGGCTCCATGGTCGGACTCCTTCGAAACCGGATGAACCTGACCGACCTCAACGAAATCAAAGGACATCGACCACCCCTTCCCGCCGATGCCATCCGCCTGGCCCGCAATCTCGGCATGGAGGTTGGCGTCCCAACCGAGACGTGATCCCCCCGATCACTTGATCGGCGCAGAGATCGCCTTAAACGTCCCTTTGTTTCTCGCGGCCAACACCTGGAGAAATCTTGTCTCATCCGGCTTGGACATATAGCCGACTGTATGGATCGAGGGAGTTGGAGCGTCCGACTTCTTGTAAAACTCGGTGTATACCTCCTGGATCCGGCGGATGAGGGCAGCTTCATCATAAACCTCTCCGGCCTGCTGGATCGCTTTGCCACCACTCTTGGCCTGCGGGGGTGTGGGTTGCCTCGGCGCTTGGGGAGGATTCGGCAGCCCCGGAATTTTCACACCATAATCCACTCCTGCCCCTTCCTTAACTTTCCCCCCCCCTTTTGCCTTGGCCTCAGCTATCTTTTGATCCTTTTTTGCCAAAAGATCTTTGTATTTTTCCCGGTACTCCTTCATCTCGGCTGCGTATTTCTCATAATCTTTTCGCCACTCCGCCACTTCTTTTTCATACTTGGCCCGATCCGCACTTGAAATGGCTGCGTCCTTCATCTCCCGCTTGGCCTCTTCCCGGCGGTCCTCCGCCACAACCGGGGCTTTGCCATCCGTGATCAAAAAGATCGTGTCCGCCAGCCCCTCAAAGGCGGCCAACAACCCCAAATCAAGCCGGGTTGTGATCTGACCTGTGTCTTTGTCACCCTTGATCAGGCCGAATTCCGGAATTTTTGGCCGATACTTGTTGTCGATCGTACCTTTTTTTTCGGACGAAAGGTTGTACCTGGAAATAAAATCCTCCGCTCCCTTTTTCATCTCGGCGGATGCGGGCACGCCAGCCGGTTGAAATAAGTCTGCCCCGGACGCCCCAAATGCCACCACATTGAAGCGGGTGCCTTCGTCCAGGCTCCGAATCATCTGCCGCAGGTTGTTTTTTACGACGGCGAATCCCGCCACCCCACCCCGCTGCTCCTCCAGCATGCTGTCGGAGAGATCCACCACAAAATATACATTCGTCCCCTCCCCTTTGACCCCGAAGAAATTCACGGCGGAAACTTTTCCCGTGGAACGTCCTGCCGGCTTGCTTAAGGCTGGATCGGATCCAGGGGCGGTCGAGGGCGCCAAAACAGGCGGAGCGGCATGAAACGACATCGACGGGCTTGTCATCCCACTCACGGCTAAAACCGTGTCCGTTTCCAGTGCAGGGGCATCCGAGGGAGCAGAAGAGGATTCGACGGGGGTATCCTCCATCGTCTCGGGGGCCGCCTCGGGTGGAGCCTCCATCCCCACATCCTCCGCCGGCACACCACCCTCACTGGTAAAAGGCATCCGGGGGGCGGATCCCTTAAACAAGGTGTAACTTCCAAAACCGAGAAGCAGCAAAACATGAAAAGCCACGGCCAAAAAGAGGCTCCCTCCGAAAAGACTCTTGTACTTCTCAAGAAAACTGCGATTTCCTCCTGACTTTTTTTGGCCCTTTTTTGGGGAACCTCCCCCTGTTGCCGTAATCTCCTCTTGGGAGGTTTGCATTCCGCAAAGAATGGTTCATCGGGCTCGAAATCTCAACTCTTTCCAAGAGGGGCGGACTCACCACGGACCCCCGTCATTTCCTCCGAGAACTGACTCGTCCGACCCGATTATCTTCCTACCATCGGAGGATGAACGTTTTTCAGGTGGAGCAGAAGCTTGTCTCCGCCCCGCTTCGCGACGTCGGCCGCGAGGTCCATCGGGTGCTGGACAAGATGGGAAAAGAGCCACCGCGGGGCGAGATCGCCATCACTGCGGGTAGCCGCGGAATATCCAACCTCGTGGCCATCACCAAGGCTGCAGGGGAGTGGCTCCGCGCACACGGGGCCCAACCCTTTCTGGTGCCCGCGATGGGATCCCACAATGGTGCCACGGCCGAAGGACAGCAAAAGATGGTCGAGTCTCTCGGCCTGACTTCAGCCGCCACCGGGCTCGAAATTCGGTCCAGCATGGACTGCATCAAGCTCGGAACGGTTGATTCGGGGGATGTTTGGATGGATCGCCACTGCCACGCATCGGCGGGGGTTCTTGTCCTGAACCGGATCAAGCTGCACACCTGCTTCTCCGGACCCGTCCAGAGCGGTCTCACGAAGATGATGGTCGTGGGCATGGGAAAGATCCGCTCCGCCGAGACCTTTCACTCCGCACGGCCCGATCGTATGCCTCGGATACTGGAGGAAATGGGCTCCCTCCTCATTCAGTCCGGAAAGATTTTTGCGGGCCTGGCAATCTTGGAGGATGGTTTTGACGAGACGGCCGAGATCCATGCCCTGCCGGGGGATGAGATTCTCCCGGGGGAGCCCGCCCTGCTCGAACGGCACCGCCACTACTTTCCCGCCCTTCCCTGCCGGGAGCTGGATGTCCTCGTTGTTGATGAGATTGGCAAAACATTTAGCGGAACCGGAATGGATACGAATGTCATCGGGAGAAGGGGTGTTCACGGATATGAGGACCTGACAGAACCCAGAATCAAAATCATCGCCGCCCTCGGCCTCTCCGAGCATGCCCGAGGCAATGCCCTCGGTGTCGGTCTTTCCGATTTCATCACCCGCCGCCTCCGCGATTCGATCGACGAACAGAAGACCTTTGTGAACGCCTTCACCACGGGCGACATGCAGCGCATGGCCATTCCCTGCACTCTTCAGGACGACGCCGCTCTCTTTCAAAAAATCCGGGAGCGGTTTGGAGAACGTCGCTGGATGCTGATTCCCAACACCCTTCATCTTGGAAGGATTTTCGTCAGCCACGATCTTGTGAAGGAACTTCAAAACCACCCGCGGTGCCGCGTCTCCTCAACGCCCACCCCCCTGACCTTTTCGGACGGCCGATTGACTCTTTTTCGTTGAGGAGTCCTTTTCTCTCCTACCCTCGCAACTTTTCCACCATGGTTTCCCAGTCCGGTTCCGGTGTGAGGTGACACCAGGAGAACCTCAGCGCTCCCACGATCTCATCCTTGGCGAGCCCCATCGCCTTCAGGACATGACTCGGCTGGTAGTGCGCCGAGGTGCAGGCGGAACCGTTCGATACCGCCACCAGATCCCGGATTCTCACCATGGCCTCCTCCGCACTGATGCCGGGAAAGGAGACGTTCGCCGTATGCGGGAGGATCTGCCCCTCCTCCCCGTGGATTTTCGGATTCAACCGCTGGATCGCCTTCAGAAACTTTTTTCGAAAATCACGACACTTTTTTTCCCGCATCCCGTGCTCCCTCTCCCCCAACTCGGCGGCTAAACCCAAACCGGCGATCAAGGGTACGGGTAACGTCCCGGGCCTCAGCCCCTGCTCCTGTCCCCCCCCGTAAACCAACGGAAGAAGCGGAGCCCTCTGCTTTTTTCGATGCCGGACAATCAATACCCCCACCCCCTTAGGACCGTAAATCTTATGTCCGCTCGCACTGATCATATCGATCCGCTTATTTTTCAGGGGCTCGACCAGCTTTCCAAAGGTTTGTGCGGCATCCACATGGAACCAGGCAGGATGATCCATCATTCCTTCCGCCACTTCCCCGATTGGCTGAGTCACACCCGTCTCATTGTTCGCATGCATCATCGAGACCAACAAGGTGGACGGGCGGATCCGCTGCATGAATTTGGCTGAATCGATCCGACCGTTTTTTTCCGGAGTCACCCAGTCGACCTCAAAACCGTCTTTCGCAAGAATCTCAATCGGCTCCAAAACCGCCTTATGCTCAATCGGGCTGCTCACGATATGGGTTTTCCCATGGCTTCGTCCCCAATGGGCCAAACCGAGAATCGCCAGATTGTTGCTCTCGGTGGCCCCGCTGGTGAAAATCACCTCCTCCGGCTTTGCGTCGACCAGCCGTGCGATCTGCTCCCGGGCCTTATGCACCGCCTCCTTCGCCCGGGCTCCAAACGCGTGGGTCCGACTTCCCTCGTTTCCGTACTCCTCCTCAAAAAAGTGGCGGATCAACCTCCCCACTTCCGGCTCCAGCGGGGTCGTTGCATTGCAATCCATGTAAACCGGTTGTGCAAGGGACATAAAATCAAACTATGGCCTGAAATTTCCGACTTTTCCAGCACCCCTTTCTGGCCTCAAGCAAGGTTTGTCTGCACACCTTCTGTTGACGTAACCTACCCCTACCTGCCGGAGTAGCTCAGTGGTAGAGCATCTGTTTCGTAAACAGAGGGTCACGGGTTCAATCCCCGTCTCCGGCTCACCCCATCTCCCTCCCTGCGTACGCGGGCGTTGAACCGCTAGAACCCGGCAGCCAAAATCTGAGCCGCCGTCTCCTCCCCATGTTTCCAAACCGATTCGATCCGTGAGTCGGTTGCGGAGTCGCCACAAACATACAAACCTTCTGGCATGCGGGGAGAAACCGCATCCCCCGACCGCCTTGCATACCTCCAGCGGTGCCCAAAAACAGCCCCTCTTTTGGCGGCATCCACCCCCCAAGCATCCTCAAACCTCAACTGCAGATCCCCCATCCACTCCTCAGGCTTTTTTTCCAGATTCTGCCGGCTGTAATCGACGGAGGCCTGAACCACAAAAACGCTCCTCCCGTTTTGGATTCGGCCGGCTTTCCCATTCTCACACGCCACCCAAGCCAGCGGATCCCTCCCACTGGAATTCATCTTTGCATAAAATGAACCCTCCCAATCGATCGTATATTCCAAAAGCAACGTGAGGTTGGGCTCAAACAAAACCATGCCCGCATCCATTCCGAACAGTGCCGCCGTCTGGGGCCACGGAGCGGAGCTGACGACACCGTCGTACTCCTTCCCTTCAACCTTCCACTTCCTCCCCTTTTGGATCACACGACCCACCCCGCTCTCCCGCCTCACATCCATCCCTTCAGACAAAAAAGCACCCAATCGGTTATTGCCATTGGCCAGATAAAACCGCTCTTCCCCGGGACGATACATCTCCCCGTTCACCAGAATCGGTTTTTCCAACTTCCTCAGATAGTCTCCCGCGATCTCTTCAACCTCTTTCCGGATCTCTGCATCCCTCAAGGTGAAATACTGTGCTCCGGTATCCACCAGGTGATCCCCGAATTTTCGCGTGGCACATCGGCCGCCTAGACTTCTTGATTTCTCCATCACCACAACGTGGTGCCCCCCCGCCATCAGTCGCCGGGCACAAACGAGCCCGCTGATGCCTGCTCCGATGACCGCAATTTGCACTCCCTCTTCCTGCCAGAGCCTTGCCGAACCGCCAGCCCCGCCTTTTCCCCGGCCCTTCTGCAATCTAGGATCCTTTTCTTGAAAGCGACCCTTGCCAGCGTCCGTTCGGTTTATACGGATCTCGCCCGGCGACCGGTCCGGCGCGACTGCCTTCGCCGGACCGAATGCTGTCAATTCAAGCGGACCGGGAAAACACCCCAGCTGACCCGCGGAGAGGCCCTTGTCGCCGCCCACGGCTTCCGCTCTACCGGTCGGAAACATCTGCCGGAACCCCAGGACGGCTCCTGCCCTTTTCTCCTACCCCAAAACCAAAAGTGCCTCATCTACGAATCCCGGCCCTTCGGCTGTCGGACCCACTTTTGCCAACCCGCAGGCGGGCCGCTCGAACGCAAAGACGTTCTCGACCTGATTCGTCGCCTCGAACAGATCGACACCGAACTCGGGGGCGACGGCCCGCACGCCCTTCCCCAAGCCGTGGCCTGGGCCCTCGATCAAGGGTGAACTCCCCCCGTATCGTCATTGCCGGGGGCGGGGCGGCCGGTTTTTTTGGGGCCATCTCCGCCGCTGAATCCAATCCCCTCGCCCAGGTTGTTCTCCTGGAAAAAAGCCCCCACCTCCTTTCCAAAGTCCGCATTTCGGGTGGAGGTCGGTGCAACGTGACCCACGCCTGTTTCGACCCCCGCGAACTTTCCACCCGATATCCCCGGGGAGGCCGTGCCCTGATCGGTCCCCTCACCCGCTTTGGCCCGACGCAAACCATCGAATGGTTCCAATCCCGAGGGGTGAAGTTAAAAACCGAATCCGACGGACGAATGTTTCCGGTCACCGACTCCTCCCAAACGATCATCGACTGCCTGACCCAGGCCTCGCAAAAAGCCAAGGTGAGGATTCTCACAGGCCACGGAGTTCACTCCATCCAGAGATCACCTGAAGGCGGTTTCACCCTGAGCCTTGGCTCAGGCTCCACAATGGAGTCCGACCGTTTCCTGTGGGCCGGCGGCGGATGCCGCCCGGATTCCCAACCGTGCACAGCCCTCGGGCACACGCTCTCCACCCCTGTTCCATCCCTTTTTACTTTCCATATTTCTCTGCCCTGGCTGAACGAACTGGCGGGACTCTCGATCGATTCAGCCCAAGTTTCCGTGCCTGGGACCGATCTGCGCGAATCCGGCCCACTCTTGATCACGCACGCAGGCCTGAGTGGTCCCGCCATCCTCCGCCTCTCCGCATGGGGGGCCCGCCCCCTTCACTCCTTCAACTATCACTTCCCGCTCCTCGTCAACTGGCTCCCCCACCGATCCGCCGACGAGCTTTTCAGGGAGATTCAGGAGCGAAGGGAGACGATCGGAGCCCAGATGGTGCTGCGCTCCAGATGGAGCCCCCTCCCCAGTCGGCTTTGGGAAAAGTTGGCGCTGCAGGCGGGGATCACGCCCGAGGATCGTTGGTCAAAACTCAGCCGTGAATCCGCCACCAGCCTCATTCATATCCTCAACTCCACACAGCTTCACGTCACGGGTAAGAGCATGAATAAGGAGGAGTTTGTCACCTGCGGGGGGATTCCCCTGAAGGAGATCGATACAAAAACCATGGAAAGCCGGCTCGTCCCCGGTCTTTACTTCGCGGGTGAGGCGCTCGATATCGACGGAATCACGGGAGGTTACAACTTCCAATCCGCCTGGACCACCGGTTGGATCGCCGGCCAATCGATGGCGACCAGCTAATCTGCAACCAACCGCTCGACCCAATCCGCCCACTCCCCCTCTCTCGGCCAACGTCCCCCCTGGCTCCAACACCTCACCCTCTCCCCGGGGGGAGACCAAATCGCAGGATCGGTGGGACCAAAAAGAAGCCCACACTTCACCCCGCTCCATCCTGCCAGGTGGCTGATTCCGCTGTCGTGACCGAGATAAAGGTCAGCGGCCTGGAGAATCCCAAAAACCTCGGGCAAGGCGTGATTTTGAACATACCTATTTTTTCCCGTCCTCCAGAGTTCCGGAATCTGCTTGTCCCAATCATTCTCTGCCTCACCCCCCAACCATGTGACCGAGAAGGGTCGTCGTTGGGCTAGCTTCCCCAACTCTTTCAGCCACCCATCCAATGCCCAACACTTGGAAGCACCCCCGCTTCCGGGATGAATCACCCAGGAGGCCAACTCCCGCTCCGTGCTTTGCAGCAGGCTCAGCTTTTCACCCCACAATCGGCGGGCATCCCCCGGCTCAACACCCCACCGCTTCAGCGGCTCTGCCAGATGCCTCCAAGCCGCCACCCTCGGATTTCTCGGATCGTGACGGACATACTCCCCCGTTCCCCCTGCCCGTTTCCAATTTTCTGAAAAGATTTCGTCCGGATCAAACAGATAGGACACCGTGAGATCAAACTCGGTGAAATAGTCTGCCCACTCGGAATCCAGATTCCCCCTTTTTGCATAAAAACTGGCCAATCCCGTTGTTTCCATCGGTCTGACCGCTTGAACCGCCCGGGGACCCACAACCAGCTCCCCGTGTCTTCGGGCCGTCACCATCTCGATCTCCGCATCCGGCCACTTTTCCCGGAGACCCGCCACGGCCGGCAAGGTCAGCAGGAAATCCCCCAGCGCACCCCCACGAAGCACCAGAATTTTCATTCCGGGGAAAGAAACCTACGCGCCACCCGTTCAATAAACAAAAAGTCCAAGCGCCAGCAAAAGAAGTCCAAAAAGGAATCCCAGTCCCAGCAGGCACTTGCCCCGAACGGGGGAGGAAAGGCCCCAATGGATTGCATCCCGCAAAAGATAGGGGGCGCCCACCATCACCATTCCCTCAACGATGATCAGGTAAGCATACGAGACCACCAGCAGCCGGGCAGGATCGTTCCGAAGAAAGGCGGCATCGAGAAGAACATCTCCTCCCAAAAGGAAAAGGATTCCCAGCGAGCGCACCGCGATAAACTCCCGGACATAAAGCCAGCTTGTGACCCCCAAACCCACCACACCCAGGATAAAAAGAGGGCGAAACCGCGTGTACTCCATCAGGTTGATCGATCCCGCCAGCCAAGCCGACCAACCCGTCGCAATCGCCAGAAGAACTCCTCCCAAAGCGTCGTTCCTGGGAAAAGCACGGATCCACTGGACCGACTGCCGTTGATCGAACAACCACCATCCGTGGCTTAAAATCAGCCCCAGCCCGACCCAAACGGAAACCTGCGCCAAGGTGAAGGAGTAGATCATTGCAAGTCACTCCAGAATGGCCGGATCGCCGTAGTCGGTAAATCCCGTTGATTCAGTGATTCGCACCGTGAGGAGCTGACCCAAGTGCCTGGCTCCCCCGTCAAAAACCACGGGTCGGTTTTGCCTCGACCGACCCGTCAGACGACTCTCCTTCGTCTTGCTCGGCCCCTCGACAAGAATCTCCGTCAAGGAGCCGATCCTCTTGGGGGAGGTCACGGCCACCTGCCGGTCCAGGAGGTCTAGGAGCGAGCGATTCCACCGCTCTTTGGTCTCCTCCGGCACTTCCTTCCCCGCGCTTTGTAGGGCGCGTGTGCCCTCGCGCGGCGAGTACCGGAAGACAAATCCGTTATCAAACCCCACCTCCTCCATGAGCTGAAAGGTCATCTGAAAATCCTCCTCCGTCTCACCCGGATACCCCACAATCACGTCCGTCGTTAACCCGATCCCGGGGCAGGTTTGCCTGACGTTCCGGATGATCTTTTTGTACTGCTCCACCGTGTACCCCCGGCCCATCTCCTTGAGCAGACGATCCGACCCGGACTGAACGGGCAAATGAAGATGCTCACACAGCTTGCTCAGCCTGCCGAAACAACCGATCAAATCTTCCTTCATTCCCCGCGGGTGCGGCGAGGTGAACCGAATCCGCTCCAAACCTTCCACCCCCTGCAGCTCTTCCAACAGCTGAACAAAAGCGGATTTTCCTGAAACCGCAGGGATCTCCCTTCGTCCGTACATGTTGACGATCTGACCCAGAAGCGTGACTTCCCGAATCCCTTTCTCCACAAGACCGCGTACCTCGAGCACAATCTCCGCGATCGGACGGGAGCGCTCACTCCCCCGCGTGGTCGGCACAATACAGAAGGAGCAGTGCATGTCACAACCCTGCATCACGGAAACAAAAGCGGTGACCTGTTTTGGATTCAGAACATGGTCGCGAATCGTTTTCTCCGATCCCTCCTCCTCACCCACTTCGGCAAAAAACTTGGGTCGCCCCCCCAAGCGGGCCTCCCGCGCCTCCTCCACCAGATCCGCGACCCGATGGAATTTCTGTGTTCCGACAACAAGATCCAGACCTTTCATCTCCGCCTCCAACGCCCCCCCTCGCCTCTGGGCCATGCACCCGAGAAAGCCCAGGACCACGCCCGGATTCTTTTTGCGAAGGGCCTTCAGGTTGCTCATTTTTCGGAGGGCTTTTTGCTCTGCCAGATCCCGGACACTGCACGTGTTCAGCAAAATGACATCCGCCTCTCTCTCGGTTTTTGCCGGCTGATAACCGCGATCCAAGAGCTGCCGAGCCACCTGCTCGGTGTCCCGCTCGTTCATCTGACACCCGTAAGTTTTAAGGAAAACGGAGGGCATGGAGGAGGATCATGCCTGAATCTCAGGCGAAGGAGAATCCCCAAAGAGGGGTTCAAGCAAAGAGGCGTTTGCTGAAATGCCCGCGCACAAGCCGGAACAAAACAAGAGGAAGCGGGAGCAAAAGGAAAAAAGCCGCTGGCACAAGAACCGTGGGATGACAGAGACCCCCGTCCATCTTGACAATTCCCTCCCAAAGCAGGGCCACAAAACCAAACGCCGCTCCCCAGTAGCTCAAGGGCATGACGACAGCCCGAAAGTTTTCCTTCTCCTTCAGGCGATGAATCCTTTCTGATCGGTTATTCCAGTCCACGATTCGAAGCTTTCTAAAAAACCGTGGGGCCAATCACAATCAAAATCTAAGGAATTTTCGTCGAATCGTCCTGATTCGCGGAACGGTGCTCTGCCCATCCCATCCCCGCCAAGCCCAGCTCAAAAAGCGCGTACAAAGGCACAAACATCAAGGCCAGGTTGAAAGGATCGGAGGTGGGGGTGACGCAAGCCGCCACCACCAACAGAGCCACCACCGCATGTCGCCGGTGATTCGAAACCACTTTTTTTTCCAGAATTCCAAGACGGGCAAGGATGACCATGACTAGGGGAAGTTCAAAAGAGAGGCCAAACCCCACCAGCATCTGGAGGACGAAATCCGTATAACTCGCCATCGTCCAACTTGTCTCCAGACCCAACCAGCGGTTGAAATCCTGGAAAAACCGCAACGTTTGGGGCAGGACGAGGAAATAACAGAAGAGAACCCCTCCCAAGAAAAGGATAGTCCCCACAAAAAAAACAGGCAGTAACATACCCCGCTCCCGGGGATCGAGTGCGGGCAAAAGATATTGCCCCAGAAAAAATAGCACGAGGGGGAGCGAAAGCAGAATCCCCGCCCCGATTCCGATCTGCAGGGTCACGGTCATCGGATCCGTCACCTGCAGAGCCAACAAGGTGCTCGGCGCGGACACGGTCGCACCCGCCGTGGTCTGCGCCAGGGGCCAGCGCAGGATTTCCATCACTCGGCCGATACCCATGACCCCCAGAACCGATCCCCCCGCGATCGCGGCGGCACACTTCAAAAGGAGCCCTCGCAAATCCTCCAGATGATCCAAAAAGGGCTTTTCGCTGTCCTTCATTCAAACTTTCTCCACCCCTTTTCCGTCACCACAGCGGGAAGGGAAATATCGTGCGGCTCCCGAGGCAGCTCCTCCGCCTCCTGGAGGTCGAAAAACATACCCAACACCTTTGAACTGCGGCCTCGGCGGGACAAAGCGCGGTCGTAGTGCCCGCCCCCACGACCCAACCGCGTGCCCTTCGCATCAAACGCCCGCCCCGGAACCAAAAATAACTCGATCTCCTCGACCGCTCTTCGGACCGACAAATCGGGAGACGGCTCCCACAAAGTCCTCGTTTCGGGAAGGTGGCGCGCCGAAACCTCCCACCAGGTCAACCCCTCCCGGATCTCGATTTTTGGAAACAAAACCTTTTTTCCCGTTGCACGGGCCGCGTCCAACAAACCCCGGGTCTGGGGTTCATCCGTCAGGGAAAGGTAAAGGCCGAGAACAGTCGCGCTCTTCCACTCCTCCCGCCCCACAACAACCTGCTCGATTTGCCCGGAGGCCACACGCCGCTCCTCCTCCGTCAGCCGGGCCACCCGCGCCCGCATCTCCTCCCGCAGCGCAGCTTTTTTGACTCCTGACATTCGGTTCACACTGCCCGCTTTCGGGTCGCACGCCAATCCTGTCGAGAGGGTTTGCCAGCGATCCATTTTCCAATCATTCTGTTTTCCTTGAGTCCACGGAACTCCCCACGCTCTCGCCGCCCCGCCCACCGCTTCGTGACCGATGTGCTTTTGCCCGCCCTCTTCACCCGCAGGCGCGGCCAGAGAAACGGGGTGCCACCCGTGTTTCCGAAACTCAAAAAAGGGCAACTTTGCATCACCTGGATCGGCCATGCCTCCTTTCTCATTCAAACCCCGCAAGCCAACATTCTCATCGACCCGAACTGGGCCAACTGGCTTCTCGTGGTTCGCCGGCTCCGCCATGCCGGCCTGGCGCAGCACCACCTGCCCTCGATCGACCTTGTCCTGGTCACCCATGCCCATTTCGATCACCTTCACCGTCGCAGCCTCCGGCAAATCGCGGCCAACCAACCCATCGTCGTTCCATCCGGGGTGGGAGATCTGGTGCACGGTCTTGGCTTCGAGAAAGTCTACGAAATGAAATGGTGGGAACGGCTCCGTTTCCCCGGGGCGGCCGTCACGTTTGTTCCTGCCAAACACTGGGGCGCGAGAAAGGTGACCGATCACCATCGCGGCTACGGGGGCTATGTCCTGGATGTCGGCGGACGGACGGTTTACCACGCCGGCGATTCAGGCTACTTCAACGGGTTCCGTGAAATCGGGAGAAAATTGCACCCTGAAATCTCCCTTCTCCCCATCGGGGCGTACCACGGCCCCAAATTTGGCGAAAACCACATGGATCCCGAGGAGTCTCTTCGGGCTTTCGAGGATCTGAAGTCCAAGGTTCTTGTTCCGATGCACTTCGGAACCTACCGCCTGAGTTTTGAACCCTTGCACGAACCCCCGCAACGACTCATGGAGGCCGCGACCCGGTCCGGTCGCTTGTCCGCCGTCCGGTTCCTGATCGAGGGCATGCCCACCCTACTCTAGACCTCCACCCTCCGCCCACCCCTGCTTGGCCGTGGGTCGGGCATACGCCACCAACCGCCCGTGATGGGTTATGAAGTTAAAAAAGTTTTTTGCGTTGCCGCACGGCGCGTTCGGATCGAACGAGTAAACATCCACCCCGCCCCCCCGTTCCCCATCCATCCGCTGGGAGGAACCTGCCACCATGGCTTGGCCGTCCTTTTTTCTTCCCAGATAGATCATCACATGGCTGATCGGTGGATCCCGGGGCACATTGTACGTCCACTCCCAAAAAAGAAGGTCACCGCTCCTCATGGCCGCCAGAAGTTTTTTTGAATCCACCTTTCCGTCGGGTTCGATCGGAACGTTCCTGATTTTGCCCCTTTGTTTGAAGTAGAGATACTGGTCGGAGGCGGTCCGTGGAATATCAAAACCAAAAACCCTCCATACGATATACCGCACGGTGTTGGAGCAATCCATCGTGATGACATACGGATGCCCCGGCGGTTGCCACGACTGGGCATAGGACAAATCCTGCTTGGATAGCCAGCGACAGGTCTCCACCAGCTTCTGGTGTTGATCCGGATTCACCGCGCCCAACGCTGAAACTGAGCCCCAACCCAGAAGGGAACAAAGCCCCAGCCAGGAAGCTAAAAAACGCGATTCCATCCCCTTTCATTGCAAATCTCGCGGAGACCGCAAGTTCGGACACACCAGCCCCAACAACCCGTCACTTCAAGAGGTCAAAAAAAGCCTTGGGGTGGGCCAGGTCGGTAAATACCGCATCAGCCCCGCAATCCTTCAGCTGACTTTCGGTAAACGACCCCGTGGCCACAGCGATCGCTCTGGCACCCATCGCCCTGGCACAAGCGACATCGTGGGGAGTGTCGCCGATGACGAAAACTCTCTCTGGCGGAAACTCCTCCCCATGATGCTCCTTGGCCCTGCGTTTGGCATGAGGGCCGAGGTCGTTCCGAAACGCGGAATCATCCGCAAAGGCACCAAAGGCAAAGAAATGATTCACTCCATACCGCTCCAGCTTCAACCTCGCGCCCTTCTCGATGTTTCCCGTCAACAGGGCCTGAACCAGCTCAGGTCTTTGGTGTGCCTCCTCCAAAATTCCCAGCACCCCGGGGTGAAGACCCCCGTTCCGTTTCGGAAGCTCTTCCGCCAAAAGTTCCACATAGACATCAAGAAATCGGGCCACCTCCTCCGCCCCATTCGGCTTTCCATCCCTTTCGAGCAACTGCTCCACAATCCACCGATCCGTCCGACCTGCGATCTCTAGCCCCTGCAAACCCCGATTGATCCCGTGCAGTTTTTCCATCGCACGCCCCAAGGCAGCCTCCCCCGCTTTCCCCGTGTGGAGAATCGTCCCGTCAATATCCCAGAGCAAAAGTTTCCGGGGTGAACTTGCGGCCGGCTTCACATCCCCATCACGCTGTATCCGGAATCCGCATACAGAATCTGTCCCGTGATTCCGGCAGCACCGTCCGAGGCTAGAAACACCCCCGTCGCTCCCAACTCCTCTAACGTGATATTCCGCTTTAGCGGTGCATGCGCCTCATAATGGGAAAGCATCGCAGAAAAACCGCTGATCCCACGCGCCGCCAGGGTGTTGACCGGACCCGCGCTGATCGCATTCACCCGAATCTTCTTCGGCCCCAGGTCGTAGGCGAGGTAGCGAACGCTGGCCTCCAGCGCCGCCTTCGCCACACCCATCACATTGTAGTGGGGCACCACCTTCGCCGCCCCGTAGTAGCTCATCGTGACGATGCTCCCCCCCGCGTTCATCAGCGGAACTGCCGCACGACTCACCGCCACCAGGGAGTAAGCACTGATGTCATGCGCTATCCGAAAGGCCTCCCGGGAGGTGTCCAGAAAGTTGCCCTCCAGCGCCTCCTTGGGGGCAAAAGCCACGCTGTGCAAAAGCAGATCCACTCTTCCCGTTTTTTCCCGCACAAACTCAAAAAATTTGCCGATGTCCTCGTCCCGGGTCACATCACACGCGGCCACGGGAGTCTCCGACCCGAAGGTAGCCGCCAACTCCTCGACATTCTCCTTCAAACGTTCCCCCTGGTAATTGAAGATCAGCCTGGCTCCGGCATCCGCCCACGCCTTGGCGATTCCCCAGGCGATACTCCGCTTGTTGGCCACACCAAAAACCAAGCCAACCTTTCCCTCCAAAGTTTTTTGACTCACGCCGTCTAAAGTGCCCCCGAGAGGCCCCCGCTGTCACGCTTCGAGTCACTTCCACTTGGCCTGCATCTCCCCTCCTGCTACCAACTCAAAGCGTGACCGTTCCCCAACTGCATATCGGCTGGATTCTGTTCGCGCCCCTTGTTCTTGCCCTGCTGGCCATCGATCTGATTCTTTTCCACCGGGATCCCAGGCCGGTCGACCTCCGCCGCTCCCTCCGTGCCACCGCCGGCTGGGTTGCACTGGCCCTCGCGTTTGGAGGATTCGTTGCCTTCACCCTTGGCGTCACCCCAGCCATGGAATTTTTTACCGGCTATGTCATCGAACTTTCCCTGAGCGTCGACAATGTTTTCGTTTTTGCCGTTCTTCTCCGCTACTTCGCTGTCCCTGAAAAATCCCAGTTCCCTGCCCTGTTTTGGGGCATCATCGGAGCCCTTTTTCTACGAGCCCTCTTCATCTTCACGGGGATTACCCTCATCAACCGCTTCCATTGGCTGATCTATATTTTCGGGGCCCTTCTTGTCTACACCGGAATCAAACTCCTCAAGGGGGGCGAGGCAAAAGTGGAGCCCGACCACAACCCCCTCGTTCGAATCGCCCGCAAACTCATTCCGATCACACCCGATTTCCATGCAGACCGCTTTTTCATTCGAGAAAAAAACCGCTGGATCGGCACTCCTCTGCTCCTGGTGCTGATCGCTCTCGGCACCACCGACCTCGTCTTCGCAATCGATTCCATCCCGGCGATCCTCGCCATCACTCGCGACCCTTTCATTGTCCTCACCTCAAACGCCTTCGCCGTTCTCGGCCTTCGTGCCCTCTACTTTGCCATCGCCGGCCTCATCAAGCTCTTCGCCTACCTGAATATCGGTCTTTCCATCATTCTCTCCTTCATTGGGCTCAAAATGCTTATCTCTGGGTATGTCCACCTCCCCATCCCTTGGACCCTCGGCTTTGTCCTTGGTGTCCTTGCTGTGTCGATCCTCGCCTCCATCCTTCGCCCTCCCGTCAAATCCAATAATTAATTTTTACTCCAGTAGCTTAACTCATTTTCCGACAGCTAGTTAGAGAATTGATTTGCATCGGCTGGCTGGATATCCCCCTGAGGATTGACGCTCTCTCGACCTATCCTAGGATGGTAACGATGCCACAAGTCGTCGATCTGACATCGGCCATCGCGCGTAAAACCTTTGCCAAAAAACCCAAGTTCCGCCTGGGGCTGTTCGGCACGTTGGTCGTCTCCAACTTTGCCTGGTTGATCCTCTTCGGGATCGCCGTTTTCTCCCTCGTTGGAGTCACCCGCTTTTCCGCCGCCCTTTCGAAAAGTTATCTGGAGGAAAAGTGGAATTCGCTGCAGAGCCGCTTGGCCCAGAAGAAAGAGATCGAGGAGCGTGACCTTCGAATCGCACGGCTCATCGCTTCCCATAGCTCCGATACCACCGATATCCTTGGGTTGGCCACCCGTATTTCCAAAATCCTCGATACAACCAAAGGGCGGCAAAGGAGCTTTTTGGAAAATGCGATTCCGGAGGCGATGCTGATCCAAACCAGCTCCCAAATCCCAGCCTCCGCCGTCCTCGCCATGGCGATCTTCGAATCGGGATATGGCAACAGCATGCTTGCGAAGGACTACAACAACTACTTTGGGATGAAGGCCTTTGACAGTTGGACCGGGCCTCGTGCCCTGAACATGCCCACCCGGGACAGCGGCGAGGACACCACCGCCGATTTCCGCGCCTACCCCAGCCTCGCCGCGGGTTTCCAAGGATACTCCCAGTTCCTCCTCTCCAACGAGCGCTACCGGAAATTCGTCGGAGAAAAATCAGGTGTGAAATTTGTCTCCAACATTCTCGCTGCGGGCTACTGCCCCGACCCGGACTACCTCGTCCACATCCGCGATATCATCCAGAAACATGGTCTCGACCAGCTGGATGCTGCCTTGGAGGAAATCGTCGACAACAAGGAGTCTGTCGCCACAGCGCTACCCGTTTCCCAACCGCCCGCTCCTGCGGTAGCTCACTAGATTTTTTTGCCGGCAACGGCGGTCCCGTCAGCGCAGGAAATGGGTTCCCGTCCGGGAACCTTGACCTCCAGCAACAGGTATTTCCAACCACCCTCCGACCCCCTCTCTGCCCGCAGTGTCACCTTGGCTCCGCGGATCGACCCCCGAAGATGAAACTCCAACCTTGCCGTGCCCCCTTGCGGCTTGTCCTCCAGCTCCCCGGTCACCGACCACCCCACCGTCACCGGCTCTCCCAATTCCCGTCTCACCCGTTCATTTCCCAACACCCTCTCCACTGCCACCCGCATCACATCGCTCTTTTTCAACATGGAGTAGCTGATGTTCAACGTCATCCAACCCACGCCAAAAACCACCGTCACCACCCCCACCAACCCCAAAACCAGCCACCTTCGGGCCTTCACCTCCCAGGCCATGAGCTCCGCTTGGCTCATCAGTTTCCTCTGCACCTCTCCACTCTGGATTCCCCCACCCCCTGGCGTCCATCCCCACTCTCGCCCCCACCACCACCTTTCAGGTATCTTTCTGCGCATGCTTTCGATCGAATCCATCGCCCAGCTTGCCCGCGAACATGCCTCGGACCTGCCGGCCAAAGTTGCTGAATTCGAAATTCGCGGCCACTCCTTCTGTTCCATGCATCGCCCCCACCTGATGGGTGTCATCAACCTGAGTCCCGACTCCTGGTACCGAGAAAGTGTCGTCACAAGCACCGAGGCCGCGATTTTCCGTGCTCGTCGCCTCCACGCGGAAGGGGCTCACCTCATCGATCTCGGCGCTGAGTCTTCCCTCCACCACGCCGCCCGGGTGGATCCGGCCCGGCAGATTGCCACTCTTCTTCCCATCCTGGAACCCCTCGTGCGGGAGGGTGCGCTGATCTCCATCGAAACCTATCAGCCCGAAGTCGCCCGCAGGTGTCTGGAGGCAGGAGCTGCCGTCCTCAACCTTACCGGCACCCGCCCCGCCGATGATCTTTACCGTGCCGTTGCCCAGCATCGTGCCGGCATCATTCTCTGTTACGTCCAGGGGGAGAATGTCCGCTCCGTGGGGGATTTCATCCACTCTCCGGATCACGCCTCCGCCCTGCTCGACTACTTTCGCCGCGAAATCGACCGTGCTGTCCATGCAGGGGTTCACGCCATCTGGATCGATCCGGGACTCGGCTTCTACTATAAAAATCTTCAGGACAGCACCGCCCGAATCCGATACCAGGCCGAAACCTTTCTCCACACGTTCCGGCTCCGCACCCTCGGTTGGCCCGTCTGTCATGCCCTCCCCCATGCATTCGAGTTGTTTCAAGACGAGGTCCGCTCGGCAGAGTCCCTCTTCGCCGTCCTTGCCATTCTTGGGAAAACCGATCTTCTTCGAACCCACGAAATCCCCAAAGTCCGTGCCGTCGCCCGCACCCTCGGTATTCTGGCATGAAACGTTCCCCCCTTCCCATCGGCCTCGTGACGGGGGCCTCCCGCGGCTTGGGAGCCCACCTTGCCCGTCAAATCGCCGACTTGGGCTACGGGGTTGTCCTTCATCACCGGGGCGGAACCTTGGCAACAAACCGTCTCTCCCGTCAGATCGCCGCCTTCGGCACTCCCACCCTGGTCGTGCGTGCCGACCTATCCCAGCCCGCACAAGTCACCCGGATGTTCCAACAAATTCGCCGCAAGTTTGGTCGGCTTGATCTGCTCATCAACAACGCCGGCACCTACCACCCCACCTCCCTTCTCTCCACCCGCCCCGAGGCCTGGTTCGCAGGGATTCACAGCACCGCAACGGCCACTTTTCTCACCACCCAAGCCGCCCTTCCCCTCTTTACCAAAAACGGGGGACATATCGTCAACCTTGGTGACTCGGCTGCGGATCGGCTCACCCCCCGCAAATTGGCCCCCGGCTACCATGTCGGAAAAGTCGGGGTCACCCTGCTCACCCGCTCCTTTGCCGCCCAACTCGTTTCCAGAAAAATCACCGTCAACCAGATCTCCCCGGGCTACCTTGAAAACAGCATCGACCTCCCTCCAAGCTCTGCCCTGCCCTCCGGTCGCCCCGTCCCCTTCTCGGAGGTCTCCGCCGCTCTCCGCTACCTCCTCTCTCCCGAGGCGTCCCAGGTAACCGGAACCAACCTTATCCTTTCGGGTGGTTGGAATCTTTGAGCCCGGCCGCGTGCAGCGGCACCCAACCCTCCCCCTTTAACTTTGCACTACTCACCCGCTTGCTCCGTCGCGATCGCAGCGACTCCTCCGCCCAACCCCCCCCCGTTGTCCCCCTCCGCAAAGGCAGATCCTCCGTGACGTTGTAAACCTCACCCCGGATCCTCAACGCGATCCCGACAGCCCGTGCGGCATCCTCGACATGAATGACATTGAGCCATCGCTCCGGCCCATCCGGCCGCTCCCGCAACATCCGCTCACCACCATAAAGACCGGCGCAACGCAAAACCGATCCACCGGCGCGGATCGTCTCCCTTTCCGCATGAATCATCGCCATCGCCCTCTCCTCACCCTCTGCCAGAGGGGACTCCTCCGTGACCCATCCGCCGGCCGACTCCGCGTAAACCGATGTGGACGAAATGTAAACCATCGGCACCCCCTCCCTCCGGGCCCATCCGGCAGCGCGGATCACTCCTTCCCGATGCATGGCACGAAAAGCACCCTCCCCTGATTTGCGGGCGGCGGCCATCGCCCAAACCATCCCCGACCAACCTCCACCCCGCTCCTGCCAAAAGTCGCTCGAAACAGCATCCGCTGCCAAAGCCTTTGGAAAACGAGATTGAAGAGTACGGGCCGATTCCGCCGTCCGCACGACGGGATCCACAGCCCACCCCCCCGCCTCGGCCTGATTCGCGATCTCCCGGCCCAGAAAACCCGCCCCCACAATGAGGATTCTCGGTGGACTCGCTTTCAACCGGAATCCCGTCTAACGTGAAACTGTGGGACGAGTGGCGGAGCGGTTGAACGCGGCGGTCTTGAAAACCGCAGATGCCGAAAGGCATTCGTAGGTTCGAATCCTACCTCGTCCGCGAAGAATCCTACCCCCTGAGATGATAATGCCCGGGACCGACTTTTCGCAGCCCGCTGACCTTCTTGAGATTTTGATAAAACCAGGTGTCCAGACGCTGCCTCTGGATGTTCATCTTGTTGGCAAGATCCTTGATCTTGACTCCGGTTTTTCCGGCTCGGCCGAGCTGCTCCAGGATCACTTTCCGCAAACCCCCGCGCCGGTTAAACTTTTTCCCTGTCGAACGACGAGCGGATCGTCCCCGCGCGATGCGATTGGCACCCCTCGCCACGGCGGAAGCTCCCGCTCCCACCACCTTGGCCACCGATCGCTCCAGCTGACCCAACTTTCGTTCGAGGGTCTCTTTTTTCCGTAGCAACTTCATGATCCGTTTGAACTCTTTTGTCGTTAGTTTGGTAATATCCATGGTGAAACTCTAACGAAAATCTAACGATTGACGACAAAAAAATACCCCGCCGTGAATTTCTCCAGGGCGGGGTAAAATCTTCGTCCCAAATGAATCGGGACGATGGGAACGGTTATTTGACGTGCTTGCTGGCGTATTTGGTCAGCTCAAACATCGTTGCCGAGCTTTTTCCACCGAAAAGGGGTTTGAACAAATGATCCGCATTGATGTTGCGGCGGTTCTTTTTGTCCTGCAGCCCGTGCTTCTTGATGTAGGCCCACAGTTTTTTCGTCATCTCGGTGCGGGGAACGGGCTTGCTTCCGATGATGGCTGCCAGGACGGCGTCCGGTGTCACGGGTTTCATAAACGCTGCATTCGGTTTCTTTGCCATAGTTTTTTATCTCCTTGGTTTGGGTTGAGTGAATCGATACGGGGAATAAGATGCTCCTTCCCCTGAGGGTGACAACACTTTTTTACGAGGGAAAACCTCTTTTCGGCAGGATCGTACAAGGTCGTCCTTTGGCTCGGTTCGTGGCCCGCCTGCCGGATCGCCGCGACGATCGTTTCCGGTTCCAGACCCTCCCCGTGCTTTCCCCCGCTCGATCTCGTGATCGACTCCTCGTACAAGGTGCCTCCAAAATCGTTGCACCCCCACCCCAGCGATTCGACCGCGCCCTCCACCCCCAGCTTCACCCAACTGGTCTGTAGATTTGGGATCACATCCCCTAAGACCATCCTGGCCAATGGGTAAAGCCGCATCGCCCGTCTCCGAATCCGCTCCTCCAAGGCTTTCATCCCGCCCCCACGCCGCGCCAGGAGCAACCCCAACCGGTTCAGGTAGGGCACAAACGCCAAAGGGACAAATTCCGTAAACCCACCCGTCTCCTCCTGCACGCCCCTCAAAACCTCAAAGTGGGACCGGATATCCTCCCACCGCTCGACATGCCCAAAAAGGATCGTCGCACTCGACCGCAGCCCCGCCCGATGCGCCGCCTTCACAATCTCCACCCAACGGCCGGCCGGAAGCTTGTTTCTCGAGATCTTTCGACGAACCGCATCCACCAGAATTTCCGCCGCCGTCCCGGGAATCGTGCCGACCCCTGCAGCCCGTAACTTCGCCACCATCACCTCCACCCCACACCCCGCCTTCTCACAAAGGGAATCAATCTCCATCGGCGAAAAGGCGTGCAGATGCATCCAGGGAAATGCCCCTTTCAGCGCCCTCACCAGATCGAAATAGTAGCGGGGACTCAACCCTGGATCGATTCCGCCCTGGAGACATACCTCCGTCACCCAGGGAGTCTTCCCCACCCGCGCCACCACATCATCGATCCGATCCGACGTTGCCCCCGCCGTCCCCGGCCGCTTCCCAAATCCGCAAAACGAGCACCCGACGGTGCAGATTCGTGAGAAGTTCGCGTTCCGATTGATCACATACGTCACCTTTCGTCCATGCTGACGCTGGGTCTTCTCCCTGGCAGCCTCCCTCAAATCTGCCAAAGGCATCCTCCAAACGTCGTTCATGACTGCCTCCTCAAGCCGAACTTCTGCACCTCCTGCATCCACCGCTCCGTCAACCACTCCCGGGTACAGTGGCTCTCATAAACCGGCAACCTCTCCTCCAAAACGCGTCCTCTCCTCAAACACCCTGCCTCATACTCCTCCACCTTCTCCCAGGGGCGATTGGGATTCACCTCGTCCCGGGCCCATGAAATTCCACCCAGATCATCCAACTCCCCCAGCAACTGCTCCCATCGGGGCTCCAAATTCGGGGGGATCTGAATGGCCACTCCCGGGGCCCACACCCTCCACGCCGCAAACATTTCCCGGTACTCCCCCAGGGTCGGAGGTGCACCCGCCGGCCAGCTCGATCCCGCGTTCGGAACATAACGTTGAATCAGGATCTCCTGCAGATGCCCATATCGGGAGTGGATCTCCGCAAGGGCCTCCAGGGACTCCATCCTCGAGACCTGGCTCTCCCCCCAGCCCACCAAGATGCCGCTCGTGAAAGGAACCTTGGCACGACCCGCCGCCTCGATCCCCGCCCTTCTTCCTGCAGCTTTTTTTTCCGGCGCACACTCGGGGTCATCCAGAACACTCTCCAGCATCATCCCCATCGAGACAAAGTGCGGCCGCACTCTCCCCAACTCCTCCTCCGTCATCTTTCCAAAATTCCCGTGGGGGAACAGACCCGCCTCCGCACACCGCTCCGCCACCCGGCTCGCAAAATCCCAAAAATCCGAATCTCCCCGCCGCTCCAACTCCTCCCGGATGTGACGCATCGTTCCGGGCCTCTCGCCGGAAATCAGCAGTGCCTCCCTCGCCCCCCCCACCTTCGCCTCGTTCACAATTCTTTCGATCTCATTTTCAGGCAAGAGACCGTTCCGTTCGGTCCGAAAACCACAGTATCGGCAGTGCCAGGGGCAATCATGGGTCAAAACAAGGGTGATCGAACGCGAATAGGTCACCGGCCTGCCCCCTGCAGGCTTGGCACGATCCACCGATGGCTCTTCGTAAACGGCTTTCAAAGCAGGGATATTCCGGATAAAAATCTACCATGGCGTTGCGTGAAGCAAGACCCTTCCTTCTAGGCACCGCCGCTTTTTTGGGAGTCTCCCTTTGGATGGGTTGGATGCCCGGAACTCTGCTGGGCTCCCTTCTCCTGATCGGCTTGCTCCTCTTTTTCAGGGATCCCGAACGCACCCCTCCCGCCAACCCCCTCGCCCTCCTCAGCCCTGCGGACGGAAAAGTAATCTGCGTCGACGAGGCGGAGGATCCCTCGTTCGGCCTCGGGAAACTTCGCCGCGTTGGCATTTTTCTCTCCGTCCTCGATGTCCACGTGAACCGAAGCCCCTACGCCGGAACGATTGAAAAAACCCACTACTCTGCGGGGGAGTTTCTCGATGCCCGCCACCTCGAGGTCGATATACGCAACGAAAATCAAACCTGGCTCCTGCGCACCGCCAAGGGACCCCTTCTCGTGCGCCAGATAGCCGGACTGATCGCCCGGAGGATCGTGGGCTGGAAAAAGACCGGGGATGCCGTCTCCGCCGGAGAGCGCATTGGCATGATCCGCTTCGGTTCCAGGACCGACCTCTACTTTCCCGGCTCCTGCACACCCCAGGTCCAAGTCGGCCAACGGGTCGTCGGTGGTCAAACCATTTTGGCTTTATGGCCCGCGTAAAAAATCGTCCCCCCGCCCCCACCCGCAAAGGAGTGGCCTATCTCCTGCCCAGCCTGATGACGGCGGGCAATCTCTTCTGCGGATTCATGGCCGTCCTTCAGATTATTCAAGGCAGCCTTCTCCAGGCCGCAGACAACGTCGCCTGGACCCAACCCTACGAAACCAGCCTGCTCTGGATCCTGGGCGCCTTCATTTTCGATATGCTCGACGGGCGGGTCGCCCGCCTGGGCGGACATGAGAGCGCCTTTGGTCGTGAATTCGACTCCCTGGCCGATGTCATCTCCTTCGGAATCGCGCCCGCTCTTCTGGTTTTTAAAATCGTGCTCGCCGAACTCCCCGCCCGCCTCGGTTGGATGATCGGCTTTGTTTACCTCGTTTGCGGGGCCATGCGCCTCGCCCGCTTCAACACCCTGGCCATCGAACCACAGACCCCATCCCGCTCAAAAGACTTTACCGGTTTTCCCATCCCAGCCGCCGCTGGTCTTGTCGCCTCCGTCACTCTCCTGCTCCTCAAGTACTACGAGTCGGATCGGGTCATTGGAAACTTCAAGTACGCCTTGGCCGCTCTTCTCCTCTTCCTCAGCTTCATGATGTTCAGCCAGGTCAGCTACCCCAGCTTTAAAACTTTGGATTGGCGCTCCCAACGCCCCATTCCCCGCCTCCTTCTCATCGTTGCCGCCCTTGCCCTGATCGTCCAAACCTACCAGTACTCCCTCGCCGTCCTTTTTTGCGGTTATCTCCTGTACGGATTCATTCGCCCGAAACTCAGCCGCCGAATCCGGTCCGAGATCGAAGAAGACAAAATCCGCTCCAACTCTTAATCGAATCCCCGGACCGTTTAGATTTGGGTTCGCCTCTTCCTCTTCAAATTCAGCTGCGCCGTTGACCGCTGGATCA
>Ga0214917_10001440_pt1 | contig 30376 bp, 27 predicted proteins | sample LL_1208_BB_MetaG_FD_177983 | JGI IMG/M metagenome (GOLD analysis project Ga0214917, IMG submission 177983) | Freshwater microbial communities from Lake Lanier, Atlanta, Georgia, United States - LL_1208_BB | ecosystem: Environmental > Aquatic > Freshwater > Lake | place: USA: Georgia | collected... | reverse complement strand
GCCTAAATGGTGATACCCTAGCGGCGCCAGTAGTGCAATTACTGGGGCGAGTTGTGATTGGTCGGCCACCACGATATCCATATCGATGACTGGCTTAGCGGCGAGCCCTGGCACCGCAGTACTCCCTACATGCACAATTGCCTGGATGAGTGGTGCTCCCTGGCGCCAGATGCGCGCCTGTAAATAGCCAAATATACGGGGCCACAACGGGTCATAGGCAACTACCTGAATGTCGGCCATCAGGGATTCCTTTACGTGCTGATGCTGTGCCTATAAACCATACATCGTCCCCTTTGTGTGCCATCTGCAAAGGGGACGATTTGGCATGAGTATGATTAGCGCTGGTTGTTGCGCAACTGTTCCTCGAGCTGGGCGATCAAGCGTTCGAGCTGAAGCATGAGTGTGCCAGTTTCACCGCGTTGCTTCATCTCGGCTAATTCTTCACGTAAGCGGTGTAAATCTTTGATTGAGGCTCGTGACGACATGAAATTGCGTTGTGAACTGTTTTTGAAGTCTCTGTTACTACTCGATTGATGCATCTCATTCGCAAGTTGTTCGTAGATGTCAAATTGGGCATAAATCCGACTGCGATGGCGCATCTGCCGTACAAAGGTACTCGCTTCATCATAGCGCCGTTCGCGTTTGAGCCGATTGGCTTCACTCCGTACCCACGCCAAATCAATCAACATGGCTTCTTGTTCGAGTGCCGTATCAACGGGGTATTGGGCGACGACATCTGCTGTGGCAATGTGTAGATCGATATCACACGTGGTGGTCAGCATCTTTTCGTTGCTATCAATCCCACTCAACGCGGCCGTAACATGGCGTGTACCAAGGGCTGCATCAGCGACAGGGATGAAGCGTAAATAGACGTTGCGTTGCTCGAGGACTACCATCGCGCCTATTTCGATGATGAGTTGTGTGTCAGTGTTGCGATGAGGTACTTGGCCGACAACCTCGACACTAAATCCATTGGGAATGGGAATCGTGATGGTCACAGTACGTAGTGACACCGCAAATAACTCTTGCAACTCGGCACTGAAATAGCGATCAATATCAACTGATTGCTCGATGAATTGATGATTGCCCCGTCCGTGTGTGGCAATACTCGTCAGTAAGTCTTCGTTGTAGCCACCGCCCAGCCCATAGGTGCTGGTGCTAACGCCCCGACTGTGGTAATTGCTGGCGATGATACTCAGCTCAGCTTCGCTGGTCATGCCTACATTGGCTTGCCCGTCGGTTAATAATAGCGCTCGGCTGACATAACCGTTGCGGGCATGATGGGTAAGCAACGTGTCGGCGGCGAGTTGCCAGCCCCCGGCTAGATTGGTGCTCCCACCATCCTGCACCATGCCTAACGCCGTGCTAATCAATGTGCGCTGTGCCGTTGTGACATAATTCCCGTCTGCCAATAAGCTCGGCGTGTCATCGAATGTCACAATCGTACACCGGTCTTCGCTCGTCAACCGCCCGACAATCCGCTGGCAGGCCGCAATTGCATCGGCTAACTTGTGTCCACTCATAGATCCACTGCGGTCAATCACGAGCCCAATATTGAGCGGTATGCGTGGCCGTTGCGTTTGCGTTAATTCGGGGGCGAGTGCGGTCAGACGCATGATGATTTCGTTGCTGAGGCCCTGTGCATCACGCCCCAATTCAACATGACTACGATTGACGTGTACGGTCATCTTTGGCATACGGTGAATGCTCCTTTTCACACAAATTTTATTGACGATTCTCTGTCTACATGATAGTTGTGCAATCAAGAATCGTGTTGCTGATTTCACTGTCATGTATTACATTACAACGTAATTATAACAGTGATTGGTGTGATTGTCAAATCAAAAATGCACATAAATGCCCTATTGCGTTTGAAAAATGGTTGTGGTATTATATTAATAACGTAACACGGCACAAAAATGTGGCCGTGCTATTTTATCTCGTTGGATATGTAGGGAGGGATTTGCCGCAACAACTGTAAATCAAATACACACATTCGCTCATCGCATTTTGTTGATTTTGATGCGACATACGTGCAACAACGAGGAGGAAAAACGATGCAATTACCCGTAGAATACTTACTGCTTCGGATGGGTGTCGCGCAACAGTCATTGATTGCCGTCCGCAACGAAATCATGCAAGTCTGTGCACACATGCCCGTTGACGGGACTAATGTTGTTGCACTCGAGCAGATCTTGGGGATGTGTGAAGCGACGCTCGCTAGTCTTGACCGCACCCAAGTACGCCTCAACGCCTGGAAGCAAATCTACCCCAATCATGTGGGTACATTCACTTCTGATCATTTGGCAAGTGATGATGACGATTGGCTGTTATTCGATAATGATGACGACGACGATGACGACGACGATTGCTTTGGTGATCCTGAAGACAAGCGCCGCACATCGCCACAAGATGAATGCGATGGTTCGTTCTTGCCGTGGTCATTTGCCCAACATGACATTCATGCGCCTGATGTGCCGTTGTCCAATCACGAATTTGCCCTATTGTTTGGGTTGGCACAGCCACCCCAAGACCCGTCAGCGCCTGTGCCACCGCTGTTATACGATATTTTTGGGGACTCGCTCCCTGTGCCGCCCAATCCACCGTCACTACCGCACCCTGATGCCCCGTCCCCGAGTGACTCACCGCCTGACCCCGACCCCGATTACAACGTGCCGGGGAGCTGCTAATACACATCGCCCCAGACACCATTTGGTGTCTGGGGCGATACCTGATTGCCACAACGGTTACGGGCGACGGCGCACCATCGCACTCAGTCGGCGCAGGTCGCCACTATCGAGGTAACGATCATCACGGAAGTGGATTTCGATGCCATCATCAATCACTACGCGGTGCCAGCGACGTTCGTTATTTTCGGCTGCGGTGGTTGTGTCTTCTTCAAGGGCTATATTACTACCACGCATCACCCGATCAATATTGTGACTTGCTTCGATTGTTTGCAGGCTGGTATCAGCAACCATAGCGGCAACTGGTTGCGGTACACTTGCAACTAATGCGCGCAACTCGTCATCACCAAGCCCGGCTAACCGTGCCCGGATTACACGCAACGGCAAGTACCCTGCCTTGAGGTGTGCAGCAGCTTGGAGTTGCAACAAATGCCGCTCGGTATAGCGTGGCATCCGGACTTTGTCGACTGGTGCATCAATTAGCCCTTCGTCGGTGTAATAACGAATGGTGCGTTGTGTGACACCGGCGCGGTCTGCAAGCTGGCGAATGGTCATTACTTGGCGATTCATGGAATTCTACTTTGTACGGGTTATAAATAAACTTGCTTAATCCTACCATTAGCATTCGCTTTCGTCAATATTTGCACATCATTAATGTGAAAAGAAAAAATAGGACAAATTTTGATTGAATTAGATATATTTATGCGAAATAGTTGTGATTATCTTTGAAAAAAACAAAAAAATCATTTTTTTTGCTTGCATTTAGTTGGTTTATTGTGGATTACTAATTACATGATGTTTATTTTGATAGATAAAAAATTAATCTTATTGATCCAAGTAGTGAGACTTTGATGAATAAGCGATGAGTATTGCGTAATTTCAATCTCTGGCCTGTGTGGTGCCAGAGATTGGCACAAGGAACACCCAGCACAATAACGTGTATTACACAACGGTTGTGCTGGGTGTGTGGTCAAAGCGGTTAGATGCGACGCGCCACGGGCATTGCTTTGTGGAAGTCAGTCACGACCACCGCATCGTGTAGCGTGATGACATCGTCGGCAATGGCGGCCCATTCGATGCCATTCACGCGAATGCGGATCTGGTTGTTTTCGCCGACGGCGATACAAACGCCATGCTTGCCGATGAGCTGGTTTTGCATATCGTTGATGGGATGTGTGGTCGTACTCATGCGGGCGTAGATGCGACTGCCACCAAGCGCCGAGAGGAGCGTCGCCACCGCAAATACCAACAATAACCAGACATCGAGGCTGGGCGCAACAAAGGCGACCACTGCAGTGACTAGGGCAGCGATCCCAATCCAGAGCGCATACACCCCGGGCGAAAAAGGTTCAATGAGCAATAGTGCCATTCCGAGGATGGCCCACATAAAGCCATTGTGTAGCATTACTTTTTGTCCGTGCTCTTCATCATGTCAGTAATGGCTGTCATTGTCCCCGCCAGATTACTGAATTCTGTGGGGACGACAATCATGCGGGCAGCCGGGGATTCACCCAGCTTTTGCAAGGCATCGACATAGCGTTGCGCCACGAAGTACTGCAAGGCCGCTTCGGGGTTGCCCACCGATGCCACCAACAAGCGGGTCGCTTCGGCTTCGGCTCCCGCAAGGCGTTCGCGGGCTTCGGCTTGGCGCTTGGCGGCTTCGAGGTTCCCTTCGGCTTCGAGGATTTTGGCTTGCTTGAGCCCTTCGGCGCGCAAGATTTCGGATTGACGCGTCCCTTCGGCAGTAAGGATTTGGGCGCGCTTTTCGCGGTCAGCGGTCAATTGCCGTGCCATGGCGCGGGTAATGTCTTCGGGTGGCAAGACGTCTTTGATGTCGACGCGGGTAACTTTGGTGCCCCAAGTCTGAGTGGCGTGGTCGACCGCAGCCAGCAAATGCGTGTTGATTTGGTCACGCTTGGACAATACCTCGTCGAGCTCCATACTGCCCAAGGCGGTACGCAAATTGGTCAATGCCAAATTGATGATAGAGGCTTGCAAGTTGTAGACTTGGTAAGCCGCCAAACTGGTGTCGTAGACCTGATAAAACAACACGCCGTCAACCCGCACGGTGGCATTGTCACGGGTAATCACGATTTGCGAAGGGATGTCGAGCACTTGCTCTTGGACATTGACGCGCCGACCAACCTGATCAATAAATGGGATGATTACGCTCATACCGGGTTTGATGACCATGCGGAACCGCCCTAAGCGCTCGATGGTCCATTCGTACCCTTGGGGGACGATTTTGATGCCGGTAATAACGATTGCACCAGCCAACAGTACAAGGAAAAACAAACACAACAAAATTTCCACTACACACCTCTTTTACGTAGCGACAACAATACTTTGCTCAGACGTGTACTAGTGTATCACTGTTGCATCGCAACGGTGCATGCCCCGACCTAATGCACTGTTTTGTTACACACAAATTGATGAAGCCAACGATTGGGCGTCATAAATTGCTGCGCGGCGCCCTTTGCAGGCTGTTGATGGTTGGCGAGACGATATTGGCGACTTATTGCTTGGCCATTAAAAGCTTTCGTGAGGAATTCGCGGAGTTGGTTCCAGGCTTTTTGTTGGTTACCACCCTTGTTGATTTCGGCGATACTTTTGACAAAGGCATGTGGTTCACCGTCATACGTCGTCACTTGATGCGGAATGCCGGCAGCAGTCAAGCCTGCATCAAAGGCCGCAACCTCTTTTTGCGGAATCATCGTATCTGCGCCGCCAAATATGCCAAGCACCGGGCCTTGGATTTTTTTGAGTTCGGTGGGATCGGTAATCACTGACCCATAAAAGACTGCTGTGGCGGTAATGGCTGGCGTATTGACGCTATAGCGCAAGGCCGTCCCACCACCAAAGCAAAAGCCCATGATGGCAATCTTGGTGCGATTAGCGTCGGGTTGATTGTTGACCCATTGCAAGACGGCATCGAGATCGCCATCGATTTGGGTGGTGGGCGTATTGACGACCTGCCAAATGGCTGTGGGGAACCAATCGGTGGTGTTGCCCCGGAAGAGGTTGGGCGCTACGACGATATAGCCGTCTTTGGCAAGCGCATCGGCTTTGCCAACAATCTCTGCTTTCAGCCCCCACCATTCATGCACCATGATGACCACTGGGAATGGGCCTGTGCCACTCGGGCGAGCTACATAAGCCCGGATTGCAGGATTGTTGCCATTGGGGATGACGGTGTTGGTGATACCATCGAGGCGATTGACCCCCATGCCCTGATCAATGATGACTGATGCGGCAATTACCACCATGAAACCTACCAGAATGCCGAGAATCCAGGAGATGATTTTGATGATTTTTTGCATGTGTTACTCCTTGTAAAAAATTGTGTTGGTGACAGCGGTGAACCATCAGTGTGCGGTATTTTAGGGTGTCACGGTAATGATGGTGATATCGCTATCATTGTTTTGATTAGACACAATAAAAACATGAATAGTGTCGGACTGCGATGACGCTTGGATGACAATCGGTGTGGTGTGAGTGTCCAGTGTGGTAATTTGCCAGCCGTTGTTAACTAGTGTATCACGTAAGTCGGTTGCGCTGTGTGCCGGAGTTTGGGGACTTTCGGCTAATAATGCGCCGCCATACATGCGCCGATTTACCCATGAATCTGGGAGCGGGAGTGCGGTCAACACATCATCGTTGCAGCCGTGCGCGGGGATGGTGATGTCAGGAGCTACGGTGCGGTGATAGTCCCACGAAACAGTGCCACGAATGACGTCGCCCCCAGGAATGAGGATAGGCCCATTCCCGTGTCCTGTGGCTGACTGGATGATGCCGTTGCTATCAGCAATCGCACTGGCGGCCCAAGCTTGCCAGATGGGTGCACCGTTGTCACTCACGAACTGGTTATCATATACGCGAAAGCCAGGCAGTGGCCCGAGTACTTCGCGCATGGTAATGAGCGGGAGCCCACTCGCATCGCTACGGCAATCAGCGGTCACCCGCCAACGTTCGGTTGGCGTGGTGGCGATACTGACTTGCCCTGCAAATTGGCGGAGCCAATTTGGTGTGATTTGCCCCGTCGCACTGATGTCTTGGCGTTGGCCGGTCGGCGTGTGGGTGGTGATGATGGTGAGGGTGCCGTCGCGTGGGGAACCTGATTCGTCGGAGGCATTGTGAGTTGTCACGGTCAACGTATACCGAAAATTGGGTGTATCGTCTGTCAAAATCAATCGTTGTCCACCAGCGATAGGCGGTGCGGTACTACAACTACTGAGCCACACCAGCCAAGTGATGAAAAACCATAGGCGACACGCAGATTTAGGCATCGTCAGCAATCCATTTGGTCATGCAGATGTTGTCATCGACGGCAAACCCCTTGGCTTGATAGTATGGAACGGGCTTTTGGTTGGTGCCCGTAATCAGCAGATTGATTTTTTCACATCCTTGGACCTTGAGGTGCGTGGTGATGGTATCGATGAGGATGTAATCAAAATCGTGGCTTTGGTAGTCGGGGTGAATGGCAAGGTGATTAACCCAGCCCCGCCGGCCATCGTCGCTTCCGAGCACTGACCCGATGATGGTGCCGTCGGGGGTACACAGTGCGAGTGTCAAATGTCCCGATACGCCAATATGGCGGCGCAACCCACGCTCGGTGTCAGTCGAGCTGATCTCGAGTCCGGCTATGCGCCACAAGGTAATCAAATTTGGTAAATCGCCGAGAGTGATAGGGCGGATGGTCATGCCGTTGCCTAGCAATTGGGAGCGCCGTTGGGATTCGTAGACCCCCACTACTTGGAGCCAATGTGGTTGATCATGGGGATTGGTACGGATGTCCATACCAATCGCCCGCATCACCCCTTGGGAGGCGATGTTGTCGTGCTCGGTGGTGGCGATGATACGCCGGAGCCCGAGACTGTTGCAGGCATAGTCGCGCATCAATGTGGCGGCTTCGCTGGCATAGCCGTGGCGGCGTTGGCTGGGGATGATGGTCCAAAACAAGCCCACTTCGGCGTGACTATAGCCGTCGTTGTGCCCGATCCCAACTAGCCCAAATTGATCGACACACGGTACGAAACCAATGGCGCCGATGACCTGTTGGGTGGCGTTGGCGACAATGGCCCGCTCGCCGTAGGGAGGTTGGTCGAGGGTGGCGAGTTGTTGTTCGTTGGCGATGATGTAGTCGAGCCAGGCTTGACGTTTGCCAATGGCCTCTGGTGTGGTCGCGGTGCGGTCGCTGTAACCAATATCAAACACGGCAACTGCCGCATCGAGATCGCTGTCGGTAAATGCGCGGATGGTCAGGCGGGGTGATGTCAAGATTGGCATCAGACGCATAAGCGTGTATCTTCCTTGGTAAAAATGTTATGCCATCACCTTGGCGACTTGGCCGAGGGCCACGAGGCCTGGGTGATCGGCGGTACTAGGGGCCTCGTCGAGTGCTTGCACGAAGCAGGCTACGACGATATGGCTGCCATCGGGGCGGGTAATAATCCCACAATCGTTGCGCAAATCATCGTCACTGCCGGTTTTGCCGGCATAGCGCCAGTCACGGGGCAGTCCACGGGGAATGCCGGCGCGGTCTTGCAGGTTGGCGAGGGTGTCACGGATGAATTGATTGGTTTGATTGTTGCCGATGTCGCCACGCACGATGGCGGTGAGCAAGTGCACGATGTCGCGCGGGCTGGTGACACCCAGTCCCCACGGCAAGCATTCTGGCGTGTTGGGGGCAAAGACTTTGCGATTGAGGCGCGTCTGGGTGAGTCCTAGTGATTGAATACGTTGATTAATGGCATCGATCCCTAGTATATCAATCAACATATTAGTTGCTGTATTGTCAGAAATAACCATCATTAATACGGCCAAATCACGCAGCGTGGGTTGTAAGCCGGCGTTCATGAGTTTGAGGACACCAGCGCCTGGGGTATGGTCGCTGTCTTGCAGGGTCAGGCGTTGATCCCAGTCCAAGGCACCGCTTTCGACCAGCAGGGCCACATGCACAAAGATGGGCAATTTGATGATGCTGGCGGTTTTGACTTGGCGTTCGGCGTTATAGCCAGTGGCAGGCATGCCATCGAGGGGTTGCCAGAGCAACGAGATGGCCGCTTTGTGGAGGGCTTCGATTGAACGAATCGTTGGCATTGATTACCTCCTTTAGCATAGCGAAACGGATGTGGCACATTGCGCGACGGCGCGCTGTACCACATCCGTCTGGCATTTAGTATGAACGAGCAAATACAACCATGGTTTGTGCGGGGCGCCCGGTATAGACGCAGGTACCGCCACCTTGGGGTTGATCGATGGGGATACAGCGGATAGTGGCGCGGGTTTCGTCTTGGATGCGTTTTTCATCTTCGACGGAGCCATCCCACCAGCAATAGGCGAAGCCGGTTTCGATTTGGGCTTTGAGTTCGTCGTAGCTAGTGACGGTTTTGCTCCGTTCGGCACGGAAGGCCAATGCACGCTCGTAGAGCGCCGTTTGGATGTCGTCGAGCAGGGTGACCACTCGCTCGGTTAGACCCTCTTGGGCGACGAAGCTTTTGCCATCACGGCCCGGAATATCGCGACGGGCCAAGGCAACGGTGCCTTTGTCGACATCCTTGGGACCGACTTCGATGCGGATGGGCACTCCTTTGACTTCCCATTCGTTGAATTTGAAGCCTGGGGAGAGATGCTCACGCTCGTCGATTTTGAAGCGAATCTTGCCCTTCCAACCGGAAGTGATGCGTTTGACGGCTTCCATAACGACGGTTTTTTCGGCATCGTTTTTGAAAATAGGCACCACCACCACTTGGATGGGAGCGAGGCGAGGCGGCACGATCAGACCGTCGTCGTCGCTGTGCGCCATGATGAGGGCACCGATGAGGCGAGTGCTGACGCCCCAGCTGGTAGTCCACGCATGTTGGACGGTGTTGTTGTAGTCGGTATAGGTGATATCAAAGGCTTTAGCGAAGTTTTGGCCGAGGTTGTGTGACGTGCCCGCTTGCAAGGCGCGACCATCTTGCATCATGGCTTCGATGCAGTAGGAGCGCAAGGCGCCGGGGAATTTTTCTTTCTCGGTTTTGAGTCCACGGATGACGGGCACGGCCATCTCTTTTTCGACAAAGTCGGCATAGACGTCGTGGAGAATCATCAAGGTTTCGGCTTCGGCTTCGGCTTCACTGGCATGGACGGTGTGGCCTTCTTGCCAGAGGAACTCGGCGGTGCGCAAAAAGGGGCGGGTGCGCATTTCCCAGCGCATGACGTTGGCCCATTGGTTGATGAGGATGGGCAAATCGCGGTAGCTACGCACCCATTTGGCATAAAAGTAGCCAATGATGGTTTCGGAGGTGGGGCGAATCACATAGGGTTCGGTCAATTTTTCGCCACCGGCATGGGTGACCTCGGCCACTTCGGGGGCAAAGCCCTCGACATGCTCGGCTTCTTTCATCAAGAAGCTTTTGGGGATGAGTAGGGGGAAGTAGGCATTGACGTGGCCTGTTTCTTTGATGCGGGCATCGAGGCCGGCTTGGATGTGTTCCCAGACGGCATAGCCGGTCGGTTTGAAGACGATACAGCCGCGTACGACTTCGGCATAATCGGCTAAATCGGCTTCACGCACGATATCGAGGTACCATTGGGCATAATCTTTGGCACGAGCGGTAATTCCTTCTTTGGCCATGAGTGTATGTGTCCTTCACAAAAAGATAATTATGGGTATTGTAGCACTACAAATGCAATTACAATGGTGACATATTGCTAGCGATTTGAAAGGGAAGATGCCGATGTCGACGCCGTTTGTATTGCCGTTATGGTCTGCAGGGACGATTGCCGTGCCTGTAGATGCCTTGCCCGAAAAAGAGTTCGTAGGCGTGTCGCAAACGGGAACGCCGTTTGGGCAGATACGCAATGTCACTACCCCCAGCATCATCGTCTATTTGCCGGATCCGGCGATTGCCACGGGCACGGCGGTGGTGGTTTGTCCTGGGGGTGGCTATCATATTTTGGCCATCGATCACGAGGGGCACGATGTGGCGCGCTGGTTGAATGCGCGTGGGATTGCGGCGATTATTTTGAAATATCGTTTGTTGCCCACCCCTGCCGACGACCAAGCACATGCCGCGTACTTGAGTGCGAAATTGTCTGATCCCCAAGAAATGCGCCGCTTGGCGGCAGCCCACGACCCGGCGATGCGGGCCGATGCCCTCGAGGCCATCCGGGTGGTACGGCGCAACGCTAGTGCTTGGCGGATTAATGCGCAACGAGTGGGGATTATGGGCTTTTCGGCGGGTGGGCATGTCACCACCACCGCAATGTTGCACTATACGTCCGATAGTCGCCCCAACTTTGCGGCGCCGATTTATCCGGTCTGGTTCGAAGAAATCATTCCTCCCGCCGATGCGCCACCGATGTTTATTGCCCTCGCCAATGATGATGAATTCGGCGCGCTTATTTTGGATAGTGTGGCGAATCTCACCAAGGCCTGGCAACAGGCGCGTGTGCCGGTCGAGGTGCACGCCTATGCCGGTGGTGGGCATGGCTTCGGCATGATGACGCGTCATTTGCCGTGTGATAATTGGATTGACCGCTGGTATGAATGGCTGGTATCGCAAGGCTTCCAGCCGGCGTAATGCCAAAGATTCGCTCATCACTAGTGCACCATAGTGAATCATGCAACATTTACACCACGATAGCCGTATGATGAACGTTACTATGCAAAAAAGGAAATCACAATGGCGACGATTGATCAGACGCACCTCGTTGAATATATCGACGAAATGACCGCTCGCCTTGGGGTCATGTTTGCGGCGGTATCGGTGTTGACCGAAGCAGGGTTCGATGAAGAAAACTGTACCGTCACGGCGCGCGGGGAATTGCGGGCACGTAGTGGCAACGAAATCAACCGCAACGTGCAAATTATCGTGACGGTGTATGATGCCCCAAAACGGGTGATTGGCACGAGTAGTACTACCGTGAATGCCGATGAGTTTTATCAGTTTGAAGCCTTCGAAATAGCGGTATCGGTGCCATTGGCTGCCAGTAATGTCGAGGTTGTGCGGATTTACACCAAAAAATGGTAATAGCAACGTATGAGGAGATGTAAATGGTATTTACGACAGAATACGGCTTGATTTTGTTGGGTGCGATTACGGGTGTCGCCCTGAGTGCCGCCGTGGGATTTCGCATTTTTGTGCCGTTTTTGGTGGCCGGCATTGCCGTCAAGTTGGGGGCATTGCACGTGGCCCCCGACTTTGCTTGGCTAGCGAGCTGGCCCGCTCTGGCGGTATTTGTGGTGGCGACGATTAGCGAAGTCCTGGCCTACTACATTCCCGTGGTTGACCACGCCTTGGACGTGATTGGTTCACCGGCGTCCGTGATTGCTGGCACACTGTTAACTGCTTCGATGGTGGTAGGCATGGACGAATGGTTGCGTTGGTCGCTAGCAATTATCGCTGGTGGCGGGATTGCTGGTTCGTTGCATGTGGGCAAATCGTTGGTACGTGGGGTATCGACGGCTACCACTGCCGGGCTGGGCAATCCGATTCTGGCCACAGGTGAGATATTTGGATCGCTCACGACTTCTATCCTCGCCTTGATCATCCCTGTTGTAATGGTGGCGATCGCGGTGGTGTCATTGATTGTGGTGCTGTGGCTGCTGGTGCGGCGCCGGCAACGACAGGTACCGGCGTGAGCACCCAGCGCATCTATTTGCATGACGACCAATGCGTCATCACCACCGCCACGGTGCAGGCGGTGATGGATGGCGCATTTGCTGTCGATCAGAGTCCTTTTTTTGTGGGGGGTGGTGGCCAACCCTGCGACATTGGTACTGTCGATGGCGTTGCTATCAGTAGTGTTTCGGTCGATGCCGATGATTGGGTCTGGCACCAGAGCGTGGCTTTAGTCGCGGTAGGCCAACAGGTCGAATTGCAAGTTGATGCCCCTCGCCGAGCCATATTGTCGCGCTATCATACTGCGCTCCATGTACTCAATACGTTGGCAATGACTCATTATCAAGCCTGGATTACTGGCGCACAAATGACGACCGACTATGCGCGCATCGACTTTGCCATGCCGTGGCTTGACCCGGTGGTGCTGGCTGACCTCGAGCAGCGCATGAACGAGACCTTGGCGGCTAATCATGCCGTGCGGGCCTATACCATGCCCCCCGAAGCATTTGCCCAACGCCCCGATTTGATTCGCACCTTGAATGTCAAACCCCCGGTCTACCAAGGGGTGGTGCGGATTGTCGAAATTGTCGGCTTTGATGGCCAAGCCTGTGGCGGCACCCACGTGCGCCAAACGTGTGAGGTCGGCGCTTGTACGATTTTTAAAAGTGAAAACAAAGGCAAACAAAACAAACGCTTGTATGTGCGCTTTGCCGAGACGCATGATTGAATCACGAGATAACGAGGTGATATGGATATTATCCGCAATGGGACACAACCATCCGAACAAGCCCCCGCGGCCTATTTTACGGGCCACGTGCGAATCGACCCATTGCATCGGCCACCGGCACCGGCCCGCGTGCAAAGCGCGTGTGTAACGTTTGAGCCAGGGGCACGAACGGCCTGGCATACCCATCCCCTTGGGCAAACGTTGGTGGTGACGGCGGGGTGCGGGCGGGTGCAGTGCTGGGGGCAACCCATCCAAGAAATCCGCGCCGGTGACGTGGTGTGGATCCCTGCGGGCGAGAAACATTGGCATGGTGCGGCGCCGACCACGGCGCTGACGCATATCGCCATCCATGAGCATCTCGATGGCAAAAACGCCGATTGGCTCGAGCATGTCAGCGATGCCCAATATCTCGGTGAATAAGGAATATCTGGTTGCAAATAGAAAGAACGAAACGATGGAATACAGCAAATTAGGCAACACCGGCATGGATGTATCGCGGATTTGTTTGGGGTGCATGGGGTTTGGCGATGCTAATGGCTGGATTCATAAATGGGCGCTCGACGAAGCCAGTAGTCGCCCCATCATCAAAAAAGCCTTGGATTTGGGGATTAACTTTTTTGATACGGCCAATATTTATTCGCTTGGCAAAAGCGAAGAATTTGTCGGTCGGGCCTTGAAGGACTACGCCAAACGTGACGAAATCGTTGTGGCCACCAAGGTCCATGGCAAAATGCACCAAGGTCCGAATGGGGGCGGGTTGTCACGCAAGGCGATTTTGAGCGAAATCGATAAGAGTCTGACCCGGCTGGGGATGGACTACGTCGACCTCTACATCATTCACCGCTGGGACTATGGCACCCCCATCGAAGAGACGATGGAGGCCTTGAATGACGTGGTGCGGGCGGGCAAAACGCGCTACATTGGTGCGAGTGCGATGTATGCCTGGCAATTCCAAAAAGCGTTGTTTACGTCGGAAAAGCATGGCTGGGCGCGTTTTGTGTCGATGCAAAACCACCTCAACTTGATTTACCGCGAAGAAGAGCGCGAAATGATGCCGTTGTGCCGCGACGCCAAAATCGCAGTGACGCCCTATAGTCCATTGGCATCGGGGCGCTTGACCCGTGATTGGTCGGTAGATAGCTCACTCCGGGCCCAGACTGACCAGACGGCCAAAGGTAAATACGATTCGACGGCCGATGCCGACAAGTTGATTGTTGAGCGCGTGGCGGAGCTGGCCAGCAAATACGATGCCACGCGTACACACATCGCCTTGGCGTGGTTGCTCCAAAAGCAACAGGTGGCTGCCCCGATTATCGGTGCCACCACAATCGCGCATCTCGACGAGGCGGTGGGAGCGTTGCAGGTGACATTGACGAGTGCCGACGTGGCCTACCTCGAAGAGCCTTATGTGCCCCATCGCGTGGTAGGCGCCATTTAATTCGCCGGCGATGTACGCCGGCGTGGAGGTGATGCGATTCACCGCTGCGCCGGTTATTTTTTTATAAAAAACGTACAGGTGGGCGGTGAATAAGGGGCGCATGGGAAGATGGTGCGATTCACCATCGCGCCGGATATTTTTTATAAAAAACGTGATTGATAATCGGGCAAAGGGAGCATGCAGCTGTCGGATTTGCCAAACCAGCGGTAGCGATGGCGGGCCACAAAAAAATAAACGACATCGCGGATGGGGCGGGGGATCAAGCGCAATGGGGCGAGGAGTGGCCATGGCCAGCTGAGGAGCGTACAGATGCGCAGGGCGGCATCGCTGGCGGTGTAGGCGTGGTCGTCGTGGATAAAGACGATGGTCGATAGGGTGTGGGTGTCGATGCCGTATTGGGTTGCTAGGGCGTGGCCAGCAGTCGATTGTAGGGCGGCGAAATGGATGGCGCCGTGGGGGTCGCGTGGGATAATCCAGCGCACCACGCCACTACAGAGATTACAAACGCCATCAAACAATATGATGCTGGGCATGGGAGCCTCCATTGGTGATGGGGATAAAAACCCCCTTCACGCTTGGCGTGAAGGGGGCGTGGTGGCGGGAGTTATTCGGTCACGTCGTCGTATTCGGCCATTAAATCATGCCATTCGCCGATGAGTTCATCGCGGCGAGCGGCATAGTAGATGTGATCGACCCCTTCTTCATCGCGGAAGATGAGATCGACTTGGCGGCGCATCGGGCGCATATAACCGATATTGCCCCACCAGCGGATGTTTTCTTCGTTGATGGTTTGGTCCGCAAGGTGCATACGGGCAGCATATTGGCGAATGCTCCCTTCTTCGATGTCATTCATGCGCCAAGGGTGTGGGCTGACTTCGTCATTGCGCAAATTGCGGAATATAAAGCGCCGTTCGCTTTGATCGTCTTGGACTGTTTCGACCACTTCGATGCCGGTGCGTGGCTTTTTGACTTGAATCAAATCGAGCCAGGCTTGATTGAGTTGGTCGCGGGTAACGCCGTGATATTCTTGGATCTCGAAGACTTCGTTGCCTTCGGCATCGTCAGTCGTTTTGTTTTTGAGGAGCAAGTCAAAGCGCGGCTTGGCGTGTTCGTCGCGCCAGATGCGGGTGATAGCTCCACGGCCGCGCCAGCGGTGTTTGCGGTCACCTTGGAAGGCGGGGAATTGTATGACCGGCATGCTTGTCGCCATATATGCCGCAGTTTGGGCAGTGATAGTGGCGTGAGTTGCTGTTGTCGTGGGGTGTTCGTCATCAAAGGTGACGGTATCGACAGGCAATTGGGGGGCATAGGTATTGATGAGGTGTTGCCATTGGATGCCCAGGCCCCAATCTGAGACACCATAAAAGATATGATCAATTACGCCGCTACTATCGCGGTGAACCAAATCGTATTTGGGGCGACCCCCTTGGACGTAGGTGCGCCACAAGCCAATCTGATTTGACCACTTGATGGTATCGAGACTTTCGCTACCATCGCGGAGCTTTTCGTGTTGCTCGATGGCATAGCTCCACAGCCCTTGGGCACGGTCGCGGGTGACACCGGCGGTAGTGCGCAAGTCGCGCACTTCATAATGCCAGACCCCGGCACGACGTTGAGCCGATACCACTGATACGCCACTGCGGGGCAAGTCGAGGTCACTGCCGTCGCCCCCAGGGTTTTGGCAGAGTTGGCGAACCTCGATGGGGGTTGCAGCTTGGGTTTGACCATCACGGCGTACCATGATGCGGCCATCGCGGAGTACATAGGGGGGCTGGTCGCTCGGGCGCACTTCGACACGCAACAAATCTTCGGCATCGATTTGGATTGATTCGCTGTTGATTTGCGGCATTGGTGACAATAGTTCGGTGGCTTTGTTGACCGCAGCGAGGGATTTGTCGCGTTGTTTGAGCCCCACGATTTGACCATGCTCGCTCCCGAGGAGCATGACGCCACCACCAACATTGGCGAGGGCGGCGATGTGTGGTGCCAAATCAGCACTTTTGGCTTCGGGGAGTTGCACAATATGATTATCGTTATTGGCTTGGAGCAGTTGATCGATGGCCCAGCGCCGTATCGGCGTATTGATGAAGCTAATCGCTGTGTGTTGGTGGGCAAGCACGACATCGCGTAGCGCCGCAAAGGTGGGCGCGACTAAGGTGATTTCGCTGAAGGCTGCGCCGATGGTGTCGAGGGTGGTCGCTCCTGAACCACCAAGCACACACACCTCACTAATGGCTGGGTTGGAATGATCGATGGCATGGAGCTGCCCGGCGACAATCAATGATTGCACAAGGCTAATCTGGTCGTCATTATTAGGATGGGCAATGGCAATACCGCCAGCGGCATGCACCAAGGCACATACGGCACTAGCCGGCATTTGGCTTTGGCCGGCAGGTAGTTCGCCACCGAGATGTTGCAAAATGGTAATGATACTGGTGGTGGCGGTATCGGCGGCAAAAATCGCACTAAAGAGTAATGATTCGCTACTGATAATCGAAAACCCGGGCAAAATCATGGTGCGGGCACGCAACTCGCGGTGAAGGGCTAAGCGAGCTTGATTTTGGGCATCTAAAATACCGGCCTTTTCGAGTAATACTAACTTTTCAAGATCACGTTGCAGTGATTCAAATCCCTTCAGCGTGCCTAAATCGGTCATGGCAATCATGTCCAATGCGGCGTTGGCTGCAGCTTGGAGCAATTCGAGATGCTCGCTGTCGTCACGTTGCTGATAGCGCACATAAGGGTCAATACGCAACACAATACTACCGTGACTGCTGGAACTAGGGGACAAACTCATTGTCGTACTCCGATATTTCAGTTTTTGCCTTTTGCAAATAGAACACTTTGCATCATTATATCAAAACAAACTGGTACATTGGGGTGTACCTGATTAGTTAATAAATTAATTGCACACAGAGGATAAATGAACCACTATATTCAAAGACACTATACGAGAAATTGTAATTCTTTGCAAATGAGAATAGTTTTGTTTTCATAAGAGTCTCGTGTTGTAACATCACAAACAGTATTGGCGTAGTGTTGGTGCAAATGCCATAAACCATGACAATAAGCGCATATTGATGGCGATTTGCACGGGATTTGTTGATTACTGGTTGACAAATTTGTGGCGCGGTATGAGCCTCCCAAAATCATCCAAAGATCCAAAAAACGAAATTAGATTGTTGTGAATTTTGGATAACTGTTGCTACGACGTTTTGACGCATAGACACTCATTTACGCATGTTCTTTACATTGCAGGCGGATGTATATGGAAGTCGATTGTTTTTTTGGTGGTGCTCCCCTAACAGTCGCGTTGAAAATCGTTGGTTTGCGGCGTTGTTATGCGGAATGTATACAAGCAACGAATGAATGCATAAAGCACTGCTGGCGCTAATGACAGCAAAAACCGCGCTTGCTCGCCGTTTTCTGTTAATGCCACAATTACTACAATGAATGTTACTATGAATGGAATCATACGGATAGTTTTTTTTGTATACAGCTGGCGTAACAATTCAAAACCGCTCCCCCAAAGCGAGATACCCATTCCCACACGATAAAAAAAAGTACTGACTGTCGCAAACCAATCTAACGCGCTGGCACGTAATTCGATTTCACCGGTAATCCGCACGCGCGAAATTGTAATCGGGATACTAAATGTCTGCCAAAGCAACCAAGGTATGCGAGCTAGTGCGTCAAGTGGATGTGCCCATACCCAATCCAAAACTTTGTGTAACACATAGTTGCTATTGCGACCCCACTGCTCGTCGTTGATTGAAGTGGCTGGGGTAACTGCGTTGGGTTGAGTCGTTGCATACCAATAGGGTCTTTCTGCGATAGCCTCTGGATGCCACGCGCGCGCCAAATTATAACCTGAATAATTACTCCACGTCAGTTGTTTCAAAACAAAAATATGATTTCCATGCCAAATAAGCAAAATGAACAACGGAAATATGAATAAATACATTAACGAACGCGATGTACGTTTATAAATCAAATACCCAATCCAAATAACTATAATTGGTGTTATAACCATCATGAACGGGCGCAACATGTCTGCCAATACGATGCTAAACGATAACAGCAAAACGTCATGTTTTGTAAGTGTTTGTTTTGTGGATAGGATTAAAATAAACACAATGCAGAGCCCAATCATGGCATCATACATGTAAATTGAATTTTGTTGTCTGTCTAACAATACTATTTGTTGTATAGATGCGGTAAAAAACAACAATATGGATTGCCGAATAATAGTACTATACGGGAACAATTCATCAAGTTCATCTGTCGCAACATAAAACGCGACAATGAAAAAAATCCGTGGCAATATGGTCATGTATCCTACATCAAACAACAGCGGATTATGGATTCGATACAACACATATTCAATTGCAAACAGTGGTATCGGCATAGGAGCGCGTAAATTGCTGATAAATTGAGCAAAATTTGTCACGTGTGGTAAGGAATCAAAGCCAGACCCCCATGAATACATCCATGTTGCTACCGGTGATACATTAAATTGGTAAAATGTCGCACTCATGACTGCGATAACTATCATACTGATATTTGTAAGTGGTTTGATCAATGATGCACGCACCATATACTGCAAAACCAAAATTGATGCTCCCGTAATCAACGCATACAATATTGGTTCGCTACTAAATGGCAAGTTAAAAAAATATTCATATACCCACCGCCATATCCAGATTAGATAGAGTCCAATTGGTAACCATTTGTGCATATTTCGTGACACACAGAGCGCAATTAGACTCGGTACACAGGCAAGTATCACAACAAGCACCACTATTGCATTGGAGGCAAAATGGTGCATTGAAGATCCCATGTAAATAACAACGAGCTGACGTTCATCTCGGGTAGACGAAGTTTTTTTCTCAAATACATCGCTCGAAATGCCATACTTTTGATAATTGGTAATGCTTATTGGCCAACGCCCATACGGTAGCAGATATGTCCCAGGTACCACGAACGAGTAGGTTCGATGCCCAGGTATCAAGTTGAACGTGATACGCTGGTTTTGACCCGTCATTTGAATCTGTTTGGTGTTTTCACTGTAGAGTGCAATTTCAAATTTCCCAAATGTATTGATGCCAAACGTATCACCAAGGCTCACAATCGTGTGTAGCAGTGGGGTTCCCATTGCATCCGTCAAATTTGTATACGTATCAGATGTTTTTTTTACAATCCAGCGAAAATCGCCGATATTGTTAAACGTGCTTGACTCTAACGCTGAATAACTATTTTGAAAAAATAAATTATATTCGTGGGCGTATTCGTCATTGATTGCATATGGTGTACGATACTGCATGTTTTTGTACAGTAGCAACGACACCAGTGAAGTCACCACAAAAAGGATAAAATATATCAATAGACGTTCTACAATGCGTCGTCGCGTTATTGTCGAAATCAACAGTGATATGGTTTGCTGCATTATTGTCTCACGTTCTATCTCGCTCGAGGTTTGATTTGTTGATGATTATCACTATGGAAGTAAAAAATCACAGCCAAGGATTACGAGTGCAAAAAGTGTGAATACAGCTATCTGCATACTCAATGCGCCAATGAAGATAATCAGCCCTAACATGAATGCGTGTTGGAGCGCACGAATACAATAACACTTAGCCGTGAAGAATATTATACAATACCCTAATTCTTGATTGTTACAGTACAAATCAATGCTAGACTAACAGCAAGGCGTATTGTATATGATGAAAGGTCGCTATGACAGTTCCAATCCCCGAAACGATTGACGGGTTGGTATATCTGCCCGATCCGACATATCCGTATCCGTTTGACGTAGTGATACCACCGCATTTTTGGATGACAGAGCAGACTGGGCGTCTCGCCATTGCAATGGAGTCTTACTTTCAAGGTGAAGTAATGACGGCGAGTAATCGTGCAGTAATTCTGAGTTATCTACGCCAGTACCTAGGGCGGGCCTTGTTATTACCGGGCATCAAACGCGAGCCGTTGTTACAGTCACTCGAGCGTCTGCGCTCGCGCCATGACTTTGAGCAATTTGCCGACGAACTAGCCGCCGTAGGGATCGAACCATTTTAGAGAGGTAGCCCGCTCCGTCTTTACGATAATTGCCTGTTGCGTCGCGATAGGGTGCGGTGTTTTTGGTCATTGTTGCAGGGTCTCCGCCTCTTTGTGTGGCGTGTGCGATACCATAATTCCCCCTTAGGTGCATATTGTCAGTAAAGTCGATTTGACATCGGCTATGGTTGTAGCGTACTATTAGCGTGTTGGAACGACGGGGCGTAGCGCAGCCTGGTAGCGCACATGAATGGGGTTCATGAGGCCGGAGGTTCAAATCCTCTCGCCCCGACCAACAGTCGCTCATTATGAGCACCCAAGACGTCGACCCCTCAAGGTCGACGTTTTTCGTACATTGTATTGATGCGAGGTGATATGGTACGACGACTAGTAGTAATGATGGTGCTATTTAGTACGTGGTTGGGGATTGCACCTCAGCAAGTAGGCGCACAAACTGTTGAGCCGCGTTGTTTTAGTGAGACTGGGTATTGCATCACGGGGCGAATTCGCAGTTATTGGGAAGCGCAAGGTGGCTTGCGCGTCTTCGGCTTTCCGATTGGTCCGCAGGTTGACGTCCCCATTGAAGGGCGCATGTTGACGGTACAACGCTTTGAGCGTAACCGACTTGAGCTCCACCCCGAAAACAAAGCGCCGTATGATGTCTTGTTAGGTCGCTTAGGAGTTGACCGCTTGGCCCAGCAGGCGCGTGATTGGTTTATCTTCCCCAAAACTGATAGTGGCAAGAATTGTCGCACCTTTGCCGAAACCGGGCATACCGTCTGTGGGCGCTTTTTGAATACATGGCGCCGCTATGGCTTGAATCTTGATAACAAAGACACGGTGTCCGAAAACGAAAGCTTGGCGCTGTTTGGCCTGCCGGTATCGGACATTATCACCGAGCGTCTCAGTGATGGCAAAGAATACCAGGTACAGTGGTTTGAACGCGCTCGGTTTGAACTGCACCCCGAAAATAGCGACCCGTACGATGTCTTGTTTGGCTTATTGGGCAACGAAATGCGTGATTTTGTGCCGCTACAAACCCCTGCTGATTTGCCTATCCTTGGCTTGCCGAGTGGCACGGTCGAAGAAGCAGTACGCGTGCTTGCCCCACGTGCCGCCAATAATGGCTATAGCTATGCGGATGTGCGTGCCATTGTACAGGCGTATGAGCAAGTCGGTTCGAGTGTGGGAGTCGATTGGTTCCTTGCAATTGCCCAAATGGCACACGAAACGGGATTTTTGACTAGCTTCTGGTCGGCACGCCCCCAACAAAACCCCGCAGGCTTGGGGGTCGAAGGAAAATCATCACCTACTAACCCCAATGAGCCTGGTTGGGTGTTTAATACGCAACGTAATTTATGGGAAAAAGGGCTCAGCTTCGCGACGTGGCAAGATGACGCAATCCCCGCCCATATTGGGCGGTTGTTAGCCTATGCCTTGCGTGATGATCAAGCGACACCTGCCCAAAAAGCGATGATTGCCAAAGCCTTGTCATATCGGGCATTGCCAACCAGTTTGCGTGGTGTGGCGCCGACAATCGTGGGATTAAATGGTCGCTGGGCCTACCCAGGTACAACCTATGGCCAACGTATTTTGGATGTAATGATGCGATTGCGCCAACTCCCCTAGCGCCCCTATTCTGCCCTGCATCCCTTGCATACCCCCGGCATGTGCCTACATGCCGGGGGTATGCATTGCCGCTAGATTGCCCAAAAATATCACCCTTGCAAAATTTGTTGCCAATTTGTAAATAACTACATTATATAGTATTGATTTATATGATAATTTGTGATAGTATATTCGTAGATGTCATCAAAATGTAATTTAATATCAAGGGTTCTTGGTTGAGGGGTTGTAATTGGTAATAGGGCAAAAGAGGTCATGATGAGTGAAATGACGTTGCAGAGTGCCTACGAGCTGATGCGCGAGGCGGTAGGGAATGGGGAACATGAGCGAGTAGCAGGGATTGCGCGCCATGTATTGCATGTGTACCCACAAAATCTCAAAGCCAAGTTGTATTTGGGTGAAGCATTGATTGCCGCTAATTCATTGGCTGAGGCACGTGCAGAATTTGCATCGGTATGCGAAAGTGATCCCGAGAACATTATTGCGCAAGTGGGCTTAAGTACGGTTGCCGAGCGTGAAGGGGACTTAGCAACGGCGACCAAGTATCTTGAGCGGGCGATGGAAATCCGCCCAGACATGAGCGAATTACGTCCTCGCTTGCTGAATCTTTATCAACGGACGGCGCGGCACGACATGTATCTGCATTTGAGTCGCTCTGGGTTGGCGCGCTTGTTTATGCGTTCGCATGCATACAACCAAGCGATTCCTGAATTCCACCAGATGGCATTGGCAAACCCCGATCATCGTGAACACGTGGTCGCGTTGGCTGAGGCCTTGTGGCGCAATGGCGACGAAGCAGAGGCACACCAGATTTGCCAAGAGGTATTGTTACATGCGCCCCAAGTCTTGAAGGCAAACTTGATTGAAGCACGGTATCAGAGTACCCGTGATGCGAGCCTGAGTGAAAAATGTTGGGCGCAGGCACAAGCGCTTGATCCGTTGTTAGAGACAGCCCAAGAATTGTTTGGAAGCGATGCCTTGCCATCACAACCTGAATGGGTGTTGCCGACGTGGGATGACACGGCGTGGTACCAACAACACGTGCAAGCGAAGGCTAGTTCGGGTGTGCGCGTGACCTATCTTGTTACTGCCGAAATGCCGACCGTCGCAGTCCATGACGTCGAATCGGTGTTGGGGCAGATGCGGCAGATGGGGCGTATCACTGATGCAGACCACGAACATGATTGTGCGTGTATGCTTGACGATACAGCTCACGATAGCACAGGGATATTGTTGCAACGGACATTGCAACGACAGGCTGCGTTGCATGCGGATGTTGTTACTACCGCGAGCTCGGCTATTGCCATAGCAGAGTCGAGTGCCCCACGTAATATTGCCCTGACCTCAGCTGCTGTGCAACCCGTGCAAGATACTTCGATTACGACGATGGCACCAGTGATTAGTGCTGCTACCATACAGGCGCTGTCGTTAAATCAAGGTTTGCTTGGTGGCGGTACGCCACCTACAGTGGCAACCGTGACGGTCAATAACAACGTACGCGTCCCCATCACCACCCCTGTCGTTGCCGATGCTGATGAAGTAGCCACTGAACCCGTGCAAATACAAGGCAATGGGGGTCATATTACGGCTGTGCCATTTGATCTGGATCATCCCGTAGATGATGATGACCGATTTTTGGCGACAGTCATGCAAAAAACTCCCCCCGAAGACGATCCAGACCCCAAAAAACGTGATACACCGGTGACAAATGGGTATCATATTGATACGACCCAAATTCGAACGACACCGTGTAGCGATGATTTGTATGTTCTGCTCGCACGTCTCGAGATTAAATATCACCCTGCCCAAACCGAAGACTTGCGTGATGTGGTCGCACGTACATTAGGTGGGGCAAATGTGATTGAGCGCACCCGCACGCCGGTCCATCGAGCTGATCACCTAGCAAAGCAGGCCTTGAATGCTTCTGCAATGACCCTTGAGTCGTTACTCGATAGCCACACTCCTGATTACGAAAGCACTATGCCGGTTACAACGACACCACACGGTGGCGATAACTTGTTGGCATCGTTGTTGGCACAACCAGGCAGTGGCTTGACCGAAGGGATGCGAGGAATGTCAGCGGTGTTACCACGCACAGACTCAGATACGCGGGTTACCCCGGTAGAGCATGACGAAACACTGACCGAATTGCTTGCGCATGGGTTGCGCAAAGGGAGCGCGGATGCCGACGATGTTGAACGGGCAAGTTCAGGCGATCAAGCCACACATGACGCGCTCCTCGCGTTGCTTGAAGATGAATCCGTGGTTGTCCAACCGCACCCAGACTTCAGTCAGCTGTCGGTGAGTCATGGCATGCGCTTACAAGACTTTCCGGCAGATGCGTCACCAGATAATGTCGATGTGGCACAAGTGATTCGTGATTTGGGGCTGACGTCGGGCGAAATGACACCGGTTCCCGCTGATCTTGAGCAGATGTTGGTCAGCGAAATACCTGTGGCGACTCCCCCAAAAACGAATACACCATTGGCGAATCTTTTGCCTCCCGTTGATACTGCGCATGCTGCGGTTTCGGGGAATCTTGCGATTGATGGCTACCTCCGGGCGCTCCAAGAAGACCCCGAAAACGCAGTGTTGCGGTTGTCGGTGGCTCGGACGGCGGTGCAATGTCGCATGTTTGACACTGCACTCACTCAATATCGATACTTGATTCGCAATGGCGTCCTCCTCGAAGACGTGGTGAATGATTTGCGAGATGTGCTTGCTGACATTGGAGAACCGCCGATTCGTCGTGAATGTAGTCGCTTGTTGGGCAATGCCTACGCCAAACAAAACAAAGTCCAAGAAGCGGTTGAAGCCTATCGCATGACGTTGAATAGTGGTCCGGCACCGTTGTTATAGGGACAAAAGTGCATGCTATGCCCCTCGAGTGTATTTATATACACTCGAGGGGCATTTTTATGGGTTAGGGAATAACGACATCGGCGCGCTAGCGTAGCTGCGCGACGTATAATTATCGTAGTCTGTTTTTTGCGTAAAGGAAGTGTGAAGCTATGCAAACCATTGCTGTGACCGGAGGATCTGGCAAAGCTGGGCGTGCCACTATTACCGAATTACTTCGCGCTGGTTACACCGTACGCAACATTGATATTATGGCGCCGCCCGTGCGGACGTGTGACTTTTACAAAACAGATCTGAATCAACTGGGCGAAACGATTGAGTCGATGCATGGCTGTGACGCGGTGGTACATTTGGCGGCCAACCCCGACCCCACCGGGCGGAGCGAGCAAGTCATGTTTATGCACAATACCGGCTCGACCTACAACGTCTTTCGGGCTGCCCAAATCCTCGCCATGCCACGGGTGGTGTGGGCCTCAAGCGAAACCATCCTTGGCTTGCCGTTTGAACGCCGCATCCCATCCCAATTCCCTGTGACAGAATTAACCATAGCCCCCGAAAGTAGCTACGCCTTATCAAAACTGGTGAGCGAAGAGATGGCGCGCCAGTTTGCCAGTTGGAGTGGTGCTACGTATGTGGGCCTACGCTTCTCGAATATCATGGAACCACACGACTATCCGCGCTTTGCCGACTGGCAAGCCGACCCGCATATCCGCAAAGGCAATTTGTGGGGCTACGTGGATTCCCGGGATGTGGCCCAGAGCTGTCGCCGTGGTCTCGAAGCCAACCTGACCGGTGCCGAGGTATTTGTGATTGCCGCCGGCGATACCGTGATGGCGCAGAGGAATACCCAGCTCGTTGCCCAATGCTTCCCTGGTGTGCAACTCGACCCCGCCCTCGGCCCCAACGAGACGTTGTTGTCGATTGCCAAAGCCCGCCAAATGTTGGGATACCAGCCTCAATACAGTTGGCGTTCATGATATCGGCGGTGTGCGGTAACTCCTCTCACCACGACGCACAAGCATTGAATGGTATAATCCCCCCATCCCCACCATACATGAGGTAGGATGCCATGCCCAATCAACTTGCCCCCGAATATCACCAGCTTGTCACCGACCTGAGCGTTGCTATCGGCACGCGCTATGTGCTGTGGCGCCCCGAAGAATTGATGATGTACGAATACGACGGCAGTGCCCTCGATATGGCACGCCCCGATATTGTCGTCGTGCCCGCCACTACCGCCGAAGTCGCCGCTTGTGTGCGCATCGCTGCCACGGCTGGGATGCCCATCGTGGCCCGTGGGGGTGGCACCGGCTTGTCGGGCGGTTCAGTCCCGGCTGCGGGTGGGGTGGTGATTTCGACGGGGCGCATGAGCAAAGTCTTGCAGGTCGACGACGTCGCCCGTACTGCACGGGTACAACCCGGCCTCATCAATACCGATCTGAGCGAATTCACCGCGCCGTGGAATTTACATTTTGCCCCTGACCCATCAAGCCAGAAAGCCTCCACGATTGGGGGCAATGCCGCCGAAAACTCTGGTGGACCTCATTGTCTCAAATACGGCATTACTACCAGTCATATTTTGGCGGCGACAGTGGTGCTCGCCGACGGAAGTATTACCCATATCGACAACACCGCCCCCGATGCACCAGGCTATGATTTGCTAGGGGTCATCGTCGGCAGTGAGGGCACATTGGGGATTGTCACCGAATTAACCGTGCGCTTGATGCCCAACCCCGAGGGTGTCAAAACCTTCCTCGCCATCTTTGATGACCTCGATAGTGCCTCCGACACCGTGTCGGCGATTATTGCCCAAGGGGTCATTCCGGCGGCCCTCGAAATGCTCGAAGGCCAAGGGATCGCCCTCGTCGAACAATCGGTGCATGCTGGTTACCCCCTCGACGCCCAAGCCGTATTGCTGATCGAAATCGACGGTATGCACGAAGAAATCGCTGCCCAAACTGCCCAAATCGAACATATCTGTACTCACTTTGAAGCGCGTGAATTGCGGGTGGCCCAAGACGAAGAACAACGCAAAAAACTCTGGGCGGGGCGCAAAGGCGCTTTGGCAGCCTGTGCCCGCCTCGCACCCCACTACCACATCCAAGACGGTGTGGTCCCCCGCTCCAAGCTCACCGAAATTTTGCGCTTGACCCGCGATGTCGCCAAACGCCAACGTGTGCATATCGTCAACATCTTCCATGCGGGCGATGGCAACTTGCATCCCTTGTTGCTCTTTGACATTCGCGAAGAAAGCATTATCGAGCGGGCAGTGGCCGCCAGCGAAGAAATTTTGTTGGCGTGTGTCAAAGCGGGTGGCACGATTAGTGGCGAACACGGCATTGGTATCGAAAAACGCGACTACATGAAGTGGTTGTTTAGTGAGGATGATTTGTGGGCGATGCGCCAAATGCGGGCCTGCTTTGATAGCCACGGTGTCATGAATCCCTGCAAACTCATCCCTACTGGCGCATCGTGTGGTGATATCAAGTCTGCCCGTGCCGGCGCCAAGGCGTTGGCTGCGGGGGCGTGGATTTGACGGGAAATGGCGTGGTTGGTGACGAATCACAAACGCAATATAAACGGAGTGCTATATGGCAAAACCCCAAACCATCGCCGAATTAGCCAGCATGGTACGTGATACTACCGGCCCGCTCCTGCCACGGGGTGCCGGCTTGCATCAAGTAATCGGTAACCCAACTCATCCCGAGAGTACCGTCATTGATATGCGTGCGCTCAATGGGATAAGCGACTATATTCCTTCAGACCTGACAATTACGGTTGGTGCAGGGATGGTACTCGGTGACCTCCAAGATAGCTTGGCAGTTAATCGTCAATGGCTCCCGTGGGACGCGCCCCAACATCGCCATGCCACCATCGGTGGTTTGCTGGCGAGTGGGCTGAGTGGCCCGCTCCGCCATGGCGCAGGTGCGCCACGTGACTGGCTACTGGGGATGCATTTTGTAACTGGCGATGGGCGTATCATCAAAAGTGGGGGCAAAGTGGTCAAAAACGTGGCTGGCTACGACATGCACAAGCTCCATATTGGTGCCTTGGGGACGCTCGGAATAATCGCCGAGGTATCGTTCAAACTGGCACCACTGCCCGAAGCAGACGAAAGCCTCACCATTACTAGTATGTCGATAGCGCATGCCCATCAAATTGCCTATGTGCTGCGTAATGCACCCTTTAATCCAGCGGCGTTACTCATTGAAGCCACCCCCCACCACATCCGTTTGTGGGTGCGTTGGCAGGGAGCTGCGGCTGCCGTAACTCGGCAAGTCAATATCGCCCATGCGCGCCAACCCATCGCCAAACCGACGACCGCTGGGTCGTGGGAGCATTTGCTCAATACCCCGTTTAGCAAAAGTCATGGTCATGCCGTGCAACTCCGCATTGGTTGTGCGCCACAATCATTGCTTGCGCTTTATCCAGCTGTACAAGAAATCGCCCCTAACGCAACATTCCATATCATGCCAACCGTCGGGCTAATCCGTCTCTATGCTGCTCAAATGCCCGATGTGGCTGCGCTACGCGCAGCATTACTGTCACTCGGTGGCTATGTGGTGGTCGAAATCGGTGAAGATCCGCTGCGCTGGGGGCCAGCCCCTGCCAATATCGCCGTGATGCGTCAACTCAAACACGCCTGGGACCCCGCCAACAAACTTAATCCGGGCCGGTATGTGATTGAATAAGATTGTGTTAGGCGATAAATGTCTGGATTTGTTTTACATAATCAAACGATGCTTCTTCTTGGATGAAATGCCCTGCATCATGATACGTACAAATCGTTACATGTTGAAAGAGTCGTTGCCAGCGCTGTAAAAATACTGCCCCAAAAACAGGGTCGCGTGTCCCCCACAACAACAAGGTAGGGACTTTAGTGAGGGGTTCGCGTTGCGCCCAACACTGCGCCAACCATGGATTGTCTGGGGTGAGTTCGTGAACCATGGCCCACGGTGCATGCCGTTGCGTTTGATTGCTAAATGGTGCGATATATTGGGCATGCACCGCTGGATCAAGATTTTGGCGATTGGCAAACACTGCTGGTAACAACCAGCGTGGCGATATATTGAGCTTCAGATACAAAAACTTTCCTACGCGTCCATTAAGCAAAGATGCTGCGGTTGGCACCGTAAATTCTCCCGCAAATGGCCAAAAAAACGTATTGCATAAAATAAGTTTTTTGTATAAACTTGGCCGATTGATGACATCACGTAATGCAATGGGTCCCCCAAAATCATGCACGATGAGCGTAATGTCTTGGATGCCGAGATAATCAACAAATTCACGAAATCGCGTGGCATGAGCTGGTAATGAATAGTCAACTTCGGGTGGTTTTTCTGACATGCCAAATCCTAAATGGTCGATTGCAATCACACGATGTGTCGATGCAAACTTCGCCAATGCATGTCTCCATAACAATGACCATGTTGGTGTGCCATGGACAAATAACAGCACAGGTCCACTGCCTACATCAACGTAACGAATGACACCGTCGCGACTAGTATAGGTGTGCGTGGCAAAAGGAAAAAGTTTGTGATTGAGCCATTGCATATATTACCTCGATATCCCGTGCTACACTAATTAATCATAACGTACATTGCGCATGATTGATTGAAAAATTTGTTATTTTTTTATCAATAATGTATTACCATCGTGCGGTAGGTACGTCAGGAGGTGAGTGATGTTACGAGGTAGCAAAATTGATCCGCGGGCCTTTGTCAATCCCCATGGCACGAATCACGCTGCCGTGACAGATTTAGCGCATCAAGTCATCGACATGCTGATTGGGCATCTCAGCAATGCAGCCCAACTCCCATTACAACCCGACCCTGGGAGCCTGATGATGGTACGCTTCCCGGAGCAGCCGCAACCAGCCGACGTGTTGTTGCCACTCATCCAACAGGTGCTACAAGGAGCGATGAATCCTGCCCACCCGGGCTATATTGGTCATATGGATACCATGCCAAGTACGGCGGCTTTTTTGGGGGAGCTTGTGTCGGCTGCCACCAACAACAACATGCTTGCGCTCGAAATGGCACCGTTTGCGGCCCGACTCGAAGATCGGCTGATGCGTCTGCTTGCCGCCGAATTTGGTTTGTCGCCCCAAGCGGGGGGGGTTATGGTGAGTGGCGGCAGTTTGGCCAACCTCGAAGCGCTCGCACTCGCCCGCAATCTGCGCTATGACATCGCCAAAACGGGCTTGTTTGGGTTGCCGGCGCGGCCGGTAATTTTGGCGTCGGCCGAGGCGCATACCTCGCTCCGCAAAGCAGCTATGGTGCTTGGCTTGGGCAGCGAGGCGGTGATTGCCCTCCCCGCAGACGGTAATGGGAGCCTCACTGCGGCAAGTGTGGCCCAGGCGATTATCGACCACCGT
>Ga0214917_10001438_pt1 | contig 30403 bp, 31 predicted proteins | sample LL_1208_BB_MetaG_FD_177983 | JGI IMG/M metagenome (GOLD analysis project Ga0214917, IMG submission 177983) | Freshwater microbial communities from Lake Lanier, Atlanta, Georgia, United States - LL_1208_BB | ecosystem: Environmental > Aquatic > Freshwater > Lake | place: USA: Georgia | collected... | reverse complement strand
TCAACACACCGGCCAACGTGTCCCCGGCAACCAGGTTGCCCAACGTTACCGTGTACCCAAGCGTCGGATCCACCTCCCCGTACACCTTCGTTTGCCCCGAGTTCGCACTCACAGTAATCGGTCGGGCAGTGATCGTTCCGCTCAAAGTCGGCTGGGTCAGGATGTAGCGCCCGGCGTCTGCACCGATCAATCCCATGGTGGTCGTGACGTTCCAGGTTCCCACATTCTTGTTGGCGAAGATACCGACCGTGTCGTTCTGCAGGGAGACGCTGTCGCCCGACTGAATGCCGGACACAATCGCGTTTTGGATCATGGCCGCCACCAACCCGTCGTAGGTCTTCGATAGGACCTGGGCATTGACGACGGTGGCGGGCAGGTTGTTCTGATTATTCTGACTGGCTGCGATAGCCTGCTGTCCCGTGATCGGTGGCGGATTTGCACCGACAAAAACAGGGGCACCCCCGCCACCGCCCCCGCCACCCGTGGAGCCCGTCACCGGAAGAGGCGCACCCACAGCCGGACCTCCGGCCGCCGTGGCAATATCCAACTCATCCCTTGCTTTTTCTGTCGCCGTTGCCTGTTTCTCCTGGCGACCGGTTCCAGGTGTGTTCGAGGCAATTTCAAATGTATAGCCTCCGGATTTTGCTGGCTTGGATCCTCCGGTCAAAAGGTCCCCTCCCGAAGTCAGGGCCACTCCCAATGTGCCGGTCGAACGCAGGCCTCCGGAGCTTTGATTTCCCTGTTGCTGAATGGCCGTTGTCAAAATCGCCCCCTTGGTCGGGAGCGGTTCAGGAAAGGAGTTCACCAGCGGACTGGAACGGAAGACCTGACCGACATCCACCGCCAAAACCTTGGGAGCCCCATCCATCTTTCCCCCCACCAACGCAAACTGACCGGGAGCAACGCTGACCGAACCCGTGGGAGCAGCGACGGTGGTCGCCGAACTCCCCTGCAAAACCATCAGTCCGAATCCACCTGTGGGAGACCCCTTCGCCCCGCCGCTTTCCGCAGGATAGGCCGTGACCATAAAAGTTTTTCCCGCCGGATCGCCTCCGACTGTGCCGGAAACTCCGCCCGAAATAATGTTGATCCCCTCGGCTTTGGGGGGAGTGCTTACCAGAGCGGTTCCCCGGTCAAGCCGAACAGTCCGGTCGTTGGGATCAAATGAGAAGGTCGAATTATTCCCGATCCGGACCACACTGCCGTCGGGAAATTTCAGCTCCGCCAACGATTGACCCTGAGTGATAATTTTTCCCCCACCCGCAATCACATCCCCGACGGCAGCGGCTTCGGTTTTGTTACCCTCGATTTTTTGGACATCCCGCAAAATGGCCGAAACCTTCGCCTGCCCAAGTTCGGCTGCCGAAAGATGGCTGAAAGAAGCTACCAAACAGGCAATTACCCAGAATACCCGGGATAAATTCCTTGAGAGCCGCATCATGAAAGTGAATTTCATGGAATTCAAATAATCACAAATTCCTTAAACCGATCTCAAACAAAGCCCCGTAAGTTGATCACCAGCATATAACTACAATTAAGTATGGTATTCCTAATTTTGCAAATATCTGAATTCATTTTTCATGCAAGTGATTGAAATTCAGCATCTATATATTACTTAAAATCGCGTAATTTTTTGATTATGCCCACTTTTGGGAGAAAGTTTTTACATATAAATCAATATATAGTCATGTTAGTAAACTTGGCCCTATATATTGTGTTTTTACTCAAAATCGTCTAAATGAGCTCCCCAATGGCTCATTGGTCAAAAGCCCCACCAACGCAGAACCCCATTGTGTGCATATTCTACGGGGGAACAGTTTCTTTGTTCCTGTTGCTCCTCGCTCAGCCCTCATCCGTTCTTGCGCAAGCAGGCTCTGCAGCCGCTGTATCCTCACAAACACGGCAAGATATGCAGTTGCGACAGCAGGTGCAGGACGCCGACGCAAACCAGTCCCAAAATCTTGAGGAGGAAACCGTGACGGCCAAACCCCTGTCGGCCGACTTGGGGGAAGTTTCAATCATGTCGAAACCAACAGAAAAACCGTGGTTCTACACAACCGTCGACTGTCAGGCCTTTTATAACAGCAACGTTCTCTATGCCGAAAGCGGTGGTCAAAAGTTCTCCGCCTGGCAGATCATCACCTCTCCGGAAATCGGTTTTGCCCCGCAGATTCAGGACGAGCAGTACGCGATGTTTTTTCCAAAAGCCGGATTCCGTTACCAGTTCTTCACCTACGCCACCGCCGAACCCGGCTCTCCCCCTTACAACCAGACGGGCATCTCGCAGAACAACTTTACGGTTACCGACCCCTTTGTTTCGTTGGGCTGGGCATTTTCCGAGGATCTTTTCATCTCGTTTTCCGCCGATGCCAATATTTTCATGGGCTCGGGACGGGATCAGTCCCTCTCCCAGTATGTGAACTTCCTCGACGAATATCCCCTTGCCTGGACGGCAAGCTGGTTCCACTCCCTGGCCGATTGGAACTCTGTCTCGATCACCGGGCGGGCCTCCTACGTCATCGCCAATCCCTCCAACTTTACCCGGACCGACAACAATATGACCTTCGCCTGGTCCGCCAGCCCCACCAGGGAAATCAGCACTCAGATCTACGCCAGTTACCGTCTATCCAAATACACCGGCACGCAGCTGGCGGATCAGTTCAACAACGCCGACCGGCTTGATTTCCAGCAAACCTATGGGGCCTCGCTCACCTGGACACCCATCGAATACGTTTCCCTCCGGGGCTTTGTCAGCTGGACGAAAAGTGACAGCAGTGTGAGCGTTCCGGAGACCGGGGATTATGAAGCACTGAACGCAGGAACGGGAATTAACTTAATCTATAAGTTCTGATGAAACTTCCCTGTTCCGCTTTTCTTTTTTGGTTCCTGCCCATGACAGTCCTCTGGTCGCAGACCCGTGAGGCCAATACCGCGATATCCTCGGAGGCCGTCATGGTTCAACCCAAAGTTCCCGCCCGTCTTCCGACTCCCAAAACTGCCGAGTCTGCGAAAAACACCACTCCGCCCTCCGACTCCGGCGAGAGAATCGATCCGCTTCTTGATCCTGATCGACCCAAGAATTGCCAGCTCGAAACATCCTCGGAGCAGACCCTTTCATGCGGGAAGATCACCGTCGTTCTGCCTGCAGGTACCTACAAACAAATCACCATCGTGGAAGATCCCGGAGCACGAAAAGCGATCCAAGGGACGGATTTGAAAGCGCAAGCCGCGGGGCTTGGCTACATCCGGTACCAGACGGAAGCAAAGTTAAACGTCGGAGGAAGGGAGCGCATTGGCGGAATCGATGTTGGCATCCGACCACGGGACAATCTACCCATCCGGATCTGGTATAAAAAAATGTCTGAGGTGGATGATATCACAAAGGCCTTCACTTTTATTTTTCCGCCGGTCGGATTGATTGCCGGGGCCGGAGCCTGGTCCTCCGGAAATTTCTTAATCCCGGAAAAACCTCCAGTCTTCACCGAAGCACGTGACTATTACCTAAGGATAAAGCCCGGCTCACCGGAAACTGGTCAGGTCGCCCAGCCCGCCGTTCGCTTGACCACTCCCGCCCCAACCAACCGCACTCGAAGCGGTTTGCGTAGCCCCTAGCGCGATGAAGGCGCGTTGACCTTTTCCCAAAATCAGGGCAAGGTTTCCGCATGCAGAAAAAAATCCTTTGGGGCCTCTCTGGTTTAGTCAGCGCCCTTCTTCTAGCCAATCTTCTCCTCGGCCTGATGACCCGTGGAGCCATCTCCAGAATTCAATCCGTCCAGGCTCAGGTATCCAACGGTTCCCAAATGGAAATGGTCTTAAGAAATCTTAGCATCCGACTCGCCATGGCCGGAGAAAAAGACCCCGCCTTTCAGGAAATACTGAAAAAACACGAACTGAACGTCAAGCTCGACGCCAAAACAGACGGGAAATCCAATCCATGAACGATTACGACACATCTTCCCAAACCCCCTCTTCCTTCTGCACCGGTCCCCTCATTCTCGTGCTGGGTGCTTGGCTCCTCGTAAATCTCGTGCAGCTGCTTTCCCTGATTCAGGAAGCCCGGGCCGTGAGCGCCACGACCGCCAACGCCCAGCAGGCCATGAGCCGCTACAAACTTGTCTCCGACAAGCTTGAAAATGTGGCAAAAGACCTGATCAACTTGAGCCGGACCAACAGCGAGGCGAAGGAAATCGTCACCCAATTCAATATTCAGATGAATTCACCGGGCGCCACATCCGCGACCCCCGTCAAAAAGTAGTCCTTGTATCTAATCTCGCTCCGAAGAGCCGGCTGTCGGATTTGAACCGACGACCAGCGGTTTACAAAACCGCTGCTCTACCACTGAGCTAAGCCGGCAATACCTCTATCTTCGTTCAGAAGGCCTCCCCTGCAAGCCCGCTCTCTGACCGAAAACGTTAAACGTTATAGGTGGAAGAGGCGGTTGTTCCGCCGTGTCCGGTCCAGTTGGTGTGGAAAAACTCGCCCCGGGGCTTATCCACCCTCTCATAGGTGTGGGCCCCGAAGTAGTCTCGCTGGGCCTGAAGGAGATTGGCCGGCAACACCGCGTTCCGGTAGCTGTCAAAGAACGCCAAGGCCGTGCTGAAGGCGGGAACAGGAATGCCGCGTTTCGCGGCCGCCGCCACGACGTTCCGCCACCCCTTCTGCGACTTCTTCACTTCCCCGCGGAAGTAGTCGTCGAGGAGCAGGTTGCTCAATTTCGGATTCTTGTCATACGCCTCTTTGATCTTCCCGAGGAATCGTGAACGGATAATGCACCCCCCCCGCCACATCAGGGCGATGCCACCGTAGTTCAGGTTCCACTTGTACTCCTTCGCTGCCGCCCGCATGAGCATGTAGCCTTGGGCGTAGCTGATGATCTTTGATGCATAAAGGGCGTCCCGGATCTCGGCCACAAAGGCCTTTTTCTTTTCGGGATCCTTCGCTGCCGGCAAGAGAGGTTTCGGCCCCTTCAGCTTCTTTGCGGCCGCCACACGTTCATCCTTGAGGGCCGATACACAGCGCGCATAGACGGCTTCCGCCATCAGGGTGATCGGAATGCCCAGATCCTGGGAATTGATCACGGTCCATTTTCCCGTCCCCTTCTGACCGGCAGTATCAAGAATCTTGTCCACCAGTGGAGATCCATCGGTATCCTTCTTGGCCAGAATATCCCTCGAAATTTCGATCAGATAACTATCCAACTCCCCCTTGTTCCATTCGGCAAAAACCTGATGCATCTCATCCGCGGTCATACCCAGGCCGTTCTTCATCAGGTTATAGGCCTCACAGATCAGCTGCATGTCCCCGTATTCGATTCCGTTGTGAACCATCTTCACATAGTGACCCGCCCCCTGTTCCCCCACCCAATCACAGCAAGGAGTCCCTCCATCCACCTTGGCGGAAATATCCTGGAAAATCTTTTTCACAAACGGCCAAGCCGCGGGCGATCCACCCGGCATGATGCTGGGACCACGACGGGCTCCCTCTTCCCCGCCCGAAACTCCGGTTCCGATATAGAGAAGACCTTTCGCTTCCACCTCCTTTTGACGGCGGTTGGTGTCATCAAAAAGGGAGTTCCCACCGTCGATGATGATGTCCCCCTTCTCCATGACAGGGAGAAGCTCCTGAATGAAATCATCCACCGGCTTGCCGGCCTTGACCAAAAGCATCACACGGCGGGGTTTCTTGAGTTTCGACACCATTTCAGCAATCGAGTGGGCCCCCTGAACCTTCGTTCCCTTGGCTTCCTTGGCCAAAAAGTCGTCCACTTTTGAAACCGTCCGGTTGAACGCCACAATCGTGTACCCGTGATCGTTCATATTCAGGATGAGGTTCTGCCCCATCACAGCCAGCCCGATCAGGGCCAGATCGCCTTGAGGTTCGTTTGCCATAAATTAACGCTGGATCCGGGCGGAACCACCCTGAGCAAAGGCCTTCACCTGATCCACCGTCGCCATGGTGGTATCCCCCGGGAAGGTCGTGAGCAAGGCTCCGTGCGCCCAACCCAGCTTCACCGCGTCATCCGGTTCGGCTCCCGAAAGGAGTCCGTAGATGAACCCGCCTGCAAATCCGTCCCCGCCCCCGACACGGTCGATCACGTCCAGCTCACAAGTCGGGGCCTGATGCGTCGTCCCATTGATCCAGGCCACCGCACTCCAGCTGTGATGATTCGTGGTGTGCACTTCCCGCAAGGTCGTGGCCACCGCCTGAACATGCGGATGCTTTTTGGTGACGTTCTTCATCATGCTGAGGAAGGCCGAGGGATCCAGTTTCGACTTCGAATGCACATCGGGACCAGGAATTCCGAGGCCCATCTGCAGATCTTCCTCATTTCCGACCAGCACATCGACGTTCTTCACGATCTTATCAAGAATCGCCACGGCCCGATCGTGTCCACCCTGAATGTTCCAGAGCTTTGCCCGGTAGTTGAGATCGAACGAGGTGGCGGCACCCGCGGCTTTGGCCGCCTGGATCGCCTCGATGATCAATTCTGGGGTGGTCTGAGAAAGGGCGGCAAAAATCCCGCCACTGTGAAACCAGCGAACCCCTTCACCAAATATCTTCTTCCAGTCGAAGTCACCAGGCTTCAAAAGTCCGGCCGCTTCGTTGCAACGGTTGTAGAACACCACCGGGGCACGCACTCCGTGGCCCTGATCACTGTAAACCGCCGCCATGTTGGGGCCGTTCACCCCGTCGTGCTTGAATTTCTTATAAAAAGGCCGGACCCCCATCGCGCGGACTCGCTCGGCAATCAGATCTCCGATCGGATATTCGACCATGGCCGAGGCGATCCCCGTACGCATTCCAAAACAGTCGGCCAAATTCGCCGCCACGTTGAATTCTCCTCCGCTGACATGAATCTTGCACTCCGTGGCTTTCCGGAAAGGGATGATTCCTGGATCCAACCGATGAACCAAGGCCCCGAGAGAAAGAAAATCCAACGCCCCGTCCGATTGAATCTTCATTTTTGTGCTCATGAATGATTTTTAAACTAGGGGGATGACGCCTTTTTGTTAAGAAGAATGTTCATCTTCAAGACGATACAGATTCTCCCCCGCCTTCGGGACGAACAAAATCCCCTCGTCTTCCCGATTGGCAAAATCCTCTTTCCGGATCGTTTTGGGATCCCGATAGCCCAGATTGATCTCCCGACAAACCTCCTCGGGAATCCCCGTCGCCAAGATCACCCGCGCCCGCGGCTTCTCCACTCCGTTCTCATAGGTTCCACCACCATGAACATGCGTGGAATGAGCCAGCACTCCCCACGACTCATCCTTGAACTTGTCCCACTGCTTGAGGAAATAGTCCCGGCAGTGGTAACCAATCCTGCGGATCAGCTTACCATGGGTGATCGAGACTTCAGTCAGATGTGGCGCGTAAATAATCAACTCCCCGCCATCCGCCAACACCGGCTCCAGTTTGTACATGCACTTCCCCGCCACCCACAGTTCGTCATACATTTCCGGCGCACAGGAGAGGATCTGGCGGAACGGCTTTTTCTTCCGAATGATGTGAAGCTTTTCGGAAAGATCGGCCGCTTTTTCCCATGCCGACTCGGGCGTACCGACAAACAGTCCCGCCAAGGAAGCATCCGGTCGGACCACCATCGAGGCACACCACTTGCGCGTCTTAACCAGAGCAGCGGCCCGGTCCACCACCTTGCGCACCGGCGTCCACTTCTTCCCGATGATTCCTGGATTCGTCACCACCGCCCCCAGCCAGTGAAAGAAGTTCAAGACTTCCGGACCGCTGATTCCCGGAAAGAGATATTTGTTTCCTCCGGAAAATCCGACGACTTCATGGGGAAACGTGGGGCCAAGGATCACAAGTTCGTCATACTCCAGTACCGCCCGGTTGATCCGGACCTTCACCTCCATCTCGAAAAGGCCTCCGGTCAGATCCCGGATCTCGCTGGATGGAATTTTTCCGATCTCCACCAGCGCACGATCATCATCCCACGCATGATTCAGCAGCCGGACCTTGGGATAGCACTTCTCCTTTTCGGCCGGCGTCAGATCCAGCCGCTTGCAGATCGCCTCCTCGCTCATCGGCGGATGGGTACCGAGGGCCACCATCACATCGACCTGCTTGGCCACCGAGCCAAGCCACGAGTGGGTCTCCTTGAAAAGTTGGCCGACCGGGGCCGTGCGGGTGTGATCGGGGACGATCAGCAGGACTTTGCGATTCTTGAATTCGGCCTGGGGCAGTCCGGCCTGCAGGATTTTCTTAACCTCGCCGGAGGAAAGGGACTTTTCGGACATCAGATCGTTTGGGAGAGGAACCCGCCGTCGACCCGTAAATCGATTCCGGTGACAAACCCGCTGGCCTTGGTGCTGGCGAGAAAGACGGCCGCCCCCGCCAGCTCGTTTGGCTCCCCAAAGCGTCCCATCGGGGTGTGACCCATGATCGATTTTGCCCGATCCGTCGGCGTTCCATCTTCCTTGAAGAGAAGCTTCCGGTTCTGATCAGCGGGAAAAAACCCGGGGGTGATGCTGTTGACCCGGACCCCGTGCGGGGCCCATTCGCGGGCGAGGAACTGGGTAAGACTGATCACCGCCGCCTTGGCGGCCGAGTAGGCTACCACCTTGGAAAGCGGGATGTGGGCGGAGACACTGGCAATGTTGATGATGCTTCCCTTTTTCCGTTTCAACATTCCTGCTCCGAAGATCTGACAGGGCAAAAGGGCTCCCCCCACCAGATTGAGGTCAAAGTTCTCCTTCCAGGCTGATAGAGCGAGTTTTGTAATCGGATTCTCTGGAGTGACCACTGCCGCAGGTTGGTTTCCTCCGGCCGCATTCACCAAAATGGCGGTCGGCCCGAGCTGTTTTTCAATTGTCTGCTCAGCCTGCTCAAGAGCTTTCGGATCCAAGGCATCGACAGACAGGAAAATAGCCTGCCCGTGCTTCGAAAGTTCCTTAGCCTTGCCCTCCCCTCTCTCCCGGTTTCTGCCCAAAACAGCAACCTTGGCGCCAGCTTCAGCCAATCCTGCTGCCATCGCACCGCCGAGGCCTCCCGTCCCACCAATGACGACCGCCACCTCTCCTTTTAGGTCAAAACGGTTGGTTGACGACATGATCGCATTCTATTCGAAAATCCAACAAACGCACGGCGATTTCAAAACGTTACTTAACCCTTACCTGGCTCCATTCCGAAATAAGCTTCGGCGTTCCGGTAACAGATATCCCGGACCATCGCCTCAAGAAGTTTTATATCCTTGGGCAACGTCCCATTCTCCACCTCTTCGCCCAGTATCTGGCAAAGGAGCCTGCGGAAATATTCATGCCTAGGGTAGGACAAGAAACTTCGTGAATCGGTCAACATTCCGACAAAGTTGGCCAGCAGGGCGAGACTGGAAAGCGCGTTAATCTGCCACTTCATGCCTTCGAGTTGATCCAAAAACCACCAACCACTTCCGAACTGAATCTTCCCTCTGGCCCCTTCTCCCTGAAAACTTCCACAAAGGGTAGCGACCGCATAGTTGTCGGCCGGATTGAGATTATAGAGGATCATCTTGGGGAGGCTTCCCCGACCCGCCAACTCGTCCATATACCCCGCCAAACGATCGATCTGGGGCCAGTCGCCGATCGAATCAAAACCGGTATCCGGACCCAAATCACGGAACCGCTTCGAATTGCCATTGCGAAGGGCGCCAAAATGGATCTGTTTCGTCCAACCCCTTCTGGCATCCAATTCGCCAAAGTAGACCATCAGAAACCCTTTATAGGCCGCTGCTTCTTCGGGAGTCGGACTCTCTCCTTTACGGGCGGCTGTATAGATCCGTGTCGCCTGCTCGCGGGTCCCACCCCTACCAAACGTCTGGTTCATGCCATGATCCGAAATCCGGCTCCCCAACTGATGGAAAAACTCATGCCTTTGATCCAAGGCCTTGAGGAATCCGTGGAAAGAGGAGCAGTCGACCCCCGACGTTTTTTCCAAACGCTGGACCCAGGTTGAAAAAATCGCAGGTTGATCGACCAGCAATGCCTTGTCCGGACGAAAGGTTGGATAAACCCGGGTTCCGATCCCGCTCTTTTGGATTTTTTGATGATCCGCCAGATCGTCACAGGGATCATCCGTCGTGCCCACGACTCTGACCCGGAATTGTTTGAGAATCTTTTGAGCCGAAAGACTCTTCAGTTTGTCGTTGGCTTTCGCCCAGATTTTTGGAGCGGTGTCCTCATTGAGGATCTCCTTGATGCCGAAAACCCGGTCGAGCTCCAGATGGGTCCAATGCCAGAGGGGATTTCTGAGCAGTCGGGGCATGGTCCGGGAAAAGGCGAGGAACTTATCATAAGGCTTGGCACTTCCCGTAATGTGGCTTTCGGGCACCCCGTTGGAACGCATCGCCCTCCACTTGTAGTGATCTCCTCCTAGCCAGATTTCGGCCAGATCAGACCACTTTTTATCCTCGGCAATCTCTTTGGGGGAAAGGTGGCAGTGATAGTCGTAAATCGGCTCTTGCGATGCGACGTCGTAAAGCCGATGAGCGGTTTTTGTCGTTAGGAGAAAGCCTTCCTGGGTGACAGGGTTTTTTACCGGACTGACCTTAGTCTTTTTCAGCAACCTACTCATGCCGATAACTTAGCGGATCCTCCTGCTCCAAAGGAAGGCAATTGAAGGATTCCGGCAATCCGCTGAGTCAGCGGAACAACCGCGCGAAAACAGCTTATTCCTGAGTCGTGCCGCTTGGGGTCGGGGAGTTTGTCGTGGCGGCTTGTTTGAGCACAATCAGGGATGCAGTGGCAAGATTTCCGGCTTTAGGAGTCACTGCAACGGTTGAGCCTTTCTTCAGATCCGAAATGAGCTTTGGTTCGTCGTTAATTGTGATTTTTGTTTCCGCGTCGACCAGAAAAGCTGTTGAAGCTTCTGCACCCTTCGCCTTCACGGTGATTTTTTTATCGGAACTGTAGCCGAGTTTTCCCGTAATCGTTTCCGAAGCTGTGTTCGTAACAGCGGGCTTTTTCGCCTTGGCAGGAGCTGTGGTGGCAACCGTGGCAGGAGACGTGGCTTCTTGGGCGACCGCAAGGAATTCGCTGTGAATCGTCAAAAGGGTTAATAGGGATATTTTTTTCATCAATGATTCCTTTCCAAGTAAATTCAGATTGTTTCGATAATAAATCCGAGATTCAACTTATTTTTACGCCCTTTAAATGCGGACAGGTTCCAACCTCGGATTCAAAACCTGAAGAAGAATCAGAGAAAACAGGTAAGCCCCGGCACAGAAAGCAAAAAGGATCCCATACCCTGCCGCCACATTTCCGGATGCCTGATAGGAATCGAGAAGCATTCCGGTTACGATTGGAAAGAGCATCCCTCCCAATGCCCCCGCCATTCCACCGATCCCGATCACCGAAGCCACAGCTTCCTTGGGAAAGGAGTCGGATACGGTGGTAAACAGATTGGCCGAAAAAGCCTGATGCGCCGCCCCGGCCAAACCAATCAGGAGAACGGTTCCCCATTCCGAAGCACCCGTGACCGCCCAAATGGGCAGAACGCAAAGTGCAAACAGAAGCATCCCCCCCTTCCGGGCACGATTGATCGACCACCCGCGCTTGGCCAAATATCCCGTAACCCAGCCACCCGCAATACTCAGAACGGTGACAATGGAGTAGATGGTTACCAAAAGGATCCAGCTCTTTTTGATGTCCAATCCCCGGGTCTGCTTGAAGAAATCCGGCAGCCAGATCAGAAAAAACCACCAAACGGGATCCGTGATTAGCTTGGGCAAAATAAAACCCCACGTCTGCCGATATCCCAATAAACGACCCCATGGAATCTTCTGCGACTGCGCCTCTGATCCATCGGACTGGATCCAAGCCAGTTCCTCCCTGGGAAGGGAAGGCTTCTTGTCCGGAGTCTCAAACCAGGGCATCCAGAGAAACAGCCATAGAAAACCAACAGCTCCCGCCGCAAGAAAGGCAGAGTGCCAACCGAAGTTGAGGGCCAGCCAGGGAACAATCGCGGGAGCCAGTATGGCTCCGACGTTGGCCCCTGAATTAAAAAGACTCGTAGCCAGCGCCCGCTCCTTTTTTGGAAACCAGATGGCGGTGGCCTTAATGCCCGCAGGAAAGTTCCCCCCTTCCCCAAGACCGAGGGCCACCCTCGCCCAAAGAAAACCCCCGACGCTCCCGACCAAGGCGTGCGCCATGGCAGCCAGACTCCACGCCGCAATCGAAACTGCATACCCGATCTTTGTCCCGTATTTGTCGATGAACCAACCAAAGATCAGCAAGCTCGCCCCGTAGGCGCCCTGAAAGGCGGAGTTGACCATACCGAACTCCGCATTCGTCCAGTGGAGTTGGTCATCGAGGATCGGCTTGAGCAGAGAAAGAATCTGCCGGTCAATATAGTTGATGGTGGTGGCAAAGAATAGAAGCGCACAGACGGTCCAACGATGCCCGATAAGTTTTGCAATCCGGTTCATTGACTCGCTTTCTTTTCCCAAACTTTTCCGATCGCGGGTTTCAGAAGGGTGACCATCTGATGATAGCCCTCGAGATTCAAATGAAGACCATCTTCAGCATAAAGCTCCCCTCTTGATTCCCCCGAAGGATTCTGGAGGGCCGGATTTACATCCACATAAAAAACCCCCTTGTTTTCTCGGGCGATCTCCACATACCCCCGATTCACCGCATCGACCACATCGATTTGGTCGTCACGATGTTTCTGGGGTGCGCGAATCACCGAAACCAGAAGAATCCCAGTTGCAGGATCCATCTGTTTTACCTTGCTGATCCATTCCCCCGTACGATCCAAAATGGATGCTGCATCCTTCTTTGCCTTGATGTCGTTGCTTCCACAGTACCAGACAATCAATCCCGGGCGACAAGGAGGAACAACCTGATCAAAAAACATAAGCTGATGGGAAGTCTGCGAACCTCCAAACGCACGGTTTGTCACGGGTAAAGGAGCCAGATCTGCAACCACATTAGTCCATTTTCTAAAAGTACTGCTACCGACCAAAAGAACTCCTCCGGGAGTAGGAATAGGTTGCGCAGCAAACTTAGCCACCTCGGCAGTATATTTATTCGTTCCGACTGCCATTCCTGAGTCCGGGGTAGCCCAACTGCAAAATAAAAAACAAAGAGAGATAGAAACAGAAAATCGAATGGCGCGGTTCATCCAGCGGAAATCGTATTCCAAATCTTCGCCCGGATGCATCCCTAATATTCCCTTTGCTAACTCATCCAAGGATGTAGAAAAGCCTCATGTCCTCCACCACCCTTGTTTTTGGATTTGCGTACCTGATTCTCGGAATTGCTGGCTTTGTTCTCACCGGTTCGACGCACAAAACCGCACTGATTCCCTGTGTTTTCGGTGTTCTTTTCCTGATCCTTGGATTGCTGGCCCGAAAGGATCATCTACGGAAGCATGTCATGCACGCCACGGTCTTGATCGCCTTGCTTGCATTTGCCGGAACCGTCAAAGCGCTGGGACATCTACCCGATCTGATTCATGGAACTGCCGAACGACCCGCGGCGGTGATCACCCAATCCATCAACGCCGGACTTTCCCTTCTCTATATTGTTTTCGCCGTCCGCTCTTTTATCCAGGCAAGGCGTGCCCGTTCTTCCTAAGTTTCATCACCATTTGGCCCATCTGCTTGGAAAATCCTAAATCCTCCTTCACAAAACTCGGGTGGCCCCAAGGCGTTAATCCCACCAGGTCGTGGGTCACACGGATCTGTCCCGTCGTCCCTTCTCCAGATCCAATTCCGATTGTGGGAATCGAAAGAGTTTTTGTGACCTGAGCAGCCACCTCAGGCACCAGTAACTCCAACACCATGGCACAGGCGCCTTTTTTCTCCATTTCGCTCGCATCCTCCAAAATCCGCAGGGCTTCCTCCTGACTCTTCCCCTTCATTTTATAGCCCCCTTCCTTCTTCACGTCTTGAGGCAACATCCCCAGATGTCCGATCCATGGGATCCCCGCTTTTTGCAAGGCCTCCACCTGCGGAAAGATCTCTCTGCCACCTTCCGGCTTCACGGCATCCGCTCCGGCCCTCAACAAAGTCCGGGAATTTTCGACACAGGCATCCACCGTGCCGTAACTACCCATTGGAAGATCCGCCGAAAGCATGGCTTTTTTTCTTCCTCTCGATACCGCCTCGGTCGCCCGGACCATGTCCGCCATCGTTACCCCCGTGGTGTCAGGCATTCCAAGCACAACCATTCCCAGACTGTCGCCGATATGAATCCATTCCACACCTGCCTCATCCAAAATCCGGCTCATCGGATAGTCATAAGCCGTTAACGCCAAAAGCGGCCTGTCTTTCGGCCAATTTTTTAACTGTCCCGGAGTCAGACGATCCGACGACATTCCGGCCCCCTTCTTCCCTTGAGCCAATTCGCGGTCTCCCAAACGGTTCCCGGAAGACCGGCAATACGGCGCCCTGGACAAAGTTCGGCCAACGGTTCCATGACAAAACGCCGTTCCGCCATCCGCGGATGGGGAAGATCCAGTCTCGGATTTTTGACCCAGTTTCTACCTGCATACAAAAGATCCAAATCCAAAGGCCGGGGGTCGTTCACCCTTCGGACGGTTTTTCTTCCACGGGAACGCTCATATTCCTGCATCCACTGCAGAAGAACGTCCAGGCTGCCCGTCCAGTTGAGCTCGGCGACCTGATTCCGGAAGGCAGGGGTCCCGGGAGGACAATCTACAGGATCCGCCTCGTATTCGGATGAAAATTGGGCGCTGGGATCCAAACTTCGCAGCCAATTGCGGGCCTTGGCCAATTCCGACCCCCGATCCCCGACATTCGAACCCAATCCAATTCCTACTCGCATCAGCTCAGTCCAAGGACATCGACCATCTGATAAGCCTTCGCCGGCTTTCCGACGAGCCATTGAGCGGCACGAAGCGCCCCCCGGGCAAAAACATCCCGGGTGCTCGCACGATGCGTCAGCTCAATCCGTTCACCTTCTCCGGCCAGCAGAACCGTATGATCGCCCACCACATCCCCTCCACGGACGGCATGAACACCGATCTCATCCTCCGTTCGTTCACCCGGTTCCCCCGAACGGCCATGTCGAGATACCACCTCCGGGTTAGTACGGCGGGCCTCCGCAAGGATTTCAACCAGTCGTTTGGCAGTTCCGCTTGGCGCATCCTTTTTCAACCGATGGTGAATTTCAATCACCTCCGGATCAAAGCCTTCCGAGAGGGCTTTGGCCGCCTGAGCCGTCAGATAAAAAAGCAGGTTCACCCCAAGTGAAAAATTCGGGGAATGGATCAAGGGAACATGCCGTGAGGCCTCACCGATCAATCCCTGCTCTGCCTCTGTGTGACCAGTGGTGCCGCAGACATAAGCCAGTTTCCCTGATACGACCTGCTTGAGAACTGCAGCAGTCGCCGAACGATGACTGAAATCAATCAGAACCTGGGCTCCCTTCGCCACTTTGGAAAGGTCATCCCCGTGATCCGCTTCTGCAATAATTTCAAAACCCTTGTCTGCATGGGCCAGCTTGAGAATCGCCTGCCCCATTCTTCCTTTTGCCCCGACCATGACCAGTTTCGTTGCCATAAAATCTCCTTTTTTTGAGCCTAGGACAACCCCGCCTCTTTCAAAGTCGCGAAAAACTTCTGACGGCTGGCCTCTGTGATGGGAACAAGAGGCAGACGGAGTTCATCCGCCAACCAACCCTTGGCGGCCATCGCCGCCTTGACCGGACCCGGGTTGCTTTCAATAAACAGATCACGGAATACGCCGGCATACTTGCGGTCGAGTTCTTCCGCCTTCGTCCAATCCTTCCGTCCGGCCGCGTCGACCAACGACTTCACTTCCGCTGGAATCAGATTCGAAGCGACACTCACCACTCCCACGGCTCCCCTCTTCATGAATTCAACCGTCATTCCGTCGTCCCCGCTTAAAATTTCAAAATCAGAGGGCACAACTTTCCGGATTGCGTCCACCCGCTCCGCCTTGCCCCCTGCTTCCTTGATGGACCGGATCGTCGGACACTCCTTCGCCAGACGCCCCACCGTCTCAACCGTAATCTCCACCCCGCAACGTCCCGGCACGCTGTAGAGCATAATCGGAAGTTCAACTGCACGGGCGATCGCCCGAAAGTGCTGAAACATTCCCTCGGGACTCGGCTTGTTATAATAGGGAGCCACCAACAAAAGCGCATCCGCTTTGGCCCGCTGGGCACCCAAGGAAAGTTCGATGGCTTCCGCCGTGCTATTGGAGCCCGTTCCCGCCACCACCTGGGTCCGCTTTTTTGCAAATTGGACAGCCAATTCAATGACGCGCACATGCTCCTGCATGTTCAGGGTGGGAGATTCCCCGGTGGTTCCGACGGGGATGATTCCCTCGATTCCTGCAGCGATCTGACGCTCGATCAGAGCTTCAAAAGACTTCACATCCACCTGTCCCTTCCGGAAAGGCGTGACCATGGCAGTATAGGTTCCCTTAAACATGGAGAACCCCTTCATAGACGATTCTGGCGGGGCCTTGGAGCGTAACTTTCGTTGGACGACCATTCTCCATCTTGAAATCGACCTTGAGGAGATCTCCACCACGGGTCTTGACCTTAACGGGGGGCTTCACCCCTTTCCGAACCGATGCCAAGATTGACGAGGCCACCACCCCGGTTCCGCAAGCGAGAGTCTCACCCTCCACCCCGCGTTCATAGGTACGCACCTCCAAACGACTTCCACCGCCTACCGTAACAAAATTCACGTTCGTTCCTGCAGGGGCATAAGCCGAGTGGTACCGGATCGCCCGACCATTCTTCTCCACCTCTACCCCATCCACCGAACGAACAAACTCAACTACATGTGGCACTCCGGTGTTCAGAAAATCCAACTTCACGCGTCTTCCCGCTGCCGTGATCTCTTTGCCCAACCGGGGCAACCCAGGTTCGGACATGGAAACTTTCACCTCCTTGCCCACAATCTCCAGAACCACCAGACCGGCCTTCGTCTCGACCCGGATCACCTTGGACTTGCATCCGGTTGTTTCCCGCACCAACAAAGCAAAGCACCTCGCTCCGTTCCCGCACATGTCGGCCTCTCCCCCGTCGGCATTGTAGTACCGCATCCGGAAATCCGTTCCGCGGCCACGCGGTTTCTCCACCACCAACACTCCGTCTGCACCAGCTCCCCGCTGCCGGTCGCACCACTTCGCAATTCTTTCCCGGGTCAGACCCAGCCCCCCCCGTCTCCCGTCGAACCCGAGAAAGTCATTTCCCGCCCCCTCCAGCTTCAAAAACTTTACCGCCCGGCTCACGACTTCTTCTCCCCACGCCAAAGATCGGCCACTGTCTCCCGCTTGCGGATCACCTTGGCACGTGTGCCGGAGACGAGAACCTCGGCTGGACGTGGACGCGTGTTGTAATTCGAGGCCATGGAAAAACCATACGCTCCTGCACTCAGCATGGCCACCCGGTCTCCTCGTTCCAGAGGGGGGAGCGAACGGTCATGACAAAACACGTCCCCCGATTCACACACGGGTCCGACCACATCGGTCGAGATGGCTCCGGGTCTGGGTTTTCCCACGGGTTCAATCTGGTGGTAGGCCTCGTAAAGAGCGGGCCGGACCAGATCATTCATCCCCGCATCCACAATCGTGAAATGCTTCCGACCAGTCTCCTTCCGGTAAAGAACCTCGGAAACAAGGACCCCCGCGTTGCCGACGAGAAAACGCCCCGGTTCGAGCAAGATCTGCATCTTGAGATCCCTCAACATCGGCACCAAGGAAGTTGCATAGTCGGTCAACGTCATCGTCCTTTCCGACTTGGGCGTTTTCCACCAACCGTCCCGGCCGCTGGCCAGAGCATCCTCGTAGACGATCCCCACCCCGCCTCCGAGGTCGAAATACTCCAACCCGTGCCGGTCGCGCAACCTCTCGACCAACGGAATCATCTTTCGAACTGCCGCCCGAAAAGGGGCGGAACGGGTAATCTGGGACCCAATGTGCATCTGGATCCCGACCAACTTGAGCCGGTTGTCTTCAGCATACTTGCGGTAAGCCGCCGCCACCTGCTCATACGGAATGCCAAACTTGTTGGCGTACGTTCCGGTCGTGATCTTGGCATGACCCCCTGCCTCAACATCCGGGTTCACCCGTAACGAGACGGGAGCGCTGCGCCTCTTCTTCCGGCCCGCGACGCAGGCAATCCGTTCGAGCTCCTCCTCGCTTTCCACATGAAAAGCCTTCACGCCGCAACGGAGTCCCGCCTCGATTTCCTCGTCGGTCTTGCCCACTCCGGCAAACACACACTTGGAGGGCTTGCCACCCGCCTTTCGGACGCGCTCCAACTCCCCTCCGCTGACGACATCGAATCCGCTCCCCGTTTTGGCCAGCAAGGAAAGCACCGCGAGATTGCTGTTGGCCTTGACGGAATAACAGATCAACGGATCTACCGCCCGGAGTGCTCCGCGTAAACGGCGGTAGTGATCAAGAATCGTTCCCGCCGAATAAACATACAGAGGGGTGCCCAATCGGTCAGCCAACCCATCCAGGCTGACCCCTTCCGCATAAAGCTTCCCGCCTTTTCGTTGAAAGCGATGCATCTCATCATCTTACCAAATTTTATCCAAAGGGGGAGCCCGAAAGAACCTGCCTTGGCAGACCGTTTTTTCCCTTCATCCTTGCGGGAAATGTCCACTTGGCTCGTCAAACAAGAACCCTCCACCTACCCCTTCTCGCGTTTTCTCAAAGAAAAGAAGGTTGTTTGGGATGGAGTCCGCAACTATCAGGCCCGGAACTTCCTCCGTCAGATGAAACTGGGGGATTCCGTTCTTTACTACCACAGCGTTGACGAACGGGCGGTGGTCGGGCTCGGAAAAATCATCCAAGCGGCCTTCCCTGACCCCACCTCACCCAAGGGGGAAGATTGGACTTCGGTGCGGATCGCTGCCGTGCGGGCTCTTCCCTATCCCGTGACTCTTGATCAACTCAAAGCCGATAAGAAGTTCTCCGAACTCCTTCTCCTCCGCCAATCCCGTCTTTCCGTGATGCCCGTCCCGCCGAAACTCTTCTCTGCGATCGTTAAGATGGGATCTTAGATCTACCTAGGCGTAGACCTTCGCCCCTTTACGGACGAACTCCTTCGATTTTTCTTTCATCCCCTTCTCCAAAGCCTCCTCCTGCCTCACTCCCTGTTCGGCGGCATATTTTCTCACATCCTCGGTGATTTTCATCGAACAGAACTGAGGACCGCACATGGAGCAGAAATGGGCGCTCTTGGCCCCCTCGCTGGGCAGGGTCTCGTCGTGGTACTCACGGGCTGTGACCGGATCCAATCCGAGGTTGAACTGATCCCGCCAACGGAATTCAAACCGCGCCTTCGATAGCGCATTGTCCCGGTACTGGGCCGCCGGATGTCCCTTGGCCAAGTCGGCCGCATGGGCCGCAATCTTGTAGGCGATCACCCCCGCCTTCACATCATCCCGGTTGGGCAATCCCAAGTGCTCCTTCGGCGTGACGTAGCAAAGCATCGCGCATCCGTACCAACCGATCATCGCCGCTCCGATCGCCGAAGTGATGTGATCATACCCCGGGGCAATATCCGTCGTCAGCGGCCCCAAAGTGTAGAACGGCGCCTCATGGCACCACTCCAACTGCTTTTCCATGTTCTCCTGAATCAGATGCATCGGAACATGCCCCGGACCCTCGTTCATCACCTGCACCCCTCGCTCCCACGCCCGCTTGGTCAAATCCCCCTGGGCTTTTAACTCCCCGAACTGGGCCTCGTCATTGGCATCAGCCAAAGATCCGGGACGCAACCCGTCGCCGATGGAGAAACTGATGTCGTAGGCCGCCATGATGTCACAGATGTCATCCCAATGGGTCCACAAGAAATTCTCCTTATGATGGGTGAGACACCACTTGGCCATAATCGAACCCCCCCGACTGACAATCCCGGTCATCCGTTTCGCCGTGAGTGGCACAAATCGTAAAAGCACACCGGCATGAATGGTGAAGTAATCCACCCCCTGCTCTGCCTGCTCAATGAGTGTGTCCCGGAACATCTCCCAAGTCAGATCCTCCGCCTTGCCACCTACTTTTTCGAGAGCCTGATAGATTGGCACGGTGCCAATCGGAACGGGCGAATTCCTTAAAATCCACTCCCGGGTCTGGTGAATGTTTTTTCCGGTCGAAAGATCCATCACGGTGTCCGCTCCCCAGCGGATCGACCACCTCAACTTTTCGACCTCTTCCTCAATCGAGGAGGCGACAGCACTGTTTCCGATGTTGGCGTTGATTTTTACAAGAAAGTTTCGTCCGATGATCATCGGTTCCAGTTCCTGGTGATTGATGTTGGCCGGGATGATCGCCCGCCCCTTGGCCACCTCGTCCCGCACGAACTCCGGCGTGATCTCCTTGGGAATCGCCGCACCCCAAGCCTGACCCGGATGCTGGAACTTCAGGCTGTCCCGCGGAGCTTGGGAAGACATTTCGACCGACTCCCGTACCGCCTGCAGTTTCATGCTCTCCCGGATGGCAATAAACTCCATTTCGGGTGTGATTATCCCCTTGCGGGCATAGTTGAGCTGCGAGACCGATCCTTGCTTGGCACGGCGAGGTTTGCGACGGCTACCGGGAAACTGCTCCGTGACGTGACCGTTCCCATTCCGATGGCCGTTGTCTTCCGGCCGGACCATTCGCCCCTCGTAAGACTCCGTGTCCCCTCTTTCCTCGATCCACTTGGCCCGGACCGCGGGCAACCCTTGCCGTACATCCCCGTGAAAATCAGGATCTCCCCAAGGACCGCTCGTATCGTAAACCCGGACAGGGTCATTCGGTTGCAATTTTCCATCCGGCAACCGGGTCGACTGGAGTTCAATTTCCCGAAACGGGATCTTTAAGTCCGGTCGTGATCCTTGGACATAGACCCGACGCATTCCTTCCAGGGAGTCGATTTCCTCGATTTTCGGTGTCTTCGGGTTGCCACTCATGGTTTTCCTTTCCCCTCCACGAGCCACCAGAAGAACAGGCACATTCCTATCTCCCTCCGGCGGCATGATCCGCTTCAGGTTCCAAGGGTCTCGGGACCGTGGTTCCCGACTCTCAGCCCGGCCGTCCGGACTCCCCACATCAAAAAGAATAAGTCTTCCGGATGACCGTTCCAGCCTTTTTCCTGACTTACTGGTCTTCCAAAACAGCCGTGGGGACGTAACCCCGCCGATGATCCATCGTTTCCACCTCGGCATAGTCGCCGATCACCCTACGGACGTTCACCCGGTCCCCCCGATGAAGGGTCGAAGTGGCCGGAGTCACCTGATTTGGGCCTGCCTCTTTGAATGGCACATCCGAAAGGATCATGGCAATTCCTGCGTCACGATTCCCAGTCCCTGCACAGCCCCCCAAAAGAAAACTCAGAGCCACTACGATGAAGATATTCTGCATGTCCCTATCTTAATCCCATTTCCGCCCGGCTCTCAATTCCCAATCCTCTCTCCTCTTCCTTAAACTTCATTTTGAACTTATTCTACCCCAGTGAAAGCACGTCTCCTTCTGGACGGAAAGTGTCCCGCTCCAAGGAACATGGCGGTCGATGAGGCCCTGCTTCGTCACGTCCAAGCCCCGCTCCTGAGAATCTACGGATGGGAAATGGCGTGCGTATCGATCGGATACTTCCAAAAAGCAACCGTCGTACCCTCGGGTCGCCCTTTTGTCCGCCGTTACACAGGCGGAGGTTTGGTCGAGCACGGCCGAGATCTGACCTACACCCTTGTCTTACCTGCAGATCACCCTCTTACCACGGCCGGCACCTTGCCCTCCTATCGATCCATCCATCAGGCGGTGGCCCGCGCCCTTCAGGAGTGCGGGATGGAATGCAGGCTTGCCACTGCTGAACCCAAAAAAGACGATCCCTCCTGCTTCCTTAAGCCGGTTCCAGCCGATGTTTTGGATTCCGCCGGAAACAAACTGGCGGGCGCTGCCCAACGGCGAACGAAGCAGGGTTGCCTGCACCAGGGTAGTATCCTCTTGCCTGGCGAGATTCCCGGAAATCTTCCGGAAAAATTAACCCAAAGCCTTCAGAAATGCCTTGGAACAGGCCTGCAAATTTCGACCCTTACCCGAGAAGAGGAAAAGTTTGCCGACGAAATGGTCTTATCTCGTTACTCCACCCACTCATGGAACAACTCTCGCTAATCCAGCTTTAAGAAATGTTTATATAGACATGCCCCACCTTGACCCGCATCTCCGTTGCTGTAAGATTAGGGTGTTGAAACGTATAAGCGCCCTCCTTTTGGTTGGTCTTCTTGCTTGGAACTCGGGTCTGCCCCAAGGGATTTTACAAACCATTGCATGGGGCAAAATGCTCTCCTCCTATTCCCGTGAAGCTGGATTCGAGGAAGGCCTTCGAAAGACGTTCGATGGGCAACACCCCTGCAAACTATGCGAAAGAATCGCCCAAAGCCGACCCGACTCCACCCCCACCCATCTCGCCGTAGCCCCCATTCCCCCTTCGGACCTCCTCTGGGTTTTTGAAACCGTCACCGCCCGTATTCCGCAATCCGAACAAACCCCATTCTCTTTTCCCGTGACCTGCCTGGTCGGCGCGGATCGCGCCTCTCCCCACCTCCCCCCTCCCCGAGCCTAAATCTCATCTGCTTGGTTACTGGAAACGACGTTGTTGCGTTGGCTTCCATTTGAGATTTAACCCTCTGATCCAAACTTTTGGACCAGATTTCCCGGTTCGTCCGGGAGGAAAGAATACACAAAATGAATTTGAATTGGAAAAATATTATGGCGGCTTGGGCTGTTCTGGCGATTGCCGGAACCAAAGCCTTAGCTCATGTTGGTTATACTGGCCGTGATTTCGGCACCTTGATGTACAACTCGGATGGTTCGGCTAAAACCGTCACCATCGCTACCCAGACCGTATCCAGCGGTTTCGGTTGGGCAGATGCAACGGATGAGGACTGGGGCGACAGCCATCGGGGTCGTTTCTTCCGTTTTACCCTAAGCGGATCAGGAGATGTCCAGATCACCGCACAACGGAATCTGTTGGGCACGGGAACAACAGGATCCTTCCTTCCCGCGTTCTCCCTCTATTCAGGCCTCGGTCAATTGACGCCGGAACAAGGGGGACACGACGCATCCCAATTGTCCATCGACAGCCGGCCGGCGGGAACAGAGGGATCACTTCGAGCCTTGGGCAACTGGTCGATCGGAAACGATCCGACCTACAACATTGCCGGAGACCCCACCAGCGGGATCAAATATGCTCCACGCTTGGCTTACTTCACCTATATCGGTAACGCCGCGGACGGAACGTCCGCGAACTATGGCGGTGCTGCTGGTATTTTCGGAGACGGCAGTGCAGACGGCTATCTCACCGCCACCTTCAGCGGCTTGGCGGCGGGTGACTACTCCCTTTGGGTTGGGGGCGCAAATTATGCTCTCCAGTCGGTCGAAACAGGGACAACCTACACCTATCCTACCTACGGGGTAACCGTCAGTGCCTCTCTGGTTCCGGAGCCTTCTACCACCTCCCTATTCGTCTGCGGAGGGGCCATCTTAGCCATGCTCCGGAGGCGGAAAGGCTAACTCCCAATGGAAACCCTGCCCTCCTGAAAAGAAGGGCAGGGCTTTCTGTTTTTCATGAAGCGACCTTCCACAAAAACGGAAGCCTTCACGCTGGTGGAATTATTGACTGTCGTGACCATTGTTGCGGCACTGACATCCCTCGGGATTGCAGCCACACGTGGGGTTACGGAAAAAACTCGAACCATCCGGTGCCTGAACGATCTTCGCCAGGTCGGAACAGCCCTTCAACTGTATGTCGGCGATAATGGGGGACGTTTTCCCAACACCTCACATCAGGGGGTGACGCAATCCTGGACCAATACCCTTGCCCCTTTTCTGAAGACCAATTTTTTGGGTCGTTGTTGCGCCGTCCCGAATCACCAAGCAAAACTGACTTATGCCTGGAATGACGCGCTGGCTGACGCCACTGGTCAAGGGATCATGAGTCCCATGTTGCGCAATCCCTCCTCGACGTTGGTTGTCGCTGAATTGGCAACCAATAATGCGGGGGATCATTTTCATTTCTCCAGCACACCCGGTGGAGTCAGATGGATTGTCCCTAGCCAGTTCCAAGCCGAGGTGAATGTGCAATGCCATGGCTCCGGAGCGAATTACCTGTTTGCGGACGGACACGCCGAAACTGTGTCTTGGCCGGAAATTCGACGCCGTCTTGCTCAGCCCAACTCGACCTTTCTCGCTCCATGAAAAAGATTATTTATTTAGTGGTTCTTTTTACTTCGGGCGCTTTCGCCCACAACCACGTATATATAGGTTCTGAAAAGAACGATTCTTCCAAACTCGCCTTTGACGGGCCCTCTGTGCAATACGCTCCTTATCTCCCAAAAGGTGAGAAGTTCGATCCAACATATGCACCCAATTGGCCGGGGGGGTATTTTGTGACCGAACTCACTTTTACTACTGAGGTAGATGTTGATAGTATTGATTCAATTTCCTATGCGGCATTCGATTTAGGTGCCTCACCTCAAGTCGAATTGATATCCGTAAGCGGACCTCCGGGCGGTACGATCACATTCTGGGATTTTGGCGCTTCGATTCCCACTTGGAGCCGCTCAACTGGTTGGAGTAGCCCAGATACCTCGGATCGCCCATGTTTTGCTGTCCCTACCTATTGGCAACACGAACATGGTCGGGCTTTTGCTTTCGATGTGCCCGGAGATTATCAACTCCTATTCCAGATCACCGATCGAAACAACGTTCTGTCTCCCTGTACGCGCTCCTATGAATTAACAATACACGCCGTTACACCTCCACCTTTATCGATTCGAATGACAAACGGCGTTGCTATCATCAGTTTTAAAAATCGCACTCCAAGATATCCTGCTGACACAGGGGCTTACTACGGGGCTTACTACGATATCCAAACCAAGGCAGATTTAAGAGAGCAAGATTGGGAGATTCTCGAGCGCAGACCCAATCAATACCTCTATCCTGAAGATGAAACCTCTCAAACCATCGAGTTCACCATCCCGATTACCGATCCCAAAGCATTTTTCAGAATCGTTGAACATTTTTATTAGGATCCGATCTGTCCACGCCGGCTAATGATAAGCCCTTTTTAGTTTCTTGCTCTCGATCTGACTTTCGTCCAAACCCCCAAATCATCGCCGCCACCACAACCAGAACCGTGATGAGAACAATGGTGTTTCCGTTCCCCACCCATTCCTTGGCGTGGGCAACCGCCTCAGGCGAACGGGAGAATCTTTTTCCAGCCAGAGTGCTCAACCATATCCACAATGGAGCATAGACCACCGCCCCCAAGGCATTCAGCCCGATGAATTTTCTCAGGTCCATCCGGTGCCGACCCGCAAAGAAGAAGACTCCGAATCGGACCGCCGGAATGAATCTCCCCAAAAAGACCGTCTTCATGCCGTGCTTCTCGAACAGATGCTCGATTCTCTTTTGCCGAGACTCAGAAAAGACAACCGAACCCAATCGGGTCTGGAGAAACCATTTCCCCCCCCGTCGCCCCAGGAAATAAACCCAAAGATCCCCCGAAAGGATGCCCGCCAAGCAAGCCAGACAGGTCAGTCCGAAGGAGGAAGTCCCCCATCCCACGGTAAGTCCACTAGCGATCAACAGAGGTTCCTCCGGAATGGGCACGCCCATGGCCGAAACAAAAAGAATCCCAAACATGGCCGCATAACGGTAGTCGGAGATTGCCTGAATCAGAAAATCGAGGGTGAACATGCAATAGGTCCTTCACAGGGTTTGCATTGATGCCCCATGGATTTCCACTAAAAAAACAAGCATCCCGTCATGTACCTGAATTTTAACCTCTTCACCAAAGCCCTGTATCTCTCCTATTTCGGCAAACCTTTCCAGTTGCGCCGTTGGGTGATTGTCACATTTTTTCTATCCCTCTTGACCTTGTTTTGGATCGTTGTGGCCATCGGGCGGGCACTCGATCACCTTCTTTATCCGGACTTTCGCCGGCAGGAAATCCGTCAACCCGTCTTTATCATCGCCCCCCCCAGGAGTGGCACCACCTTTCTCCAAAAAATCCTGGCCAGAAACCGGGATGTCTTCGCCCCCGTTTTAATGTACCAAACCATCTTCCCCAGCATCACGATCCAAAAACTGATCCATGCCGTCGCCGAGGCAAGCCAGCAGCAAAGAGGCCTCCTTGCGGATCTCTCCTCTTGGATCGAGCGCCACTGTTTCGGGGGGTGGGACGGGATGCACAAAATGCGCTTTACCGAACCCGAGGAGGACGACGGCTTCTTTGTTTACACCTTTGTGACCGAAGCCATTTATCTCCTCTTCCCTTATGTTCAGGCCCTATGGGGAGCCGGATTTGCCGACGATCTCCCTCCCGGGCAAAAGCGTAGGTTGATGCGGTATTACCGCTCCTGTCTCCAACGCCACCTCTACCTCAACGGATCGGACAAAATTCTTCTATCGAAAGCGACCCAGCTTTCCGGATCGATTCTTGCTCTTCGACAGGAATTCCCCGACGCACGCATCATCAACATCCTCCGGAATCCGGTGGAGTCGATCCCCTCCCACATCAGCGTCTTTTACACGGTTTGGCAGTGGCTCGACCCCGCCATCCGGAAAGACGGCCCGGAATCGAGGGAATACGCCGAATTGGCCGCCGCTTGGTTTCTCCATTTGGAGAAATATGACATCTCCTCCAAAGAGGATTCCTACCTCCGGATCTCCTACAAAGACCTGGTTCAGGACACGGCGGAAACAGCCAAATCGATCTATCGCCATTTTGGCATCCCCCTCAGCGCACATGCAGCCCGCAAGATTTCATCCGATGCCCGCCGGGCCTTGGATTTCAAAAGCTCGCACCGGTACACGATGCAGGAATATGGCCTTTCTGCGGAATGGTTGAAACGGGAAGTCGGCGGCCTTATGAAACGCCATGGCTTCAACGCCACGCCCAAGAAATCTTTCCCAAAACCTCAGCCCAAGCGACGCGGATCAAAACGCTGAGCAATCGGCACCCTTCGCCCCACCCCGAACGCCTTGGTTGTCACCTTCAGACCCGGTGCCGCCTGTCTGCGCTTGTATTCGGATAAATCAATCTTTCTTACAATCTCCTCTGCGACTTTTTTATTGATCCCCTTTTTGACCATCGCCTGGATCGAACCCTCATCGACAACATAACTTTCCAAAATCCGGTCCAACTCCTCATACGGAGGAAGGCTATCCTGGTCCTTTTGATCCGGCCGAAGTTCCGCACTGGGCGCCTTTTCGATCGAGTCCCGGGGGATGACTTCCCCGTTTCGATTCAGCCATTTGGAAATGCGATAGACCATTGTCTTCGGGACATCGGCAATCACCGCCAAGGCTCCACACATGTCTCCGTACAGCGTGCAGTACCCCACCGCCATCTCACTTTTATTTCCGGTGGTGAGGAGTAACCGCCCTGAATCGTTCGAAATTCCCATTAGGATCACCCCGCGGAGGCGCGACTGCAGATTCTCCTCCGTCAATCCCCCCTGCTTTCCACCCCGCACCGGAGCAATCAAGCGAACCATGGTTTCAAAGGAATCCTCGATCGGAATCTTGGCATAACGGATTCCCAAGTTCTTCGCGAGGGCCTCGGCATCCGCCACGCTTCCGGGACTCGAAAAACGGCTCGGCATCGCCACCCCAAGCACCCTGTCGCTTCCCAGTGCCTCGGACGCAATCACCGCAGTTAGCGCACTGTCGATCCCCCCGCTCAACCCCAGCACCACCTCCTGAAACCCGCATTTCTGCAGATAATCCTTTGTCCCCAAAACCAAGGCACGAAAAACCTGCTCTTCGTCTCCCGCCCAAACCGGTTTCTCCTCCTTCCCCTGAAGATCAACCACCTTCACCTCTTCCCGGAATGCCGCACCCATGGCCAACACACCGCCTTTGGCTCCAAGAACCAGACTCTGCCCATCAAAAACAAGTTCGTCATTTCCCCCCACCGCATTGACCTGGATGACAGGAATTTTTTCCCGCCGGGCCACTTCACGCAGCAATCGATAGCGGGTTTTTTCTTTTTCAAGATTCCATGGGGAAGCTGAAAGATTGATCAGGATATCCATTCCTTTTTTGGACAAATCCCTCACGGGATCGCGACGGTAACGTCTCTGCGGCCAAACATCCTCATCATTCCAGATATCCTCACAAATGGTTACGCCAATGCGCTTCCCTCCGAACCGTAACGGCACTTGCGCCCCGTCTCCGGGTTCAAAGTAACGGTCCTCATCGAAAACGTCGTAGGTGGGAAGAAGGCATTTCCTAGCAACCACCTTCAATCTTCCTTTGTGAAGAAGAAAGGCCGAGTTGTGGAGAGGTCGACCATTTTTCTGGGTCGACCTCTCGATCCCCCCCATCAAGAGGGGCACATCCTTGATGCGCTTGGCCAACTCCCGGATTGCCCGATCATGGGACTGCAAAAAATCTGCCCGATTTAAAAGGTCCCGGGGCGGATAACCGCAAATTCCAAGTTCAGGAGCGATGATGAAATCGCCCCCCTCACGAACGGCCTGCTCATATGCTTCCGCCACGCGTTTGGCATTTTCTAGAAAATTACCGATCGTAAAATTCAACTGAAGAATTCCAATTTTCGCAAACGACTGATTATGAGCGTTTTTCACTGCTTTCACTGAATTTCGGGTTCCGTTGACATCCTAGAATGTGTTTGTAGCCTCACTCTTTCTTCTATGCCAGTCCCTATTAGCCAAGCTTGGACGGTCGCCTCCTATGTTCTTGGGCAGAAATTGCGCGGCAACAAGCGATACCCGCTCGTCCTCATGCTCGAGCCCCTCTTCCGTTGCAACCTGGCGTGTGCGGGTTGCGGCAAAATCCAGTACCCGGATCACATTCTCAATAAACGGCTGACCCCCGAGCAGTGCTGGGCTGCCGCCGACGAATGCGGAGCCCCCATGGTCTCGATCCCCGGTGGCGAACCGCTGATCCATCCGGAAATCGACAAGATCGTTGAAGGCCTCGTCGCACGCAAAAAATACATTTACCTCTGTACAAACGCCCTCCTCCTCAAGCGGAAAATCGATCTCTTCAAGCCGACCAAATACCTCACCTTCAGTGTTCACATGGACGGTCTTGAGCCGGAACACGATGCCGCCGTCTGTCGCGACGGAACCTACAAAATCGCCCTCGAAGGAATCAAAGAGGCGGTCGCCCGGGGATTCCGCGTCACCACCAACACCACCCTTTTCGAAGGTGCCAATCCCGACCGCGTCCGGGAGTTTTTCGATGAAATGATGAAGCTCAAGGTCGAGGGCATGATGCTCTCCCCCGGCTACAGCTATCAAAAAGCCCCTGATCAGGAGCACTTTCTCGGTCGCGAACGGACGAAAAAACTCTTTCAACAGATCCTCGCCAACCGGAAGAAGTCGTGGAAATTCAATCTCTCCCCGAATTTCCTCGAGTTCCTGCAAGGAAACGTGGATTACGACTGCACCCCTTGGGGAAATCCCACTTACAATGTCTTCGGCTGGCAAAAACCCTGTTATCTCCTCCAGGATGGCTACGTCCCCACCTTCAAGGAGCTTATGGAAGATACAGCCTGGGAAAATTACGGGCAAAAAAGCGGGAACGAAAAGTGCAGGGATTGCATGGTTCACTGCGGATACGAAGCGAGTTCGGTTGATGACACCTTTGGTTCCGTTCCTGGATTCGCCCGCACGGTCAAAGCCGCCATTGCCTACGGAACCTGACGCCCCGTCAGTCTCTTTGCCATGCCCCAAGCCGAGAAACATGCCCTTCCGACCCACAAACCCGGATCGATCGAAGGCAAAACCCTAGCCTGTACGGACGCGGCTTCACGCCAGAACGCCCTTCAGACTGCATTCGACTATCGGGGTGACGTCACCCTGGATTTCAAGAACGGAAACAAGGTAGTCGGTTTTGTTTTCCGTTACGATGAAAGCCCCGCCCAGGTTCACCTCTTCATCCCCCAAGGAAAAGATTCCCTTCCCCAAATCTTTCCTGCCGATCAGGTGACTGCCGTCCACTTCACCGGGGAAGACACCGCCTTTGGAAAATCTTGGGATGATTGGACCACCAAGGCGGAGAAGGAACGCGTCAAAGAATCCGAACGTCTCGCCCGCGAATCCGTCGCCCGCGGCGAACTTTAAACGCCCGCCATGCGCCGGTCGATGGAGTGGACCGATAAGGCGGAGGGCGACCGCCCCGAAACCACCTACCGCGTCTCCCTCTTTGCCGGAAGTGTCCGTTGGCAGAGAAAAGAAAAGGATTCGGAAAATTGGGAAACGCCCAAACTCATCCCGACGGAAGTTTGGGAGCGCCTTCTTGAAGAAGTCGACAAGCGCTACCAGAGACGCCGGGCCCGTCATGAGGATGTCCTTCTTGTCCGATCCGCCTTCAAGAACGCCCCCAAACTGCCCCCCACGTAATCCTGCTCTTGCCGAACCCACAATTTTCCGG
>Ga0214917_10001436_pt1 | contig 30465 bp, 24 predicted proteins | sample LL_1208_BB_MetaG_FD_177983 | JGI IMG/M metagenome (GOLD analysis project Ga0214917, IMG submission 177983) | Freshwater microbial communities from Lake Lanier, Atlanta, Georgia, United States - LL_1208_BB | ecosystem: Environmental > Aquatic > Freshwater > Lake | place: USA: Georgia | collected... | reverse complement strand
TTCATAGGAAAATTTAATATTCGAAAAATTACTCAACTTCCTGTTTAAGGTAATACTTGGAAGGAAATTATTGTAAGTATTTTCAAATGAAACCTCGCTTTTATCATAATCTCCATTTAAAAATGTCTGCTCATATCTTGAACCTGCAATTAATCCCCATTTTTCACCCAATTTCAGATTCACTGAAACATAACCTGCCATTACATTTTGAACATAGAAGAAAATATCCGAACGAGTAACATCAGTTACAAAATTTTTCAAATCATTACTATAATTTTTGTAAGCAAAGTCACTGTTTATGTTTCTTAAAATTAATTTGGTTCCTGTTTCAAAAGTTACTTTTTTATTGATTGGCAAGACATAATCAATTTGGAATGTATTTTCTAGATTAATACCGGCATTATCATTTTTCGTATTTAAAGAAAGTCCGGGGTCATTCCCTGTCTGGACGATTTCATTGGTCTGGTCTGAAACATCTCCCGAAACTTGAAAAGCAAATACAAGTTCGTGTCCAGCTGTTTTAAAGGTCTTTCTATAATCTGTCGACCAATCAAATCCACCTCTAATAGAAGAATTTGAACTTGTTCTTTTATAAATTTGATTTATGCCAAAATTAGGATCAGTATAAATTGCGTCTGTAATATTTTCACCTGAACGGCCAAATCCTCTTAATGAAACAGAAGAGTTAATACTGTTATAAGCGTTTAAATCATAAAATGCGGACAAGGTTACTCTTGGACCATAAAAAGAACTCGAGCCGTTAGAAGTTTGAGATAAGGTTTTAGGTAATAAAGCACTTCTATCCTCTCTGAAAAAAGTGGCCAATGAAGGTCTCGGCCAGTTGAACCATCCTCCTCCGTTTAAATTTAATCCAAATCGACCACGGGCATAATTCATGCTTAAAGACCCATTATTCGAACGCGTTCCAACGGAGGAATTAACAGAACCAGTAAAACCGTCTACTGATTTTCTTTTTGTTATAATATTTACAATACCTGCTGTTCCTTCACCGTCGTATCTTGCCGAGGGCGAAGTAATAACTTCAACATTTTTTATCTGATCTGCAGGTATTGATTTTAATGCATCACCAGGATTGCCAGAAAAAATACCTGATGGCTTTCCATTAATTAGTATCTGAATATTACTGGAACCCCTCAAAGAAAGATTACCTTCCGCATCAACAGCAAGTAGAGGTACTCTTTGTAAAACATCCGCAGCATTACCACCAGCAGTGGTCAAATCCTTTTCTGCATTGTATACTAATTTATCAATTTTATTTTCAATGGCACCCGCTTCTCCGGTAACTTCTACGGCCGATAAATCAATACTTTCGCTGACCAAAAACAAATTACCCATATCTGCATCAGGTTTTTGAGGTGTAAGCTCAATTTCCTGCGTTATTTTTGATTTATAACCTATAAATGAAAGAGATAATTTATATTTTCCTGCCTTTAGATTGATAAATTTAAAAGCTCCTTTTTCATCTGTAGTAGTTCCATCCTTTTGAGCGCCTGTTTTTACGTCTAAAAGAACAACAGTAGCAAATTCAACCACAGATTGAGTAGATGAATCTGAAACAACACCTATAATCTTACCTGTAATGCCTGTGTTTTGGGAAAAACCACCTGAAGGAACAATTCCTGGGGGTTGTGCAGAAAGTTTAAAAATAGAAATAACGGCTAATAGAAATGATAGTCTAAGGTTCATAAGTGCTAATTAATTTTAGATAAGGTTTAATTTCAACCCTCTTTAAATAACAAACACATGCAATTTGTTCAAACGGTAAAGCTTAAACCCACAAATAACAGCAATCATAGATAGACAGCGAAAAATATCGTTGAATGCTTCTTAAGATTCGTTAAAGTTAACCTTTCCTTTTAAAGATTACCGTAGCCAGTGGAGGAAGTTTAATTTCTATAAAGTGAGGCTGATTGTTCCATCTGCCTTCTATGGCAGTTCTTGGGCTATTTTCATGATGTCCAGAACCAGAAAAAGCATGACTATCACCATTTAAACATTCTATCCAGGTACCCGCAAAAGGAACACCTAATTTAAAATTAGCTCTGGAAACAGGAGTGAAATTATGTATGATGATTATGTAATCATTTATATCTGAACCCTTTCTAATATATGACAAAACACTTTGGGAAGCATTATTATAGTCAATCCATTCGAAGCCGTCAGGTTCAAATTGTTTTTCGTAAAGTGCTTTCTCTTCTCTGTAAATTTTATTCATCGCTTTAACCCAGGCCTGAACACCTTTGTGGTAGCCATATTGCAGTAACCACCAATCCAGTCCTCGCTCAATATTCCATTCAGCGGATTGACCAAACTCTCCACCCATAAACAATAATTTCGATCCAGGATGTGTATACATATACCCAAAAAGGAGTCTTAAATTAGCAAAACGCTGCCACTCATCTCCTGGCATACGAGCTAGTAAAGAACCCTTTCCATGGACTACTTCATCATGAGATAAAGGAAGCTGAAAATTTTCAGTAAAACCATAAACCATTGAAAAAGTTAACTCACTATGGTGGTGTTTTCTGTAGATGGGGTCCTTTTTAAAATAATCGAGGGTATCGTGCATCCAGCCCATCATCCATTTCTGTCCAAATCCTAAACCACCCGTAAAAGTGGGTCTTGAAACCCCTGGCCAGGCTGTTGATTCTTCAGCAATGGTATGGTTATCAGGAAACTCCCTGTAAACCGTTTCATTAAATTCTCTGAGAAAGGCAATTGCTTCAATGTTTTCTCTGCCTCCATAACAATTGGGTAACCATTGCCCATCCTCTCTGGAATAATCTAAATAGAGCATAGATGCCACCGCATCAACCCGTAAGGCATCTATATGAAAATAAGACATCCAGTATAATGCATTGGAAATAAGGAAATTACGAACCTCATTACGACCAAAATTAAAAATAGCACTTTGCCAATCAGGGTGAAAACCCTGACGTGGGTCAGCATGTTCGTATAGATAAGAGCCATCAAACTGAGCAAGTCCGTGTGCATCTGTTGGAAAATGGGAGGGTACCCAGTCCAGAATAACACCAATTCCAGCTTGGTGTAAACAATCAACCAGATACATAAAATCCTGAGGCGTTCCAAAACGACTGCTTGGAGCATAATATCCTGTTACCTGATAGCCCCAGGAGGGAAAGTAAGGATGCTCCATAACCGGAAGAAATTCCACATGAGTGAATCCCATTTCAACTACATACTGAACCAATTCAACAGCTAATTCTCGGTAGCTCAACGAAAATAAATGATCATCTGATTTTCTCCATGAGCCTAAATGCAGCTCATAAATAGACCAGGGCTGTGCATTTCTGGCAATAACTTTTCTTCGTTCCAGCCATTCATTATCTTGCCAGGTATAATCTAAATCCCATACAACAGAGGCTGTATTGGGCGGTATTTCCCAAAAGTAAGCATAAGGATCCCCCTTTTCAAGACGTCGGCCATCTGCGGAAACAATAGCGTATTTGTATAAATCACCTTTTTGAATTCCTGCAATAAATCCTTCCCAGATGCCAGAACTATCCAGTCGTGGAAATAATAAATGGCTTTGAGTATTCCAGAAATTAAAATTACCTATAACTGAAACTTGTTGTGCATTTGGCGCCCAAACAGTAAACTGAACACCGGAAACTCCGTCAACTGATGTCATTTTACTTCCAAATTTGTCGAAAGTCTTATGATGCTTTCCAGATTTGAAAAGATAAATATCGTATTCTGTAAGCAAACTCTGAGGGAGAACAGGTCCCATATGGTCATTTTTTATAAAGGCAGGACAAAACTAAACAAACCAAGTCGTTATTTTTTATATTATTTGCTAAAACGTCCTAAAGTCCCAATTTTTTTGGAAAAAACTAGTCCTCAGAACCATCACCTGCTTTTCCCATTTGGTTTTCTGCCTCCATTTTGTTGAATAATTCACTTAGTCGGTACATTTCATCTAAAGTATCGTCTAAGTAAAAATCAATTTCTGGAATTCTTCTCACCCATTTTTTTATCCTGGTGCCTAAGGCCTGCCTTAGTCGAACCTTTTCCTCTTCTAATAAAAGCAAGGGTTCTTGCTTATGTTCGGTGTTAAAAACACTAAGATAAATTTTTGCCAATCCAAGATCAGGCGTCATTTTTACCTGGGTAACAGTTACTAATATACCATTTCCATATACATAACTACCTTCTTGCTGAAGCAATTGACTAAAATTTCTTTTAACTAATTCTCCCGTCTGCTGTTGTTTTATTGTTTCCATTTTGTAAAAATAAGTATTTTCTGAATTTTGTTGTGGTGTATCTTTGTTATCATCCATTTTTGAATTTAATTAATTTCAATATGACCGATTTCTTATCTAGTGCCGTTGCATTTTTAAAAGGTGTAGGTCCACTTCGTGCCACATGGTTGAGTAAGGAATGGGAAATACATAAAATACAGGAATTATTACAACTTTACCCTTATCGGCACATTGACAGAACACAGATAATTCCCATAAAGGAATGCTGTGAAGAAGGCGCCTTTGTTCAATTTAAGGGAACGCTCAGGAGATTGGAACATTTGGGTGAAGGTTCAAAAAAAAGACTGGTTGGTACGGTTAGAGATGAATCAGGTTCCATTGAATTAATTTGGTTTACAGGCATTTCCTATTTATATAAACAGTTTGTTATTGGTCAGGAATACATTATTTATGGTAAAATACTGCGATTTAGAGACCAGTTTTCTATTCCTCATCCTGAAATGGAACCCCTTTCTAATGAAAATCTTTCCTTACCCTCTTCCTTTTATCCAATGTATTCAGGGACGGAAAAAAGTTCGAAAGTAGGTATCGATAATCGATTCTTAAGAAAAGTAATCAGAGCTATTATTGATCGAATACAAATAGAAGGATTTCCTGAAATTCTGCCTTACCATATCTTAAAAAATCATCAGTTAATTGCACCTGTAAAAGCTTATGAATGGATCCATTTTCCAAAAACCCGCAATGAATTGGATGCCGCCCGAGCAAGATTAAAGTTTGAAGAACTCTTTTTTTTACAGTTAAGTCTTCTGAAACTCAAATTTAACCGTCGCGAATCTGTCCTTGGATATAATTTCAGTAAAATAGGCGACTATTTTAATCGCTTTTTTCACGAACTGCTGAGTTTCGAACTAACAGATGCTCAAAAAAAAGTTTTAAAAGAAATTAGAAGAGATTTAGCCACAGGAAAACAAATGAACCGATTGTTACAGGGGGATGTAGGTTCTGGAAAAACAGTGGTTGGATTTATGACCATGCTGATGGCCTTAGATAATGGTTTTCAGGCACTTTTAATGGCTCCAACAGAAATTTTGGCACAGCAACACTATGCTGGATTTTCAGCCTATGGAGATCAATTAGGTATAAATATTGCCTTTCTAACTGGCAGTGTTAAGGGTAAAAAAAGAAATGAAATATTATTGGGATTGGAAAATGGTTCCATAGCCATTGTTATTGGTACGCACGCGCTGCTCGAAGATCCTGTAAAGTTTAAAAATTTAGGCCTTGCCATTACGGATGAGCAACATCGTTTTGGTGTAGAACAAAGGAGCAAATTATGGCATAAAAGTAAGCCTTACCCGCCACATGTCTTGGTTATGACCGCAACGCCTATTCCAAGAACACTCGCTATGACCCTATATGGAGATCTTGATATTTCAGTCATTGATACATTACCTCCTGGAAGAAAACCCATTCAAACCATCCATAAAAATGAAAATCACCGACTTTGGCTGATTGGTTTCATGAAGGAACAGATAAAGGCAGGCAGACAAATTTATGTCGTTTATCCACTCATTGAAGAATCTGAGAAAATGGATCTCAACAATTTAATGGAGGGATTTGAATCCCTTTCCAGAGAATTTCCGAAACCACATTTTTCCATCAGTATTGTACATGGTAAAATGAAACCAACGGAAAAGGAATGGGAAATGCAGCAGTTTATCAAAGGACATACCCAAATTATGGTTGCCACAACCGTCATAGAAGTCGGAGTTAATGTTCCAAATGCTTCGGTGATGATTATTGAGAATACGGAGCGGTTCGGATTGTCACAGCTTCATCAATTGCGGGGACGTGTAGGAAGGGGAGCTGAACAATCATTTTGTATTTTGATGTCTTCTTTTAAACTATCTGCCGATTCCAGGGAACGAATTAATACCTTAGTTAGAACGACCAATGGATTCGAAATTGCTGAAGCTGACTTAAAATTAAGAGGTCCAGGAAACATGGATGGAAAACAGCAAAGTGGTATTATCCAATTAAAACTGGCTGATCTCTCTAAAGACAGTGCGATTCTTGAAGCAGCACGTGGTGAAGCCCTGGCTATTTTAACCGCAGACCCTTTGCTGATTCAACATGAGCATAAAGGATTAAAAATCTATTTGGATCAGAACAAAGAATCTTTAAGAGGATGGGGTCGAATAAGCTGATACATAAATATCTATATCTAAAGTTATTTCATTTCGAACTTTTACCATTCCCAGTAGTACTGTCGGGGGAGTCAATCCAAAATCTGTTAATAATAAACTTTTCTTTGCCGTAAATCGGTAAACATTACTTAAAGGATGAGAAATTGTTACTAATAAATCAATTTTTCGTTTCATTCCTGCCAATGTCAGATTGGCTTCCTTCCCTACTACAACGGTTCCCATCAAAACCTTTGGAGGTACAATATTATAATCTGGCAATACAATGGTGTGCTTTCAAGTGAAATGTAATTTTTCACCTGTTTTAATATTTCCATTCACCTGCATCGATATGGCCTTGGTTTTTAATTGATAATTCTGTGCTGTTAAAGAAATAAAAGTTAAAACGAAAAGGCCAGAAGTGATGAAATTTTTGAGGTACATAAGTAATTTTTTACTGTTTGATACCTCAAAGTTATTAGGCCAAATTATCGTACTAAATGAGTTGTGTCAACTTCCTAACTGATTATTATCACACCTCTATTTCCTCAAATAAATAAATGGAAACATATCCAGCGGGTAAAATATGGTAATTACCTATATACATTATGCTTAGCTTTTCCTTTAATAACAAAGCTTTAAACTCCCCTGAATTCTCTTGATATTCAAATGGTTGAATTTTTATTTGTTCTTTAAAGTCTATCCCACCAATCCCATAAGCTTTAAAGACCGCCTCTTTTATACCCCAAAAAATATGTAGCATTTCCAGCTCTTTTCCTACAGGAATAAAGGATAATTCTTTTTCACTAAATACTCTTGTTGCTACTTTTTGCATTTGAGGTACTATCAATTGGATATCTATGCCTACTTTATAGGCTTTTGATATAATAGCAGCCGCATATCCATGTGAATGACTAATAGATAAATGTAAGGTTGGGTGACAAAGGAAAATGGGTTTTCCTGAAATACTGGTGTGCATTGGCATTCTGTTTTCCTGCTCCGTTAAAAGATGCACCAAATGTCTGGCACTCAAATATTCTAATTTTTTACGCCCATTTAATTTATTAAAATGCTGATTTTCTTCTGGAGATAATTGCCATTGCTTAAAAAACCAATCTTCCTCCTCCTTTATTTCCCATATCCCCCAAACAGCATCATCACCCAACTTTTCTTTAAAACACAATGGCATATTTTTTCTATTTTAGAACCTTAAGATGAAAAATGTTATTTTACACCTAATATTAGTGTTTAAATGTATTTTTTCAATGCCTTTGAATATAAATCATTCTTTTTTAGGTCATCAAGGTGCGATTTATGCCTTACATCACAATGAAAATTCAACTCATTTCCTTTCTGGAGGAAGCGATGGCTGGATAGTAAAATGGGATATTGACCTACCTGATACAGGCATTAACTTAGCCACTATACCCAGCCAGATTTTTTCTTTATGCTATTTGGAAACCCTCAATTTCTGTATTGCCGGAGACTTAAATGGGTTTGTTTACTTTATTGATCTTAATAATCCCAGGTTAATACCTAAAGCTTTTGCTCACCACAAAAAAGGTGTGTTTTCTATCTTACACATTGATAACGAAATATTTACTGCAGGTGGGGATGGTTTTTTTACCAAATGGTCTATTAGCCCTCAATTTCCAGTAGAAAGTATTCAACTTAGCTATAAAGCCATTCGCACGGTTATTTATGATGAGCAAAAGAATGAATTTGCATTAGGATGTTCGGATGGTGCCATCTACTTTGTGGACAGACAATCTTTTAATCTAAAAGAAGTATGGAAATCATGTCATCTGCCTTCTGTTTTTACTCTCGCTTTTCACCCAGACAAAGAACGGATTATTTCAGGGGGTAGGGATGCCCTGCTTAAAATTTGGAATAGAAAGGATGGTCACATATTACAAGTTATACCGGCCCACCGGTTTACCATCAATCACATGATTTTAAATTCCAAAGGAAATTTATTATTTACAGCTTCGAGAGATAAGTCCATCCGGATTTGGGATACTTCTGATTTTAATCTTTTGGGATCTTTGAACGGAATAAATAATCAAGGTCATCAAAATTCGGTAAACAGATTATTATGGTTTGAAAAACAACAATCATTGCTTTCCGCCAGTGATGACCGACAACTGCTAAGCTGGAGGTAAACTAACCTTTTATACATCGAACAGATAAACCCACATTAAACTCATTGAAGTATTTGTAAACAGCATTTCCTCCAGTATAGCTAAACAATGAGATACTCCAGGCAGAACTGGTATTATTTTTTGTGATTGTCCACCACGAGCCAGCATTTCCCAGATTGCCAAATATACCTTTATTTGAACGTTGTCCCCCGGGTAAAGCACTAAATCCACTTTCATTTGTAGCACCCAGATTAGGTGTTTGCCAGCAGGTAGTTCCCACATCTTTTAACTTTCCACCTGCAATTTGTTCACCACCTAAATACTGAGTTAAAATATTGAAATCATTTTCTGTGGGAATTCGCCAACCCAAAGGACACAATCCTCTGGAGTCCTCTACCGCATAATAATTATACAACTTTCCATAAATATCACATTGAGTATTCTGATTATACAGATGACACCATGCTCCAGTTTTTAATTTACTCCAGGTACCATTATCATCCACATGAAGGATTGTATCACCATTTCTAAAGGTGCTGGTTCTTAAATTTTCACGCATCCAGATTTGATTACCAATAATTACTGTTGAATACTCATTACCTTCAATGTCAACTACTTGACTTGTATTAAGTGAATCAGATGCATAAATACTGAAGGTAGAAAATAAAAACATAAGGGCTTTGAAATACCTGATTGGATTCATTTTTAATAACTTTAAAATTTTAATAAAATATTGGATAGAATTTTTTACTCAGGCAGAGAAATAACTTGAAAATTGTATTAATAAAATACAGATAAACAGAACGTTTTAAATCGAGAAGGAAGAAAACCTTTGTAAAAAATTCTTAAATTTAAATCGAGATTTTAGAAACACAAATATAAAACAATATTTGTAATTGCCATTTATTTTGAATATCAAATTTTAAAGCTTTTTTATTTTAAATGAAGTCCACATTCTACTTTATCTTTTCCAGCCCATCTTCCATTTCTTCCTTGGCCTCTTGAAGTACAAGGCATACAACCAATGGAATCAAATCCTAAGGCTGTTAATGGATGTACAGGAAGTTTATACAAAGAAGACCAATAAAGGTATTCCCCTTCCGTCAAATCAATAAATGGGTTGAATTTCAAAAGTCCATTTTGATCTTCGAAAATATTCATATTTAATCTTTGGGGTGTTTGAAAGCCCATAATACCGGAAACCCATACTTTATACTTACTCTTTAATGAAGCTAAGGGTTCTACTTTATTTACTGAACAACAGGCATCAGGTTTAGTAAACCACCATTGTTCCTCTCTGGTAAGTGCATTTTCATTGGCTTCAGGTAAAATATTAACCACATTCAGTTTATATTTTTCGATTAAATAATCTCTAAAGGCAAGCGTTTCCTTAAAATGATAAGTCGTATCTAAGAAATGTATAGCTTGAGTAGGACATATTTCTGCTATTAAATGAAGCAATAACGGAGAGGAGGCACCAAAAGAAGAAGTGACTAAAATTTCTTGAGAAGAAAATATTTCAAACAAGGCAAGCAGTCTTTCTTCATGGTTTAACCTGGGAAATGTAATATTCCAGTCTTTCATGTTCCTTTGTCTGTTATCCATAGGGGACAAAGTTGTCACGCACAGATTTTGGTTATACTTAAAAAGTCCCATAGGATTAGTAGATTTTCACAAATGTATGATTTTTTTATTACATTTAGTTTCAAAATCAAAGAAAATGCAGAAAAAACAATTTTTTATCCTCTGTTTTCTGGGTATATGCTTAATATCAGTATTTTATGCAAAAGGCCAAACAGATATACTTGATTCTGGCGGTAATTTATCTTCAGCACAAGCTAGTTACGACGTAAATTTTTACGATTTAAAACTCCAAATAAACCCGGATGAAAAACATATTTCGGGAAAATTATTAATTGATGCTATTATAGTTCAACCATTAAGCGAATTTGTTTTGGATTTAGACAGCCTGTTAAAAGTGGAAATGATCAGGCAAATTAACCCCTCCAAGTCATTTCAGAATGTTTCATTCAGCCATATTAATGGGAAAATTGTCATTTCACTAACACATACTTTTCAAGCGGGTGAAAACATAAAATTAGAAGTACTGTATAGTGGAAAGCCTCGTATTGCACCTAATCCACCATGGGAAGGTGGCTTTACATTTTCAAAAACAACCTCAGGTGCTCATTGGATAGCCACTTCTTGTCAGACCAATGGAGCAGATTTATGGTGGCCAGTAAAAGATCATGTCTCCGATGAACCCGACTCAATGGCCTTACATATCCGCGTACCGAATCCATTAGTTGTAGCTTCTAATGGTAAGTTAGTTTCTGCCGAAAAGCATGCAGATGCCACAACTACTTATCACTGGTATATTTCAACCCCAATAAATGTTTATAATGTAGCCTTGAATATTGCCCCTTATGAGGTTATAAGTGGAAAAATGCGCAGTGTCGCAGGGGATGAATTTCCTGTTGTCTTTTATGCATTACCCGAGGATGCTGAAAAAGCTAAAAAGCTATTCCCTGAAATAATAGCTCATCTCCAGTTTTACGAAAAATACCTGGGCCCTTATCCTTTTCGCCGCGACAAATATGGTGTTGCACAAACCCCCCATTTAGGTATGGAACATCAAACCATTATTGCCTATGGAGCTAAATTTAATAACGGTTCTATGACAGGCGGAAAAGACTGGGGCTTCGATGCTTTACATCATCATGAACTCGGACATGAATGGTGGGGAAATTTAGTTACCAATGCCGACTGGAAGGATATGTGGATTCATGAAGGCTTTTGTTCCTATATGCAGGCGCTTTATCAGGAAGATCGTTTAGGTAAAGAAGCCTATCTTGAATATATTCATGGTATGCGCAGGTTTAACAATACACTGCCAATTGCCCCAAAGGAGGTTAAAACAGCCAAAGAAATTTACCGAGCCCCCATTTACAATAAAGGGGCATGGACACTGCATACCTTAAGATATTTACTTGGCGACCGAGTGTTTTTTAAAGCACTGAGAAAAATGACCTATCCTGATCCGGCTTTGGAATTTTCGACAGATGGTTCCGCTTGTCGTTTTGTCCAAACATCTGATTTTATCCGTATCTGTGAAGAAGAATCTGGTCTGAATTTAAATTGGTTTTTTGATGTTTATGTAAGGCAGGCTGCGCTTCCACAATTAGAAAAAAACATTGAAAATAATGTACTTTTCCTAAAATGGAAAACGCCTGATCAACTTCCATTTCCCATGCCAGTAAGCATTAAAACAGGTAAAGAATGGAGACGTATTGAAATTCCAGTACAAGGTATAAAAATTCCTTTTGATGGAAAAGAGGCACCTGTTATCGATCCTGAAGGATGGATTTTAAAAATGTAGCAAGAAATTATTGCATTTTTTTCAAAACCGCCTCCAAATCGAGTCCAATCAATCTGATTTTTGATGCATCATTCTCTAGTGGAATACAGCCAACAAGCAGATAATTATTTCTAACCTGCCATATTTTGTCTGGAATAATGGCACCTATCCCTGCATTTTTCAATAAAATAGTTGCATCAAATCTATATAATTTACCGTACAAGTCCATTACATAAATGGGAACAGCTTCATTTCCACCTTCGTATAATTCTCTTTCAGGAAGAATGCCAGAGCCCTTTTGATTTTTTAACGCGTCATTAAACAAAAAAAACAGCTGATCTTTATAAAAAAAAGATTTGTACCCATAAGTAACTTTAGGAATATAGGAATATCCTTGTTGTCTCTTAGGTATCCTTTTCATCCATAGGGGCTTATCCAAATTATCATGGCGAATAATCAAAATATCATTAAACTCGAGTGAACCGTTAATGGGGTCAAAAATATTTTGTTCTGCCACCAAAAGCAAATTCCCGGTAGAATCTTTACTGATTTGCTGAAAAGCAAACTGGTCAAACCGACGTCGGTTTGGATTATCTCTTGGTTCTGATTGTGCATAAGGATAGGTTGCCTGATAAGCTGTTTCACTTATATAAAAGCGATCTATTTTAGGTTCAGCGCCTGGAGATAAAACCTGATAGGTCAGATAACCAGCCGGCATGATTTTTCCTTTTTCAGTGAAAAAAGCTGCCGCCAGCAATGTGCCATTTTCAGATAAATCCCATTTTACGCCGCTTAATTTATCCAGAGGATTATTCAAAAAATAGGCTAAGGGTTCTTTTAAATCCTGTTTAAATGCTAAGGCCAGATATTGTATTTTTCTTTCATCAATTTGAGGTCCAGGTTTACCCAGATAATTTTCAGCGAGCATATAAACCTCCCCTTTATTATTTATTTTACAGTCATAAAGATACAAACCCTCGTTTATAATAGGCAGTTGATATTCTCCTGACCAAACAGGGGTCATTCCAGTAGTATAAACATTTATTCTCAATCTCGCAGGATCTTTTGGTAACGTATAAGTCCAGGCATAGAGCGCAAGATATTTTTTATCTGGAGAAACACTATATCCAAATGGGACCCGGTATAATTCTGGAGTATAAGCCTCTGAAATGATATCAGAACCCACTTCCGTTAAATCTTCACCATTATATTGATATAAAAGCAGATGATTTCTTTTTGGTCCTGGATAATAAAGAGAAGATAAAACATTGAGACGATTATCCCAATAGAAAACTGCTTCGAACTGAGCGGTGAGCGGACTTCTTTCAAAAGTAATTTCTCTGGTTGCCAGATTTTCCTGTTTATAATTAAAAAGAGCAATCTCACCTTTATCAGGCTTTTCTGGATGATTGCTTGAAAAGGTAAAAAAATGATCCTCGTCACCTGCAACAACCTCTCTGATTTCCATACTTTTCGGCATTGCAGGCTGTCTTTGACCAGGTAACAAGTGAACGATAAAGGTCAAAAGGATTGATAATAAAGGCATCCGTAACATAAGCCATATATTTTTGTGGAAAATGCTTCTTTTTACAATAAAATCCAACTTATTGGTCAAATCTTTTATTAAAATGATGTAATTTCGAGAAAATTTTCACCTTTAAAACACTATTTTATGCGCACTATAAAAGGACCTGCAGTATTTTTAGCTCAGTTTATGGGTAATGAAGCTCCCTTTAACTCACTGGATGGTATCTGCGAATGGGCAGCCGAAAAAGGTTACTTAGGTATTCAGATACCCTCATGGGACGGTCGCTTGATTGATTTGGAAAAAGCTGCTGCCAGCAAAACTTATTGCGACGATCTCAAAGGGAAGATTGGGGAACATGGATTACAGATAACAGAACTTTCCACCCATTTACAAGGTCAATTGGTTGCTTCACATCCTGCCTACGATACGCAATATGATAATTTTGCACCTGCTCTTGTTCAGGGAAATCCAAAAGCTCGTCAAAGCTGGGCAGTAGATCAATTAAAATACGCCGCAAAAGCAAGTCAACAATTAGGGCTAACATCACATGTAACTTTTAGTGGTGCACTGGCCTGGCCTTTTCTTTACCCTTGGCCCCAGCGTCCTGATGGTCTTATCGAAACAGCCTTTAAAGAATTGGGAAGCCGATGGAAACCTATTCTGGATGTTTTTGATGAATGTGGTGTCAATGTTGGCTATGAACTGCACCCTGGCGAAGACCTTTATGACGGTTCAACTTTTGAAATGTTTTTGGAGCATGTAGGAGGTCATGTCAGAGCAGGTATTAATTATGACCCGAGTCATTTCATTCTACAGTGTCTAGATTATCTGCAGTTTATTGATTTATATCACGATCGTATTTATGCTTTTCATGTAAAAGATGCTGAATTCAATCCAACAGGAAAACAAGGTGTTTACGGAGGCTATCAGTCATGGGTAAACCGTGCAGGTAGATTCCGTTCCTTGGGCGACGGCCAGGTTGACTTTAGTGGTATTTTTAGCAGATTAAGTCAGTATGGTTATGACGGTTGGGCTGTTCTTGAATGGGAATGTTGCATAAAATCATCTGAGCAAGGTGCGACTGAAGGAGCAATGTTTATTGAAGACCATATTATTCAGGTTACAGAAAGGGCATTTGATGACTTCGCTGGTGGAACGAGTGATGAATCATTAAACAAAAGATTATTGGGTATCCAATAAGAATTAAAAAGATTAATATGTTAAATGTTATTTCCAAAAGCATCTTTTGGGTGCTTTTGGTTTATTTTTATTCAACGCAAATTTCAGCACAGACAAATAACCAGGTAATTCGAGGCTTGGTTAAGGACAAATGGAGCGGCAAACCTATCTATGGTGCCTATCTTGTTTTGGGCAATGGTACAAAGGGGGTTGTTTCAGATTCTTCAGGTCGCTTCAGATTAAGCAACGTACAAGTTGGAAGACATTATTTGTCCTGCTACTTAACTGGATATGCAACCTGGGTTTCCCCTGATTTATGGGTAGAATCGGGAAAAGAAAACGTTTTAGATATTATTTTAGAAGAATTGCATACTGATCTGCCCGAAATAATATTAAATGGGGAGTCTATTCCGCGACAGAGCATGGGTCAAATAAATCTTTTATCCCAAGAAATGACCTTAAGGTACCCGGCTACTTTTTATGATCCTGCAAGACTGGCATCTGGAATGGCGGGTGTTACCAATGACAATGATCAGGCAAATGGATTAATTATTCGTAATTATTCCCCCAATGGGGTTAACTGGAGGCTTTGGGGAGCAGAAATAATTAACCCAAACCATACAGCTAATGCAGGCACTTTTTCAGACAGGGTAACAGGAAATGCAGGTGGTGTAAATATGATTAGCATGCAATTACTCGATAATACGGCTTTTTATACAGGTTTGCCACCCGTTTCTTACGGAAATGCAGGGAGTGGAACCTTAGACATGAGTTTAAGAGCAGGGAACACAGAAAATAGAGAATATACCATTCAAGCTGGATTAATAGGTATTGACCTGGCGGCTGAAGGCCCTTTTGGTAAATCAGGGTCTGGATCCAGCTACTTAGTCAATTATCGGTATTCTACCATTGGACTTTTACAAAAAATGGGTCTGGAATTGGGCGATGAGGCTATTGAATTCCAAGATTTATCTATGAACCTTTCCTTTCCTTTGAAAAATGGCTCTTTACAGTTGTTTAGTATTTTCGGCAGTAGCAGTAATCGCTTCTCCGGAAATGCCGACAGTACTGCCTGGAAAGCAGATAAAGATCCTTTTTCCATTGACTTTACTTCCTCCAGCCGTATAGTCGGTGCACGTTACCAAAGAGGTGCCTTTTCATCTACCTGGGTATATTCCTCAGGTCAGTTTTTAAGAGAAGCCACTCCCTTAGTTTTAAATAATTCCCTTTTAAATGCTTCTTATGATTTCTGGCAACCGGAAAAGTTAAGTGGAGATACCCGTTTTACCAGGACCCTAAATGATAAAGTCGATTTTCTAGCAGGACTTAATCTTACTTACAATAAACAAATACGAAACCTGACGGATGCCACTATGTCAAATGATGGGGTAATGTCTGGAATACAAATTGCCCCCTATCTTGGTTTCCAGTATCAAAAAGGTAAATGGCAGAGTACTCTTGGATTTCATTCCCTTTATTTCACCTGGAATAATAGCTTTTCAGCCGAACCACGCTTTGAACTAACCAGAAAATTGTCAAAACAAACCTCCATGAGCTTTGCCATGGGAAAAAGTAGCCAGCTTCAGCCTGTTCAGGTATATATTGGTACCGGTTACACTCAAAATGAAAAACTCGATCTAACAAAACTTTGGCAAGGTTCCCTCACCTTTAAAAAAGTAAAAGATACCGAAGTGTGGAGCGCTCAGATCTATGGCAGTCTCATTAATAAAATTCCAGTCAGTGATAAAATTTCAAACGCATTTTCCGCCATAAATGTCCTGGAGGAAATAATAAATTTTCCTTTAATTAGTGCTGGCCGAGCCTTTCAAATGGGTGCTTTTATTCAAAATCGCATTTATTGGAAAAATGGATTTTATAGTTTAGTCAATCTTAATGTAGGACAACTTCAGTATATCGGTAGTGATCAAGTTTGGCGGCAAGGTCGTTTTAGTCATAAATATCTACTTAATGCTACCCTAGGAAAAGAATGGAGCGGTCAGGAAAGAAAAGGGAAAATCAGACAATTCGGTGTAAATGCCAGATTTGTAGCAAGGGCAGGCTTTAGAGAAATGTCCATCGATCTCGATGCTTCTCAAACTTTAGGCACCAGCGTTTTTTCAATGGAAAATGGCTTCGATCAGATCCAAGAAAATTATTGCCGTCTGGATCTTAGAATTTACAGAAAATGGAATGCCGCTAAAAGAAGTAATATGCTTTCCCTCGATATTCAAAATGCAAGCAACGAAAAAAATATTGTGTATAATTATTATGACCGCGTTCAACAAAAGATTCTTGGTAAAAAACAATTGGGAATTATACCTATTTTGAGTTATAGAGTTAATCTTACCGCAAAAAAATAAACAGGTTGTCTAAAAATATATTAAATTGTTTGTTGAATTGATTGCTGTGCAAAATCCTCTCTCAAGATGTCTAAGTTTCAAAAAATAATTTATATCGTCGTTGCGGGTCTTTTCCTTCTTTTCGCTTTAGTGCAATGGAATGATCCAGATCCTGCCCTATGGATTCTCTTTTATGGTGCCATGTCAGTTATTTACCTGCTTTTTGTTTTACAAAACAGATTTGCTGTTTATCTTTCTTACTTTATGTTGATAGTCTGTGTAGTTTGTATGGGAATCATTCTTCCTGAAATATTTCAATGGATAAAGGATGGTATGCCAAGCATTGTGCAATCTATGAAGGCCACCATACCAACCATTGAATACACAAGAGAATTTTTAGGTTTGTTTTTAAGTTTACTCGCATGCGTATGGGTCATACGCAATCATAAATCTACCCTCATTCATAATTAATTTTCTAACCATGGATAGAAGAAATTTCTTGAACCTTGGTGCAGGTGCATTACTCACCTCCATTATTGTTAAATCAAATACCTCTTTTTCTTTACCTAAAAAAGTTAAAGATATTGGTTTACAGGTTTATACTCTTCGCGATTTAATTTCGAAGGATTTAACAGGTACTTTGAAAAAAGTGGCCGATATAGGTTATCAGAATATAGAACTTTTTGGCTATGCTGAAGGAAAATATTTTGGCAAAACAACTGCCGAAATGAGAAAAATTACGGACGATCTGGGTTTAAAAGTTATCAGTGCGCATTACCTTTCCGGACAAGGGAGCAAGGCATGGGGAACTCCTGTAAATCAATGGGAAAAGGCCGTTGAAGATGCAGCTGTTATGGGTCAAAAATATATGGCGGTTGCTTTCTTGATGCCTAATGAAAGGAAAACTATTACTGATTACAATAAAGTAGCCGATATATTGAATAAAGCAGGCGAAATTTCTTCAAAATATGGCATTACCATGGCTTATCATAACCACGACTTCGAATTTATCCCCCTCGATGGTCAAATACCTATGGATGTACTTTTGAAAAATACAGCAGCTGATCTGGTGAAATTTGAACTTGATATTTATTGGATAAAAAAAGCAGGCCTTGATCCGATTCAATTTTTTAAACAAAATAAAGGTCGCGTTCCCCTCTGGCATGTAAAAGATATGGAAAAAGACTCAGGCGACTTTGCTCCAGTAGGAGATGGTGTTATTGATTGGTCAGCTATTTTCAAAGAAGAAAAAACGGCAGGTCTAACCCATTTCTTTGTGGAGCAGGACAACCATAAATACGGAACTCCCCTAGAAAATATTGAGAAAAGTCTGAAATGGCTTCGCTCTTTTGATTATTAATTGCCTTTTCTGTAATGGGTTTACTGGTAAATACAGCCTTTGGGTTATACTGTCCTCAAGCTGATGTTTATCTGGACCCTTGGAAACCAGTAAATAAAGCTATAATCTCTCACGGGCATGCCGATCATGCCCGTTGGGGGTCAGTTTCTTATCTTTGTACTACTTCTGCAGCCCCAGTGATTAAATATCGCCTTGGCGATATAAATCTTGAAACAATGGCTTTTGGAGAAGAAAAACGAATCAACGGTGTTTCCTTCTCTTTTCACCCTGCAGGACACATTCTTGGATCAGCACAGATAAGAGTTTCCTATAAAGGGGAAGTGCTTGTTTTTTCAGGCGATTACAAAATCATTAATGATGGCTTCAGCGAACCATTTGAATCGGTTAAATGCCATACTTTTATTACCGAATCTACCTTTGGACTGCCCATTTATCACTGGACAGATCAAAAAATAGTTTTTAATGAAATAGAAGAATGGTGTTTAAATAATAAAAGTAATGGTTATTTAAGTGTTTTGTACGCCTATTCACTTGGGAAAGCTCAACGCATTTTACAAGGTATGGCTGAGTGTGCAGGTCCATTTTACACACATAATACCATTGAGGCTGTGCTAAAAGTGATAAGGAATCAGGGTATTTCACTGAAAAATACCATTCAGGTTAATGAAAACTTAACGAGAGCTGATTTATTAAATGGCGTGATTATAGCCCCTCCAGCTGCCCAAAATTCAAATTGGCTGAATAAATTTGGACCTCTCCGCCAAGGTGTGGTCTCAGGATGGATGGCTTTGAGAGGTGCTCGAAGAAGACGCAATGCCGATAAAGGCTTTGTACTTAGCGATCATGCCGATTGGGAAGGTCTTAATGACGCGATTGCTATGACAGGTGCTGAAAATGTTCTTGTAACACATGGTTATACTGATATTTTATCTCGGTGGTTACAAGAAAAAGGATTAAATGCGCTTCCTTTAGAAACTAATTTTGAGGGCGATGAGGTACTTTGAAGCATTGTTTCATTCACTGGAAGAAACAACAAAGACAACTGAAAAAGTAAATGCTCTCATTCAATATTTGGCATCAGTTCCCGATGAGGATAAAATGTGGATGATTGCCATTTTTTCAGGCAGAAGACCTAAAAGGACCATTTCAACAAAAAATTTAAGGCTTTGGGCAGCAGAAAAATCAGGCATTCCACTCTGGCTCTTTGAAGAATCGTATCATATTGTCGGAGATTTGTCTGAAACAATTGCTCTTCTGTTACCTCCACCTCAATTCGAGGTTCAAAAATCACTGAATGACTGGATTCAATTTATTATCTCTTTAGAAAAAAGAATAGAAGAGGATCAAAGAAACCTTGTTTTTGATGCCTGGAACGCTCTAAATACTTCCGGGCGATTTATTTTTAATAAACTTATTACAGGCGGTTTCCGACTAGGAGTTTCCCAAAAATTAATGGTCAAAGCGCTGGCTCAATTAACCGGAAAGGAACCAAATGAAATAGCCTTAAAACTTATGGGAGATTGGTCACCACTAACTATTTCCTTTGAAAAACTTCTATTTAGTGAGCAAAATGAAGGTTCCGATGCTCGACCCTACCCCTTCCACTTAGCCTATGCATTAAATGATCTATCCGATCTAAAAGGGGAGCCATCCGAATGGATCGCCGAATATAAATGGGACGGCATAAGAGGACAATGCATTTTTAGAAACGGAAAATATTTCCTGTGGTCAAGAGGAGAAGAATTAATCACGGATAAATTTCCAGAATTTGCCTCTTTCATTGAATCTGTTCCCTCAGGAACAGTACTGGACGGTGAGATTCTTCCCTTTAAGGAAGGTTCCGTCTTACCCTTCCACCATATTCAAACCAGAATAACAAGAAAAAAGATAACTCCCTCCATATTAAAAGAAAATCCAGTTGTTTTTAGGGTATATGATTTATTAGAATGGGGAAATAAGGATTTGAGATCCAAACCTTTTATAGAAAGAAAAAATCTTTTAGATCAACTGTTTAATGCTATTGATTCCTCTTTGCCAATACAACGCTCCCCCATTTTACCCTTTTCTGCATTTGAAGATTTAATAAAACTTAGGGCTTCAAGTACAGAAAACGGAAGTGAAGGATTGATGCTGAAGAATAAAAATTCATTTTATGCTTCCAGCAGAAAGAGGGGGGAATGGTGGAAATGGAAAATAGACCCCTTTACCGTCGATGCCATCTTAATATATGCTCAATCAGGTCATGGAAGAAGAGCTAATTTATACACAGATTTCACCTTTGCTGTTTTTTCGGAAAATGGTGAACTGCTTCCTTTTACCAAGGCTTATTCAGGTTTGACCGACAAAGAATTTCTGGAAATAAATCAATGGATAAAAAAAAATACCCTGGAGCGCTTTGGGCCCGTTCGGAAAGTTACCGCAGAACTTGTCTTTGAAATTGCCTTCGAGGGCATTCAGGAGAGTAAAAGGCATAAATCAGGAATCGCTCTTCGTTTTCCCAGAATGCTTCGTTGGCGAAAAGATAAAATTGCTGCGGAAGCAAATACCCTTGAAGATTTACACCTTTTGTTAAAAAAGGGAAAATAATTGCCTTATATTCGTAACAAACATCTTTTTATGAGGCTTTTTAAGCATTTTTCTTCCTTCATCCTACTTTTTTATTCGATTTCAATTCCTGCACAATTTATTCCTGAGAGATATTTTACACAGGATGTGGCTCATTATCGATTTGAAATTACTTTAAATGACACAACAGATGAAATTAATGGTGACGCTACCCTATTGGTGCGATTCAGATTCCCAACAGATACCATTACACTTGATTTGTCTGATAAAATGAACGTCAAAGAGGTTAAAAATGAAAAAGGAATCCATTTAAATTTCAGGCAACACAATGATTTAATTCATATTTCTTTGCCTCAAAAAGGAGTAACTGGTGGTTCAACTACCCTAAAAATAAGTTATAAAGGAATTCCTGAGGATGGCCTTATTATTGGCAAAAATAAATATGGTGACAGGACTTTTTTTGGGGATAACTGGCCAAATAGAGCCCATCAATGGTTACCTTGCAATGATCACCCCAGCGATAAAGCGACCGTGGAATTTGTAGTTACCGCTCCTGAACATTACGATGTAGTTAGTAATGGGGAAAAAATACAGGAATATCCAAATAGCTCAGGTTTTAAAACAAGCCACTGGAGAGAAAAAGTGCCTCTTCCAACTAAAGTAATGGTTATCGGAGTTGCCCGTTTTGCTAAGGAATACCACGGCCTGGTAAAAGGAATTCCTTCATCAAGCTGGGTGTTTCCACAAAACAGAAAAGAAGGATTCTCAGACTTTAAACCTTCTGTCCAGGTTTTGGATTGGTTTTCTCAATACATAGGACCGTTTCCTTTTAGTAAATTAGCTCATGTGCAATCTAAAACCCGATGGGGAGGAATGGAAAATGCAGGGGCTATTTTTTATTTTGAAAATGCTGTTAATGGTAAAAATGAACGGGAAAGTCTAATCGCACATGAAACAGCCCATCAGTGGTTTGGAAATTCAGCTACAGAAGCCGATTGGAGACATGTATGGTTAAGTGAGGGTTTTGCAACATATTGTACCGTTTTATATCTGGAAAACCGCTATGGGGAGGAAAGGCGAAAACAAGAATTAATGAGTCAAAGAAAAACTATTTTATCTTATTATGAGAAAATAAAAACACCCATAGTTGACTTAAAAGTAACTGATATCAATACTGTTTTAAGTACCAATACCTATCAAAAAGCAGGATGGGTTTTACACATGCTTAGAGTAAAAACAGGAGATAGTCTGTTTTGGAAAGGTTTGAAAACCTATTACTCACGTTATAAATATAGCAATGCCTTAACGGAAGATTTTCAGCAGGTTATGGAAGAAATAAGCGGAATTTCCCTGCAGGAATTTTTTAGCCAGTGGTTTTATCAGTCAGGTCATCCCATTTTAAAATATTCCTGGCAATGGAATGAAAATAAAAAAGAATTACAACTATCTGTTCAACAAACACAAGAACATTTATTTGCCTTTCCTTTAGAAATAGCTGTTTATAACAACCAGAAAAAGTTGACAGATATATTGACCTTATTTGTCAGAGATAAAAATACTACTTTTTCAAGAAAGCTAAAGGAAAGACCTTCCTCGGTGGAATTGGATCCTCATACAAATCTTTTATTCGATATAAAATAAGTACCTATGTTAGCTATTCAAAAAAAACTGACCAACAGCTTTTATGCCATCCTAAGCTTACCCTCAACGGCAATGGGATTTGCCTTATCTGTTCAGATATCTGCATTAAGCTGGATATTAAGCACAAAATATAACTTAGCTATTCATGAAATTGGCTTAGTCTGGGCTGCTGGTCCCATTGCAGGTATATTTGGTCAGGTAATCGTGGGTATGATTAGTGATGAAGTCTGGTTTTGGGGTGGAAGGCGACGTCCATTCATCTTAATTGGTGGAACAATGGCTGCGCTCATGCTCTTAGCTTTGCCCTTTATCGGAGTCATTTCAACCAGTTTAGGATTTGAAAGTATCGTCGGAATAGCTATTTTGGTAGCTCTTACCCTCGATTTATCTATAAATATTAGTTTTAATCCTACCAGATCAATCATAGCAGATGTTACCCCATCGGGAAATGAAAGAACAAAAGGCTACACCTGGATGCAGACCATTTCAGGAACCTTTGGTGTAGGCGCTTATGCGATTGGAGCAATTTGGGGAAATTATACGCTTATATACGCAGGAGCGATCATCGTATTTTTAATTAGTTTTATACCTGTCTGGTTGATTAAAGAACCTGCGGAATTGACTGATAAGGAGGAAATTTTAACTACAAAGGAAGATAAAAGCAAATGGATTACCGCCTTTTTTTATATTAAGCCATTGTGGGGATTTCTACTTTATGCTCCAATAGGAATGTTTAAAAAGTTAAACGGGCAAGCCCTTTCTCCTGGATTTTTAGAATTAGCCTGCCTGATGTTAACGATTTATGGAATATTCCAAGTTTTAAAAAATCCCGAGACAGAGGTCTTGGGAAACAATGGAAATGTAACTGGATTTCAGCGAATTCTGGCTGCACATTCCTTTACATGGATGGGAATTCAAACGATGTTTATTTATATGTTTGCTTTTATTCAGGATAAAATGAATTTTCTTTCTGAAAATGATCTCGGTAAAGTTATTTCTCTTTCTTTTCTGTTGTTAAATGCCGTGGGTGCTATTTTGCCTGCGACATTTTTACAACCGATGAGTGAAAAATGGGGAAAGGTAAAAATTCACCTTTTAGCCATTACCAGCATGTCTTTAGGATATTTTGGTATTTTTTACCTAGGAAATACACCCTTCAATTTGTATATTTTAATGTCTGTTTTAGGTATCGGATGGGCAGCTACTGTTAGTTTACCCTTTGCCATCATGTCTCAAAAGGTTTCACAAGGCAAAATGGGGATGTTTATGGGTTTGTTTAATCTTTCGGTGGTATTACCCCAACTAGTGAGCAGTTTGATTATAGGAGAATATATTACACAAGCAGAAAACAAAGGGATTATCTTTTTGATTTGTGCTACTTGTCTGGGAATATCTGCAGTACTTTGGACGTTTGTGAAAGAGCCGGGTAAATAATGCGATTGAGAAGAATTTAAAAATGGTATCAATAAACAATAAAATACTGAGGTTAGCGGAATGTCCCCTGGTGATTTTGAAGCTAACCTCAGTTTTTGAAAAATAAACTGGAAATTTTATCCTGCACCAAGTGCTGATATAGCCACCATATTTACTATTTCCCTTGTTGAACTACCTAACTGTAACACATTAACAGGGTGTTTTAAGCCCATTAAAATAGGTCCAATTTTTTCAATGCCAGCAATCTCTTTGACCAGATTATAAGCGATATTTGATGCGGAAAGATTTGGGAATATCAGAATGTTAGCTCCGTTTCCATCGGCAAGACTACAAAAAGGGTGGTTATTCTTCAATAAATCCTGATGAAAGGGCAAGTGTGCCTGCATTTCCCCATCGACAATCATTTCCGGATTTCTTGCTTTTAAAATCTGCACTGCGCGGCGCATTTTTTCAGGATCATCTCCATCGGCCGTACCAAAATTTGAATAGCTCAACAGAGCCAGTCTGGGTTTAATATTAAACTTCTTCACCTGATCTGCAGCTAATTCAGCAATTTCGACAATTTCTTCTACGGAGGGATTAAAATTAACCGTTGTATCTGCCAGAAAAAGAGGTCCGAATCTACTCATCAGAATATACATACCAGAAACTTTTTTCACCCCCTCTTTTCTTCCAACAATTTGAAGGGCAGGTCTCACTGTTTCAGGATAATTCCTGGTCATACCCCCAATCATAGCGTCGGCGGCACCCAGTTCCACCATCATGGCACCATAATAATTTCTTCTTTTAATAAGATCGAAAGCTTCTGATTTATTTGTGCCCTTTCTTTGTCTTTTTTCAAATAACCGATCTGCATATTCCATCAGTATTTTTGACTCATCTTCCGACTGCGGAATTTTTGGATCAATAATAACGGGGTTATTGAAAAGAAGTTGATTTTCATTAATCAGCTGATTTATCCTCTCTACATTTCCCAACAAAATAGGTTTTGCTATACCCTCCTCAATCACCTCTCGGGCTGCTCTGAGCACCATTGGATTTTCGGCATCAGCAAAAACAATTCTTTTTGGATTCTGTCTAGCCTTATTAATTATAGCACGAGTAAGTGTGTTGTCGAGACCTAATCTTTTAGAAAGCTGCATTTTATAAGCATCCCAATCGGTTATTGGAAATTTCGATACACCTGAATCCATCGCAGCTTTTGCCACTGCGGGAGCCACGGTGGTTAGCAAACGAGGGTCAACAGGCTTTGGAATAATATAATTTTTCCCAAACACCATGTTATCTTTTCCATAAGCCAGATTCACTCTATCAGGCACAGGTTCTTTGGCCAGTGCTGCTAGCGCCAGAACAGCGGCGAGTTTCATTTCCTCATTAATTACCTTAGACCTCACATCCAGGGCACCCCGAAATATATAAGGAAAGCCTAGGACATTATTAACCTGATTAGGATAATCGCTGCGACCGGTAGCCACAATACTATCAGGTCGGGAAGCGAGTGCTTCCTCATAACTAATTTCCGGCGTTGGATTAGCCAATGCAAAGATAACAGGCTCGTTGGCCATCACCTTGATCATTTCTCCGTTAAGTACATTTCCTTTAGAAAGCCCAATAAAAACGTCAGCCTGATGAAGGCAATCAGCTAAAGAGATATCAACTGCTGCGTTATTATTAGCAAACTCGATTTTTTTACCATCGAGATTGGTTCTATCAGGGTGAATAAGCCCTTTGGAGTCAAACATAAAGATATTTTCCTTGGCAGCACCCAAAGCATGATACATTTTTGAACAAGAAATAGCTGATGCACCAGCACCATTCACGACAATTTTAGCTGATTTTATATCCTTTCCGACTATTTCAAGAGCATTTAACAAAGCTGCGGCACTAATAATGGCAGTTCCATGCTGATCATCATGCATAACGGGAATATTTAAATCCCTTTTAAGTCTTTCTTCAATTTCAAAACATTCTGGAGCAGAAATATCTTCCAGATTAACGCCTCCAAAGGTAGGTTCCAATATTTTAACGGTACGGACAAATTCATCTACATTTTTTGTATCCAGTTCAATATCAAAAACATCGATATCTGCATAAATCTTAAATAAGAGACCCTTACCTTCCATAACAGGTTTTCCAGCCAAAGCCCCAATATCCCCTAAGCCAAGGACGGCTGTACCATTTGAAATAACAGCCACCAGATTTCCTTTTGTGGTGTATTTATAGGCATCTTCAGGATTTGCCTCTATGGCTAAACATGGCTCAGCAACGCCAGGTGAATAAGCAAGCGTTAAATCTCGTTGGGTAGCAGTCTCTTTTGACGGAATGACCTCAATTTTTCCTGGCCTCCCTTTAGCATGATAATGCAGGGCTTCTTCCTTTGTGGTTTTCATATTAGGTTTTTATGGCAATTATTTAATTAGGAACACAATTTTAGGACTTTTTTTTTATAAATGCGTCACAATAAAAAATAAAAAGAAAGGGTTTTTAATTTTACAAAATGTGTTATATTTGCACTTTATTTGAAAGACAAAATAATCAGCGATGAAAAAAGATATACATCCAGGCAATTATAGGATGGTTGTTTTCAAGGACTTTTCTTGTGACGTTTCTTGGCTAACAAGAAGTTGTGCAAACACAAAAGATACCATTGTATGGGAAGACGGAAATGAGTATCCATTAGTAAAACTGGAAATCTCTAATAACTCCCACCCTTTCTTTACAGGAAAAATGAAATTTGTTGATACGGCGGGTCGTATTGATAAATTCAATAAAAAATTTGGGAATACAAGGTTCAACAAAGAACTTTAATATCTTTCTTTTGAATAAAAAAGTCTCAATCTTACTTCGGTTGGGACTTTTTGTGTATTAATTAATGCCAGAAAAATAATTTATGGCTCAAGTAATTCTTTTCGATGGCGAAGTACGTGAACATTTATTACCGCTCACGCATACAAGGCCTGTTTGTGATATACGGATTGGGTTACTGACGATTCGGGAAAAATGGTCTCACTATCTTGGGTTTCCGGTTAGTGTAGTAACTCAAGACTATCTTTCTGAGTTCTATCCATTGGAATACGAAGCTGAAAATTATGTCATTAATGGCGCAGTTTTGCCTTCTGACGCTCTGGTAGCGTTAATAAAGCAAATGGATATTAATGAGGCTTTTTTGCATGAAGATCAATTAGTTGTAGCAAAACTTGACCAAAAGCAATTACGAAAACTCATTGACGATGAAGCCATTGAAGAACTTGATGCTCAAGATCTTCAAGATACTCCTTTTTTAAAAATAAACTCTTTAACAGATTTAATTCTGTTAAATGAAGCTGCCATCACAGATGATTTCCGCCTGCTCTGTAAGGAACGTAAGTCAATGCCACTGCCTCCTGGAAATACGCTCATAGGACCTTCAGACAAGTTATTTATAGAAGTGGGCGCAACGATTCAAGGTGCTTGTTTAAATACAACAACAGGGCCAATATATCTGTCCAGGAATTCAGCTATCCTGGAGGGTTGTTTTATCAGAGGACCTTTTGCCTTGGGTGAAAATTCACTTTTGCGCATGGGTAGTAAAATTTATGGCCCTTGTGCTACAGGACCTTTTTGTAAAATTGGTGGAGAAATAGAATCATCACTTTTTCAAGGATATAGCAATAAATCGTACGAAGGATATTTAGGGCACAGCATTATTGGTAACTGGTGCAATTTAGGCGCCGGTACACAGGCAGCAAGTGTTCAGCATACCTATGATGAAATAGAAATGTGGAGTGAAACCGATGAAAAGTTAATTCTCACTGGAACCCAAACGATGGGTGCTGTGCTGGGTGACCATACAAAAACAGCCAATGGAACCGTTTTTACACCTGGTTCTGTTACAGGAGTTTGTTCAAACACTTTGACACCAGGTATTGCACCACGTTTCATCCCTTCTTTTGCTGCTTCAGAAAATGGCAATTTGGGTATAACTTTCTCGCCGGAAGATGCATTTCGCGCAGCAGAACAAATGATGACGCGAAGGCAAGCTGATTTGACTCTTCAGCAAAGATTACTTCTGCTTAAGATCTTCGAAAATACATCAGACCAAAGACCGTGGGAGAAATAAATAGATTGAGTATCCCTTTTTGGAAAAAAACACTCAGTTATCTTTATGAAATCCCTGTGGAAACCATCCAGGATAATAATGATTTACCCTTGACAGTCTGTTTACATAAAGGCCGGTTTCAACTCTATTCCGATAACGCAATTTATTCCTGGGATGACCTCTATACCCAGTTTCGAAATGTTTTTAAGTACCTTGCTCCTGAAATTCAACAAAAAAAGGAAATTCTTCTGCTTGGATTAGGCCTGGGAAGCATTCCTTATTTACTTGAAAAAAAAATGGGAATCGATGCCTATTATACAGCTGTTGAACTGGATGAAAATATTATTTATCTTGCTGAAAAGTACACCCTTCAATTCCTTAAGTCCGGAATTAGTGTTGTTCAGGCCGACGCCTTGGCTTTTCCATTTTATACAGAAGAAAAATTTGATCTTATCTGTTTTGATGTTTTTAATGACCATTTAACCCCAGTGGAGTTTTTCTCTGTAGAATATTTTGAGGCCTTAAAAGATTGCATGGAGTCCCAGGGCTTATTACTCTTTAACGTATTGAGAACCCAAAAACCTCCAATAGAAAATATTCTGGCCGCTTTTCCGAAAGCTCTCCCATTTAAGTCGAACGAAAATGACGTTTGGATTGCCAGAAAAGTAAGCTAAATAAAAGAATAACGATAAATTAATTTTATCATTAAATAGGTTGATTCAATTAGCATTTACTTTATTATTTCAATCATCAATGACATTTGTTGTCCATTTTTTAGTGGTAATAAGAGAAAAAATTTTGTTTCTCTCATTCCAATGATAGAAAGAATAATCCAAATCAACCTGATGATAATCTTTCTCATTTGCTTTAGATTTATAGCAAATGAATAAAAAGCTATTCTTTTTGTATAAAATGTTGTTATTTTGGTCATGGTACACCCCACGATAACTATTTTCATAACTCAAAGGAAGTTCATGAATATTTCCATTTAATACATCGACCATAACTCCTTTTGATAAACCTGCACCGTTGCCCCAGAGGATTAAAACATAATGGCCACCAAAATTTATTTCTCCTTTATTATATTGTTCTGATATAACCGATTTATACTTTAATCCCAGGTAATGACTTTTTAAATTGACTGGTGTTCTTTTTGCCGAAATATCTTTTACGCTATATTTTTCAAATGAAAAACCAAGAATATCCTGAGAATTTACAAAAATGGTAAAGGAAAAAAAGGTGTAAATTAGAAATATTTCTCTCATATGAACATTTTTTATATTAAGGGGTAGTAAAAGCAACGGGAATTTGCTTGCCATTAAACAATTCGTGACCGCTCAAGGCAAACGATGCTATATATTCTGCCATTTTACTGGCACTTACTGGTGCCAAATAACCAGGAAAAGCCTGAGCCAACATTTCTGTTTGCACTGCTCCAAGCGCTAATGCATTAACAGAAATACCTTTACCACTAAACTCTACGGCCAGGCATTCTGTTAAAGTCCCCAAAGCCGCCTTCGATGCACTATAAGCACTTAATCCAGGGAATTTACTGCTACCCTGGAAACCTCCCATGGAACTGATATTTACAATATGTGCATTTCCACTTTTAATCAACCAAGGATAAAGGTAGCGAATCAATTTAGCAGGACTAAAAACATTTACCTCAAATTGCTTTTGCCAATCCTCCTCTGTTTGTTCCAAAAAGGGTTTATTAATTAAAAAACCAGCGTTATTTATCAGAATATCAATTTGATTAAACTTATTTAAGGAATTTTCAATGATATCGAAATCATCATTAACCAGGTCCAGCGCGTAAGAAAATAGTCTGTTTTCTTCCCTTGCTCCTGACAGTACTGGATTTGTAAAATCAAGAGAATTTCTTGAAATAGCAATAAGCTCATGATCATTATTTGACAGTAGTTGAACTAAAAGTTCAAGACCTATTCCACGGCTTACGCCTGTTATCAATATTTTAGACATATTATAAATCTCCTTTTTGTGGACGTACAACTATTTCTTCAATCACCGTATTTCCTGGCATTTCCCATGCCCTCAAAACAGATTCAGCCACTGCATCAGCCGCTAAAATTCTATTGGGTTCGACTGGAATTCCATCCCAGGAAGAAGTTAATGTTTGACCCGGCAATATGGCAGTTACTTTGATTTCTTTATCAAAAAATGATTTCCTTAGCATTTTTGTCCAGGAAAACTGAGCTACTTTCGAGATACTATAAGCGGGACTATCAAATCGGGGCTCGTTGGCAACAACACTACAAACAGAAAAAATATGAGTACCCTTTTTAAAAAAACTTTGCCATTTCTGACATAAATAATGATTGCTTAACACATGTAATTGCATAAAATCATCCAGACTAAGTTTATTTTCATCGCTTAAAAGTTCCCCCATTT
>Ga0214917_10001435_pt1 | contig 30488 bp, 27 predicted proteins | sample LL_1208_BB_MetaG_FD_177983 | JGI IMG/M metagenome (GOLD analysis project Ga0214917, IMG submission 177983) | Freshwater microbial communities from Lake Lanier, Atlanta, Georgia, United States - LL_1208_BB | ecosystem: Environmental > Aquatic > Freshwater > Lake | place: USA: Georgia | collected... | reverse complement strand
GCCGCTGATCCGGGAGGCTGACAACTTCTGAGCGATCTGGTTGGTAGGCCGACAGGTGTGGCAGGGCGGCAGGATGCCGCGCAAAAAACAGGCCGCACTGGCCATGGATGGCAGTGCCGGCGTGAACTACGAGCGGCAGGAAGCCGCGGGCGAGCAAAGAAAAAGCCCGCCCGGGCCAGGATGGCCGGGCGGGCGTAAAGGCGGCAGGATGCCGCCCTAAAAACAGCCGGCACTGGCCATGGATGGCAGTGCCGGCGTGAAGAAAGTGGCGGGGACAGGATTCGAACCTGTGACCTCGAGGTTATGAGCCTCGCGAGCTACCGGGCTGCTCCACCCCGCGACGTGTTGGGACGTATTGAGTTGTGGGACGTTCGGACCGCGATTCGTTCGGTCGTTTCGCTCAGGCGACTGGCGTCAGGCGAAGCGGCGGTCCGATCACTATCTCCGGTTCCTGCTTATCGCAGATCCGGGATATCGGAATAATAGCAGAGTCGCGTCAGGAAATGAAGCCCTGGTGCGGATGGATCGATCGTAACGGCAGCACCCAGCCCATGAAACCGCAGGATTCGAGGCCGCCGTCGCCACAGTGGCCAGTCGGTCTCCCCGGTTCCAGGGCGCTCGTCGGGGGGGTGCCATGGGCGGACGAGGCCGACTCCCGGCAACCGGCGTCCGACACGTCCGATGAGGCCCGCCGTCTGCCGCACTTCTCCCTGCGTCCTGCCGGCCGTCAGGACGCCGCGGGCGGCGGTGGCTCCTTCCGCGACCGGTTCGCCACGTTCGTGCGGAGCAGCCCCGCCTTCTCCGTCAGCCTGTCGCTGCATTGCCTGCTGCTGCTCACGCTCGCCCTCTGGGTGGTGCGGGAGCAGCCATTGCGGAAACTCAGACTGCGCCTGGCGTTCGGCCCGGCGAGCGTCCAGTCGGAAGAGACCGGCATCGACATCGTGCCGGCGCAGGAGCCGAAGAAGCGGCCCGAAGACGACCGGACGGAGGTCGCGATCAGCGAACGGCCTCCGGTGGACATGCCGCGGGCCGCACCCGTCGTCGTCGCGAAGCTGCCCGAGACCGACCGCGGCGTGGCCGCCGTGGAGAAGCCGACGGCGGCACCCGCCGTCGGCATGCTGCTGGCGGGCCGCGATGCCGGCCGCAAGCAGGTGCTCCTCGGTGCGGCGGGTGGCGGCGACGAGACCGAGCACGCCGTGACGCTCGCGCTCGACTGGCTGAGGAAGCAGCAGAGCCCGAAGGACGGGTTGTGGAGCCTGGCCGGTCCCTACGACGACGGCGGCTCGCAGGAGAACCGGCTGGCGGCCACCGCCATGGCGCTGCTCGCCTTCCAGGGTGCCGGCAACACCACCGGCGAGGGGCCGCACCAGGGGGTGGTCTCCCGCGCCTGGCGCACGCTCCTGCGGGTGCAGCAGCCCGACGGCGTCTTCGACGCGGGCCAGATTCCGGTCCAGCACGCGCTCTACTCGCACGCCCAGGCGACCATCGCCCTCTGCGAGCTTTACGGCATGACACGCGACCCGAAGCTGGCGGAGCCGGCCGCCCGTGCCGTCGCCTACTGCGTGGCGGCCCAGGGGCCCAACGGCGGCTGGCGGTACGAACCGGGCAAGGCCGGCGACATGTCGGTGACCGGCTGGTACATGATGGCGCTGAAGTCCGCCGAGATGGCCGGCATGGACGTGCCGGCCGAAACGTTCGCCCGCATCGGCGGCTTTCTGGACACCGTCGCCAACGACACGGGCACGGCCTACGGCTACCGGCGCGACAGCCCGCTGAAGCCGTCGGGGCCCGTGACCGCCGCCGTGTCCGCGGAGGGCCTGTTGTGCCGCCAGTATCTCGGCTGGCCGCAGCGCGACCCCAGGCTGGTCGAGGGCGTCGAACGGTTGCTGGCCGCCAATCCGCTCGACTTCGCCGGTGACAACAAGGACGTCTACGCCTGGTACTACATCACCCAGGTGGCCCATCACATGGAGGGCGATCCGTGGCGGCGCTGGAACGATCAGCTCCGACGGGTGCTGCCGCGCGAGCAGGTCGCGAAGGGAAAGCAGCGCGGCAGTTGGGATCCGTCGCTCGACCGCTGGGGGCACATCGGCGGCCGGCTGTTCGTGACGAGCTTGTGCACGCTCATGCTGGAAACCTACTACCGGCACCTGCCCCTGTACGCCGCCGACGGTCAGACGCCGCCGCCCCACTGACGCACCGCCTCGTAGGCGACGATGGCCGCGCAGTTGGCGAGGTTCAGGCTCCGCACCTGCGGCCGCGACGGGATCGTCAGCAGTCGCTCGGCATGGGCGGCCTGCAGGTCCCGGGGCAGCCCGCGGGACTCGCTGCCGAAGACGAGCACGTCGCCCCGCCGGTAGGCCACGTCGGTGTAGGGGCGTGTCGCCCGCGCGGAAAACAGCCAGTTCGGCTGCCGTCCCACGGCCGCCAGCGCCGCGAGCAGGTGGTCCCAGGAATCGACCGCTTCCCACTCGAGGTCGTCCCAGTAGTCGAGGCCGGCCCGGCGGAGGTAGTAGTCGTCGAGCTTGAAGCCGAGCGGCTTCACCAGCCACATCTTGGCCCCGATCGCCACGCAGGTGCGGCCCACGTTGCCCGCATTGGGTGGAATCTCGGGCTCGTGGAGGACGATATGGAGGACCGGGTCGTAACGCATGGGAAGCCTGGCACGGCGTCGGATCGCGGGTTCGCCCGCCGACGGGTGTCTGCTATGGTGGAGGACGGTGGATGATGGCCGCAGGTCCCGAGAATACCGGAGATTTCCCGTCACAGGAGAGGATGCCTTGGTCGAGCTGAAGCGCAACCCGACGCGGCCCGTGCGGATCGGCAGCATCACGATCGGTGCCGGCCACCCCATCGCCGCCCAGAGCATGACCGCCACGCACACCACCGACGTGGCCGCCACGCTCGAGCAGGCCAACGCCCTGCACGCCGCCGGCGCGGGCGTGGTGCGGATCGCCGTGGACAGCCGCTCCGACGCGGCGGCGCTGCCGGCGATCCGTGCCGGCACGCCCGCCAACCTCGCCATCGACCTGCAGGAGAACTACCGGCTGGCCGCCGACGTCGCTCCGCACGTGGACAAGCTCCGCTACAACCCCGGCCACCTCTACCACCACGAGCCGACCAAGCCCTGGCAGGACAAGGTGCGGTTCATCGCCGACGTGGCGGCCCGACACGACTGCGGCCTGCGGGTGGGCGTGAACTGCGGCAGCGTCGACCCGGCCAAGAAGGAGCAGTTCGCCGCCGACGATTCGCTGGGGCCGATGCTCGCCAGCGCCATCGAGCACTGCGAACTGCTCGACGCGATCGGCTTCACCCGCTACGTCGTCTCGCTCAAGGACTCCGACCCCGCCAAGGTGATCGAGGTCAATCGGCGGTTCGCCGAGGCCCGGCCCGACGTGCCGCTCCACCTGGGCGTGACCGAGGCCGGCATGCCGCCCGACGGCATCATCAAGACGCGGATCGCCTTCGAACAGCTCATCAGCCGGGGCATCGGCGACACCGTCCGCGTGTCGCTCACGGTGCCCAACTCCCGCAAGCCGGAGGAGATCGCGGCAGCCCGGGCGATCCTCGCCGACATCGCGGCGGGCCGGGTGCGGAGCGTCGTCGACTACGGGCTGTCGTCGCTCAACATCATCAGCTGCCCGAGCTGCTCGCGGGTGGAGAACGAGGCGTTCATCGAGCTGGCCAGGCAGGTCAAGGAGATGACCGCCTACGCCAGGGACCACGCGATCACGATCGCCGTGATGGGCTGCCGCGTGAACGGCCCCGGCGAGACCGACGACGCCGACCTCGGGCTCTGGTGCGGCCCGACGCACGTCAACCTCAAGCGGCGGTCCACGGAGCTGGGCGCCTATCCCTACGACGCGATCCTTCCGAAGCTCCGCGAGGAGCTCGACCGGCTGATCGGCGGGCGGGCCTGACATGACGCGCGTCTCATCCCTGCCGATCGTCGATCCCTCGTCCACGGCCGCTTGCGCGGCCGGGCCGGCCGTGTTGGCGGCCGCGCAGCCGGTCGATCCCGGCAGCTGCCGCGGCACGTTTTCCATGGTGAGCCTCGGCTGCCCCAAGAACCTCGTGGACAGCGAGCGGATGCTCGGGCTGCTCCGCGAGGATGGCTGGCAGCTCGTGGGCGAGCCGCGGGGTTCCGACATCGTGGTCGTCAACACCTGCGCGTTCATCGACGCCTCCCGCCAGGAGTCGTACGCGGCGATCAACGAGATGCTCGACCTCAAGCGGTCCGGCGGCACGCGGGGGGTGATCGTGGCGGGCTGCCTGGCGGAGCGGCAGAAGGAATCGCTGCTGACGGAACTGCCCGGCGTCGACGCCGTGATCGGCGTGTTCTCGCGGGACGAGATCGCCCGGGCCGCCGAGCGACTCATCGGGGGTCTCGGCGACCAGCGGAGCATTTTCCGGCCGGCTCCGGCCCGGGCGCTCGACGACTCGGGCCGGATGCGGGTCACCCCCCGCCACATGGCCTATCTCAAGATCTCCGAGGGCTGCGACCGCACCTGCACGTTCTGCGCGATCCCGAAGATGCGGGGCCGGCATGCGACGAAGCCGATCGAGGAGGTCGTCCGCGAGGCCCGGGAACTCGCCGCCGACGGTGTCAGGGAGCTCGTCATCGTCGCGCAGGACACCACCTACTACGGCGTCGATCTCTACGGCGAGCCCCGGCTGGTGGAACTCCTCGAGGCGCTCGAGCAGGTCGAGGGCATCGCGTGGATCCGGCTGATGTACCTCTATCCGATCCACTTCACCGACCGGCTGGTGGAGAAGATCGCCACCAGCGCGAGGATCGTCCCCTACCTCGACATCCCCCTGCAGCACGCCAGCGATCCCGTCCTCAAGCGGATGCAGCGGCGCGTGGCCCGCGGGCCGACGGAGGAACTGCTGGGGACGCTCCGCGAGCGGATTCCCGACGTCGTCCTCCGCACGACGTTCATCACCGGCTTCCCCGGCGAGACCCGCGGCCAGTTCGAGGAGCTGGCCGACTTCGTGCGCCGCTGGCAGTTCGAGCGGGTGGGCGTGTTCACGTACTCGCTCGAGCCGGACACCCCGGCGGCCCGGCTCGACGGGCACCTCCCCGACGACGAGAAGGCGGCCCGCCGCGACGAGCTGATGCAGGTGCAGCAGCCGATCGCCCTGGCGCATGCCCGGCGGCAGGTCGGCCGCGTGCTCGACGTGATCGTCGACCGGCAGAGCGACGACCGCGAGGACGTCTGGATCGGACGGACGCGGGCGGACGCCCCCGACATCGATTGCGTGGTCTACGTGACGGCCCCCGGCACCTCGTCCCGACAGCCGCTCACGGGGCGGATCCTGCCCGTCGAGATGGTGGCCGCGGCGGGCTACGACCTGGCCGGCGTGGTGGCCGAATGAGCCGGCCGGCGTCCGCGGGCCTCGACCGCGTCTGGACGGTGCCGAACCTGATCTCGGCGGTGCGGCTGGTGCTCGCCATCGTGCTGTTCGTCGTCATCGAGCGGGAACGGCACGCGGCCGCGACGGCGTTGTTCCTCGTGGCCGCAGCGACCGACTGGGTCGACGGCTGGTGGGCCCGGCGGTTCGGTCAGGTGAGTCGCGTGGGGCGGATCTTCGACCCGCTGGTCGACAAGGTGATCGTGTGCGGCGGTTTCATCCTGCTGGCCGGGCGGGCCGGCACGTCGGCGATCCTCCCATGGATGGCGGTGGTGGTGGTCGTCCGTGAACTGGTCGTGACCGCGATCCGCGCCGAACTGGAGCGGACGGGCCACGACTTCTCGGCGGCGTTCTCGGGCAAGCTGAAGATGGTGCTGCAGTGCGCCGCGATCGGCCTTGAATTGGCGGCGCGGGCGGTGCCCGGGCTGGCGTTCGGTCCCGTGGCCGTGCGGGATGCCGCGGGGATCGCGGCCTGGGCTGCGGTCGTGGCCACGATCTGGTCGGGCCTCGAATATCTCGTCGCGGCCCGCGGCCTGGCGACCGCCGCGGGTCCGGCACCGGATGGAGGAGCGGGCGATGGAACTCGACGCCCCTGACGTGCTCGGCGACGTCCCCGCCGCCGCGGCGGCGGGCTGGGTGATCGTCGGAGGCGGCGTCGCCGCGAGCCTCGCGGTGGCGTGGCTGATCGCGCGTCGGATCCGCCGCGGGCTGCCGGCCGTGCCGCCGCGGCCGCATCCGCAGGCCCCCTGGAGCGGCGGCGACGTCGTCGCGACCACGCTCTCGTTTCTCGGCTTCCAAGTGCTGGCCGCCGCGGCGGTGCCCCCCACGGCGTCGCTCCAGCTGCGGCTGGCCGCGGGGGCCGGCGCCATGCTCGCGGCCACGGGCGTCTCGATGCTGCAGCTCATGCTGCGGGGCTGCGGCCGGGGGGCACTCGGGTGCGGACTGGGGCACCTGGGCGCGGACCTGCGTCTGGCCGTCGGCGGGTTGGCGCTGCTCCTGGCGCCGCTGCTGGGGCTGGCGGCGATCCTCGACCGGATCGTCCCCTACCGGCACGCCATCGTCGACTTCCTGAAGGCACACCACGACGTCTCGTCGGTCGCTCTGGTGGTGTTCGCCGCCGTGGTCGCCGCGCCGATCGCGGAGGAGTTTCTGTTCCGGCGGGTGCTGCAGGGGTGGCTCGAACGCCGGCTCGACGGTGGGGCGATCCGCGGCGGGGGGGGGCTTGCCGTCGGGCTTTCGAGCCTCGCGTTCGCCCTGGCCCACGTGGGCCAGGGTCTCGCCTGGGTGCCGCTGTTCTTCTTCGGACTGGTCGTCGGCCACCTCGCCCGCCAGACCGGCTCGATCGTTCCCGGGGTCATCCTCCACGCACTGTTCAACGCCGTGAGCGTGGGGCTGGTGCTCTTGCAGGTCGCGGAGCCGGCGGCCGGGGGCGGGTGACGGGGTGGGCCGAAAACCCCGCCCAGTGTGACGGTCGGTGAATCCGCGTCGGGCCCGCAACCGATCTGGAAGGATCGGAGGGGCGTCGCGAGAATGGTCGCCCGCCGGGAGCGCGGGCACCAGGACGGTGCCGCCCGAGGCCGCCAGGAACCGCCCGATCATGCGCCGTTCGCTCCGCACCCGGGCCCTCGATGCGGTCGCCTATGCCGCCGTGCGGGTGCTGATCTGCATCGTGCAGTCGCTGCCCCGCGACCTGTGCGAGCGGTTCGCCCGGGCGTCGTCCGACCTGCTGGCCAACCGTGTCAAGATCCGGCGGCGGGTGGTGCGGGACAACCTCCAGCAGGCGTTTCCCGAGTGGACCCCCGCGCAGGCCCGGGAGGCGGCCCGGGGCATGTGGGAGCACCTGCTGCTCATGGTGGTCGAGATCGCCCACGCCGAACGGGTGATCCGCAAGACGACCTGGCGGAGGCACCTGCGGATCCACGGCATGGAGCGGATGGTGCGGGAACTGTGGGCCGACCGGCCGAAGGTGATCCTGTCCGGTCACTTCGGCAACTTCGAGCTCGCCGCATTCCTGTTCGGCGCGTTCGGGTTCCGCATCTATTCGGTGGCCCGTGAACTCGACAATCCGCTCCTCGACCGGTTCGTGACGAAGTTCCGGGAGTCCCGCGGGCAGGTGATCCTGCCCAAGAAGGGCAGTGCACCGGACGTCGCGCTCGTGCTCGAAGACAACGGCGCGATCGGACTGCTCGGCGATCAGGCCGCCGGCCCCAAGGGGTGTTGGGTGGACTTCTTCGGCCGTCCGGCCAGCGTCCACAAGGCGATCGGGGTGTTCTCGCTCTCGTCGTCGGCACCGATGCTCGTCTGCTCGGCCACGCGACGCCGGGGGCTGTTCGACTACGACCTGCGTCTGGAGGGCGTCGCCGACCCGGCCGCCGGCCGCCCCGAGACGGCCGACCTGAAGGCCATCTCGCAGTGGTACACCTCGCTGCTGGAGCGGTCGATCCGCCGCGCCCCCTCCCAGTACTGGTGGGTGCATCGACGATGGCGGGGCGACCCGCCAAAGGCTACAGTGAGGCGGTCCGCGGCGTGACGCCCGGCCCCCTTGCCCGCCCCGCCACTGGCCGATTCCAGCGGATCGACCGGCCCGCCATCGATCGACGTGGACATGAGCGACTGGATCCCGATCGCCGACGTCGCGGAGTGTCCACCGGGAACGAGCATCGAACGGCTGGCCGGGGGCCGCATGGTCGCTGTCGCCAACGTCGACGGCGTGTTCCATGCGATCGACGGCCTCTGTCCGCATCAGGGAGGTCCGCTGGGTACCGGTGTCCTGTGCGGCACCGTGCTCACCTGCCCGTGGCACGGATGGCAGTTCGACGTGACCACGGGCCGCCACTGCTCGAGCGCCACGGTGCGGCAGCCGTGTCATGAGATCCGCGCCATCGACGGCCGGCTCCACGTCCGCCTCACAGGCGACGGCGGCCCGCCGGAGCCGACCGCGTGATCGAGTTCCGCTGCTTTCGCAACGACGATCCGCCGAGGCTGGCCGACACGTGGCGGTCGGCGGACCTCGGCCCGTCGGCGATGCAGCCGGTGACGTCCGCCCTCCTCGAGGCGTGCGTGTTTTCGAAGCCCTACTTCGACCGGGAAGGGCTCTTCGTGGCCATCGACGACGGGCGGGCCGTGGGCTTCGCCCATGCCGCGTTCGGACCGAACCGCGACCACACGGCCATCGACGTCGCCACCGGCACCACGCTGCTGGCGGTGGTCGTGCCGCACCCCGAGCAGGAGCGGATCGGGGACATTCTGCTCCAGCGGTGCGAGCAGTACCTGCGCCGGCGCGGAGCCACCACGCTGCTCGGGGGCGGGTCGGCCGAGATGCGGAGCTTCTACCTCGGGCTCTACGGCGGGGCCGACCTGCCCGGCATCCTCGATTCGTCCCCCGGCATGCAGGCGATCTTCCGGCGGGCGGGATACGAGGAGTCGGAGCGGATCGGCGTGCTGCGCCGGCCGCTCGCCGGATTTCGCCCCCCGGTGAACCGGCTGCAACTCGCCATTCGCCGCGCCACGACGCTGCGGGCGATCGACGAGCCGGCGCGGCGGACCTGGTGGGAGGCGGCGACCACCACGGGCGTCGCCCTGCGGCGCTATGAACTGCGGGGCGCGGGCGACCACCTCCTGGGCACGGCGTCGTTCTGGGACATGCAGCCCCTGGCGGCCGCATGGGGCATCTCGGCGGCGGGGCTGTTGCACGTCGGTATCGAGGGGAGTCGGCGGCGGCAGGGGCTGGCCCACTACCTCCTCTCCGAGGCGCTCCACGACCTCGCCCAGGAGGGGGTGACCCTGGCCGAAGCGCAGGTCACGCTCGAGAACGAGCCGGCCGTGCAGCTGTTCACCAAGCTGGGATTCGAGACCGCGGCGCTGGGCACCGTCTTCCGCAAGGCCTGAGTGTCGGGGCGGAGCCGGCTCACCTGGGCTGCGGCACGAGCGCTTCGACGTGTGTGCGAACGGCCTCGGCGAGGTCGGTGGCCGAGCCCTCGGCGTACCGCAGCCGTGCCGAAAGCGGCGCCGTCTGCGCGTCGCGACGCACGTCGGCGAGGTAATCCTGCAGCACCCGCCGTCGTTGCGGCGTCGTGCACAGCAGCCAGTGCGTCCAGCACCAGGCCTCGGCGTAGTGATCCTGCGACAACTCTCCGGCGGACGCCAAGGACTCCATGCGGCCCAGATCGGGCCGCCAGGTGCCTTCGATCAGACGGCCGGCGAGATGGGCGACGTGGGCCGCGTGCACGCCGTGCTCGCTGCGGGGCAGCTCGAAGAACTCGGCGATGCCCTCGTCGAGCCAGAGCGGGATCGCGGGAACCACGGCATGCACGTAGCCGTGCGTCGTCTCGTGGCGGAGGTCTTCGGCGATCCGGTCCTGCCACACGGCGAACACCGAGAGGGTGGTGTCGGTCTCGACGAAGAACGCCCGGCGCGTGGGAAAACCCGGGAACTGCCGGGCCGCGAAGGCGTCGTAGCGATCCTTCGACTCGAACAGGTAGAGGTGGACCGGTTCATCGGAAATCGGCAGGCCCAGCCGCTGGCTGACCTCGCTGCGCAGGCTTTCCAGTTCCCTCACGATGCGGTGCTGTTCGGCGAGCGGGAAATCGGTGTGGATCACCAACTGCCCGGCGACGATCTCCGATCGCGATGGCAGGCCTTCGACCGACTGCCACGCCGCCGGCTGCCGGAGCACCGCCGTCGTCCAGCTCGGGGACACGGCGAGGTGGGCGCAGCCTGCCACGGCGCAGGCCACGACACACGGCGGGACGCACGCCGGGAGGAACCGGGCCGACAGGCTCGTGACCGCCCGGAACGATTCCATGCACAAGCCTCTCCGGATGCTCCGCAACTCGTGATGCCCCGCAGTGCCGCAAGCACGGCCCGGGCCGGGATGCTAGCGATGGATGCCCGGCCGGCCAAGACCGGGATGGCACGGTTGCGGCTCGAGGCTCAACGCGACGTCGGGCCCCTGGCCGGCAGCAGGCTGCCGGCCAGGGCCTCGAGCGACGCCGGCTTGCCGAGCACGGCGGCGGCCCCGGCCCGTCGAGCCGCGAGAACGACGTCCCCCCGGGGGAAGCTGGCGAGGATCACGATGAGCAGGCCCGGTGCGTTGGCCGCGAGCAGCCGGAGCCATTCGATGTCCTGTGCCGACAGGTCGCAGACGCTCCAGACCACCGCCGCCGCGGGCTCGTCGAGCCGCGGCCGGCCCAGGTGCCGTGCCACCACGCGGTGGCCGCTGACCGCCAGCAGGTCGCAGACGCCCTCGAGTTCGTCCGCCAGCGTGGCGGCCACCGCGACCGTGACGGGCGGCGAGGGCGTGCCCGCCGCCGATGCGTCCGCGGCACGCGTGGCGATTCCCGCCAGCAGCCGCTCCTCGCGGCGGGCGGTGGTCGGCAGCCCGAGCGGGCCGGGGATGCCGGCGTCGAACGCCTCCAGCCACCAGCGGCAGCGTCCGCCCAGGTCGTGCCATGCCACCTCCTCCAGGCCCGGCAGCGGCGGGCCGCTGCGGCGGCGACCGTCGACGAGGCTCGATGCCACCGACACGATCGGCACGAGCGGCCAGGCCGTCGTGAGCAGCAGGGCGTCGGCGGCGGAGAAGCGGCCCGGGCGATCGGACGCCAGCAGCGTCACCAGCACCGGGGCGGCGGGGGGCTCGACGGCGGCCGCGAGGCTCTCCACAGCGGCCCTCGGGCTCTCCCAGTGCAGGACCTCGGCGACCTGCGCGACGTCCGCGAGGGCCAGCCCGAGTTCGAGGCTGTCGTGAGGTCCGACCCACAGCAGCCGCCTGCGAAGACGAGCCGTCGGTGCGGGAGCCGCTGCTGACGATCGGTTCACGGGAGCGCCTCGATGACACGCCGGACGCGGCGCTGCCTCCATCGTCCCCGACGCCCCGCCGCGCAGGCAAGCTGGGCTGCCTGCGTCGTTGCTGGCGTCCGCGTGAACCCGATCTTGACCGTTCCGTGAGCCGGCAGACAATGAGCCCCCGACACGTCCAAGGACGGACGTGACGACGGTCCACGTTCGGTTCATCGGGACGTCGCGGTGCTGCCTCCGCAGCATCGCGACGCCCCGGAAGCCGGGAGAGGCAGGAGGCCTGGATGCGCGACGACAGGGCGGGCGAGGGGCGTGACGGGGCGGACGGGCGGCGACGCAGTGGACGCCGCACCGCCGCCGGTGCCGGCGTGAGACTGTCGCAGTTGCTGCCGGCCGCGACGTTCTTCGCCTGCGACGACATCATCGCCACCGGGTGCTGTGGCGACGCGGCCCGTTGCCGGCCGGGCGACGTGTTCGTGGCCCGGCTCACCGCCGACGGCGACGGCCACGACGACATCGCGACGGCGGTCGCCCGGGGTGCGGTCGGCGTGGTCGCCGAACGGATCGTGCCGACCGGCGGGCTGCCGCTGTGCATCGTGCCGGAGAGCGATTGGGCGCTCGCCCGGATCACCCATGCCCTCGCCGGCGACGCGGCCCGCCGCCTGCACGTGATCGCCATCACGGGCACCAGCGGCAAGACGACGACGGCGTGGCTGACCGCGGCCGTGCTCAGCGAGGCCGGGCTGCGGGTCGGCGTGCTCGCCGACCTCGGCTGCCTGGCCGCCGACGACACCACGCCCGTGCCGGCCGACCTCGGCCGGCCGGAGGTACTCGCCGACTGGCTCCGGAGGCTCGAGACCGATGGCTGCACCCACGTCGTCCTCGAGGTGTCGAGCCGCATGCTCGCCTCGCACTGCCTGGCGGGGCTGGCCTGCGACACCGTCGTGGTGACGAACCTCGGATCGGCCCACCTCGACATCCACGGCACGACCGCCGCCTACCACGCGGTCAAGTCGCGGATTCTCGACGTGCTCGCCGGCGACGGCGTGCTGGTCGTCACGGGCGACGACCGGCGGCTCCGGCGGCTGGCGGCCCGCCGCCGCGCGTCCGGCGGGGCCGTGATCACCGCCGGCCTCACCGCCCGCGAGGACGTCACCGCGCTGCCGGTGGAGCGATCGCTCTGCGGTCAGACGTTTCTCGTGCGGGCCGGGGGGCATGCGATCCCGGTGGCGTCCGCGGCGCCGGTGCCCTCGTTCGTCCGCGACAGCCTGCTCGCCGTCGCGGTGGGGCTGCGGTTCGGCGTGCCGTTGGAGCGGATCGCCCGCGGACTGGAGGCGTGCGGCACCGTGTCGGGCCGGATGGAGCGGCTCGACCGCGGTCAGGACCACGCGGCGTTCATCGATCATCCGACGAGCGGCCACGCACTGGCCGCCACCCTCGCCGGGCTGCGACGGCTGACTCCCGGCCGGCTGGTGGTGCTGGCCGAGGCCGCGAGCGTCGGACCGCTCGTCGCCGACGCCTGCGGCGGCGACGACGACCGGCGGCCGGCGGCCGGCCGCGCCGCGGCGATCTTCCGGCGCCGGACGCTGCGCTGGGCCGACGACTGTCTCGTCGTGCCGGCGACGGTGGTGGACGAGGGGGGAGGTGCCGACGACATCGTGGCCTATGCCCGCATCGATCGACTGCTGTCGTCGCTGGGCGGTCAGGACTGCCTGCTCGTGCTCGGCGACGCCCTGCGGCAGGGCGGCGGCCCCCCGGAGCCCGACGGCGATCCGCTCCCGTTGGCGGCCGTCGTCGATGGCTGGCTGCAACTTGCCCATGGGCCCCGGTCGCTCGCGCCGGGCCGTCCGGAAGCGGCCTGAGCGTCGCAGCGGGGCGTCCGGATGGACGCCGTCCGGCCGCTTGGGGCAGAATGCCGCGTGGCCGGCCGCCGCGAATGGCCGCGAATGTTCGTTCCGAGGTGTTGTGCATGAAGTCTCGCCATCCACATGGGGCGGCCGATGTCCCGGAGTCGCTCCGCGGAGGCACCCCGTTCGATGACCTCGGGCTGGCGGTCTCGTCCCGCGAGCCGCTCTCGCACCACACGTGGCTGGGCATCGGCGGCGAGGCGGGCTACTTCTGCGAGCCTGTCGATGAGCAGGCCCTCGCCCGCCTGGTCGCCCGCTGTCATGCCGAGCGGATTCCCGTGCGGGTGATCGGCGGTGGTTCGAACATCGTCGTGCCGTCGGGCGGCTTTCCCGGCATGATCGTGCGGCTGTCGGCGCCGGCCTTCTCCCGGATCGACGTGGAACGGCCGCTGCTGCACGCGGGTGCAGGTGCCAAACTCGTGCACGTGGTCTCCGCCGCCGTCCAGGCCGGGCTCTCCGGGCTCGAAACGCTCGTCGGCATCCCCGGCACCGTGGGGGGCGCGCTGGTGGGAAATGCCGGTGGCCACGGCGGCGACATCGGCGAACGCGTCCGCGAGGTGCGGGTGATGCTGGCCGACGGGACGCTCGAGACCCGTGCGGGCGCGGCGCTTGCCTTCGAGTCGCGGTGGAGCAATCTCGACGACTGCATCGTCGTCGGCTGCCGCTTCGAACTCGACCAGGAAGATCCCGAACGGCTCACCAAGCGGATGCAGAAGCAGTGGATCGTGGCCCGTTCGGAGCAGCCCTCCGGCACGCGCGCGGTGGCGATGATGTTCAAGGATCCGCACGGCACGAGCGCCGAGTCGCTCGTGGTGCAGGCCGGCGGCCGCGACATGCGGGTCGGCGCCGCCTCCGTCTACGCGGCGCATGCCAACTACGTCGTGGCGGGCCCCGACTGCTCGAGCGCCGACGTGCGGGGGCTGATCGAGCTGGTGCGATCGCGGGTTCGTGAGCGGCTGGGGGTGGAACTCGCCCCCCAGATCGAGGTCTGGTGAAAGGGGGCGGATCGATGGGTGCCCCTCCGCGGCGCGGGCGGCCGCAGGCCGTCGGCGAGCCGGATGCCGGCCGCATCGGCCGGTTCATCGCCGAGCATCGGGCCGGGATCGGCGCGGTGGCCGTGGTGACCGCCGCGGCCGTGGCCGGCTGGGTTCTGTGGTCGCGGGTGTCCGACACGGTGCGGACGCACCCCGATGGCGTGCTGCTGCCCGACGCCGTGGAGCTGCAGGGCACCGCCGACTGGGTGCGCAGCGACCTGAAGGCGGAGGCGCTCCGCAACGCCAGTCTCGACGGCGGGCTGCCGCTCGACGATCCCGAACTGGCGCGGCGTCTGGCGCGGGCCTTCGAGATGCACCCCTGGGTCAAGCTCGTCGTCGATGTCCGGCTGCGGCATCCCGCCGCCGCGGTGGTGAAGGTGCTCTGTCGGGAGCCGGTGGCGATGGTGGGGGTGCAGGGCGGGCTGCTGGCCGTCGATGCCGAGGGCGTGGTGCTGCCGAGCGGCGACTTCACCGCCGAGTCCGCCGCGGCCTACCCGCGGATCTCGGGCATCGAGTCGAGCCCCCAGGGGCCGGAGGGGTCGGCCTGGGGAGATCCGGTGGTGGAGGAGGGGGCCGCACTGGCGCTGGCGATCGGCCCCGAGTGGAAGCCGCTCGGGCTGACGGAGTGCCGCCCCGTCGGCAGGCACGGCCTGAGAAAGTGGGAACTCGTCGGACCGTCGCAGCGGACGATCCTGTTCGGTTCGGCCCCGGGGCGGGAGTCGCCCGACGAGCCTTCGGCGGCCGCGAAGATCTCCCGGCTGCGGGCCTTGGCAGCCCGAACCGCGGCCACGCCGGACGCCGTGGACGCGGAGCGGATCGACCTCACGGTGCCCCCCGCCGACGATCGCCAGGGAGCGGCCTTACCGGCCATCCCGTCGATCCCCTCACCGTGACAGGACCAGCTTTCGCAGCTCCTGAAACCGCGGGTGCTCGGCCGATCGGCACCACTCGAACAGGGCCGCCTCGGTCGTGGTGAGGATCGCCCCTGACGCCTCCATCCGCCGCAGTGCCACGTCGTGGTCGACGACGTGCCGGGAGGCGACGGCATCGGCGGCGATGAACACGGTGAGCCCGAGGGCGAGCAGATCGAGCGCGGTCTGTTGGACGCAGACGTGGGTCTCGAGGCCGCACAGGAGCGCCGCTTCGGCGTCGGCCGGCAGCGCATCGCGAAACGCGTCGCAGCCACAGCAGCTGAACGACATCTTGGGCAGAGCGGTGGGAAGCATGCCGGCGAGGTCGGACGGGGTCTGCCCGAGCCCTTGGGGATACTGCTCGGTGAGGACGCTGCGGACGCCCAGCAGTCCGGCGGCGGCGGCGAGCCGGCCGGCAGCGGCCGTCACCTGCCGACCCGCGGGGATGGCGGGCAGCAGCCGCTCCTGGATGTCGATCACGCAGAGCACGGACGAGCGGGCGTGGAGTTGCATGCGTTCCTCGCGGAGGTGGCCGGTCACAGCATACCGATACCGCGGCCGCCGCGGCATCGTCGCGCGGGGTGCGATCGATCACCACTCGGCCAGGCGGAAGCCGCCCTGCGGCGTGCACGTGAACGTCCGGGCGGTCGGGGAGTCGGCCGTGATGACGATGTCGAGCCGCTCGGCGGGAAGCGTGGCCCCGGCACGGCACGGCCATTCGACGAACACCCAGCAGGCGGCCGTGATCGCGTCCTCCCAGCCGATCTCGGCGAGGTCCCCGGGGCCGGCGAGGCGGTAGAGGTCGGCATGCACGATCCGGTCGGGGCCGGCGTGCCGGTCGCTGCCCGGGGGCACGTGATGGACGTGGATCAGGCCGAACGTCGGGCTCACCACCTCGGCCGGATCGATCCCCAGCGCGGCGGCCACCGCCTTGACGAGCGTGGTCTTGCCGGCGCCCAGATCGCCGGTGAGCGTCACGAACGCCGGCGTCGGCAGGCTCGCGGCCAGCCGACGGGCGAACGGCGCGAGGGCCGACTCGTCCGGCACCCTCACGGTACGGGCCGCCGGTCCCCGGGGGTCAGTGGTCGAACGCATGGATGAAGCCCTGCGGGAGGAGCGGGCGGCGGCTGCCGTCGGCCGCCACCGCGACGAGCCCCGGTTCGGCCGTCACCTCGCCGATGATGGTGACGCCGCAGTCGATCGGCCCGCCGCCGGCCGCCGCCACGAGGCCGCGCGCCGCGTCGGGTGGCATGGCCAGCACGAGTTCGAAGTCCTCGCCATCCCCGAGGGCGTGCTCGAGGGGCGACCGCCTGTCGTCGGGCAGCAGGCTCATCCGCCGGGCATCGTCATGGATCGGAACGTCGGCGAGTCGCACCGCGGCCCCGACACGGCTGGCCTGCGCGAGCCGCGCCAGGTCGAGGGACAGCCCGTCGCTGACGTCGATGGCGGCGTGGACGTCGTGGTGGGCGGCGATCCACAGCGCCTCGCGGCACCGCGGCCGCACGGCGAGGTGACGGCCAAGCAGGCTGCCGCCGCAGGCGCCCGTGACGACGAGCAGGTCGCCGGGGCGGGCGCCGTCGCGCCGCCAGGCCCGCCCCGGCGGCACGCTGCCCAGCGCCGTGACGCTCACGACCAGCGGGCCATCCCAGGCGTTCGTGTCGCCGCCGGCCAGCACGCAGCCGTGCTCCGCCACGAGCCGCTCGACCCCCTCCAGCAGGCCACGGGCGATCGCGGCCCCTCCCGACCGCGGCAGGCAGACCGCCACGAACACCGCCTCGGGGCGGGAGCCCATGGCAGCCAGGTCGCTGAGGCTGACCCCGACCGCCTTGTGACCGACGGCCGCCGGCGGACACGCGGGCCCGAGGATGAAGTCCACGCCCTCCGTGAGCATGTCGACCGTGACCACGGTCCGTCGCAGGGCCGGCGGCCGCAGGACGGCGGCGTCGTCCCCGGGCGGCACCTCCAGCCGCGGGTCGGCGGGGATGCGCTTGGTCAGCCAGTCGACGAAATCGGTTTCCACGCCGACAGTGTAGCCAGACCGGGCCGGACGGGCCCGTCAGCGGCGGATCGTCTCGGAGACCAGGTGCCCGAAGAGGGTCTCGCGGCCGCGGAGCACGTAGAACTTGATCGGGTTGAGGTGCTCCTCCTCCGCCTTCTCGAGGATGTAGGAGATGTTGTCGGGAACGACCGTCTCCCAGATGTGCAGGCCGACGAGGATGTCGCCCTCGCGGATCCCCTGCTCGCTGGCCGGGCCGCCGTCACGCACGGCCGAGACGAGGAGCCCGCCCCGGTACCGCGACTGCAGCCGCTGCACCTTGGCGGCCGGCATCGGCTCGAGCCGCAGCCCGATGTCGCGCCAGCAGCGTTCCTCGACCGAGACCGCGTCGCGGCGAACGGCGGCGAGCGACAGATCGAGCTTCTCCTCCGCGCCGGCACGCATCACGATCACCGACACGCTGTCGCCCGCCCGGTGGCCGAGCAGGCCCCGCTCGATGTCGAGCGGCCGGCTCACCGGCGTCTCGCCGATCTGGGTGATCACGTCGCCGGCCCGCACGCCCACGCTCTCCGCCGGGCTCTGCCGGTGCACCGCCTCCACGACGACGCCGCGGGGCCCGTCGTGCCGGGCGACGATGCCGTGCCAGGTGCGGTCCACGCGCTCGACCGACAGCAGCGCGGCGACCACGTCGAGGACCTTGTCCACCGGGATGGCGAAGCCGATCCCCTGCGCGCCCGCCCGCACCGCGACGTTGATGCCGATCATCTCGCCGTTGATGTTGAGCAGCGGGCCGCCCGAGTTGCCCGGATTGATGCTGGCATCGGTCTGGATGAGGTCGTCGTACCGCTGCGTGCGGCTCACCTCGACGTCGCGGTGGAGCGCCGACACGATGCCGCGGGTGACGGTGTGCTCGTAGCCATAGGCGTTGCCGAGGGCCAGCACGGTCTCGCCGATCATCAGGTCGGACGATGTGCCGATGGTGATCACCGGCAGCGGACGGTCGTGCTCGACCTTGATCACGGCCAGGTCGGTCCGCGGGTCGTGCGACACGAGCGCGGCCGACGTCGTCTTGCCGGAGGCGAGCGTCACCTCGATGCGGCGGACACCCTCGACCACGTGGTAGTTGGTGACCACGTAGCCGCGGGGATCGACGACGACGCCCGTCCCCATGCCGTTGACCCGCTTCAGCTCGCCGCCGCCGTCCTCGTCGGTGCCGGGCACGAATTTCTGCCCGTGGATGTTGACGACGCTGTCTCGCGACGACTCGATGGCCTTGACGATCGCCGTGCGACGGCCCTCGACGGCTCCAGCCGTGCCCGTCGGACACACGCCCACCGCGAGGGCGATGACGGCCAGCAGAGACCACGCACGACGCATGAAGACCTGATCCCCCGAGTCGAACCCCCGACCAGACCCACCCTTTCCATCGGGCCGTCGCGGGCCGCGGTTTACCGGGTCGGGGCCGGCCGGCACAGCTTTCCCAGTCGCCGGGCCAGTCGTCCATCCAGGCGGGGACCGCGGCCGGTGCGGAACCCGGCGGGGGCTGCCCGCTCGGGGGCGGCCTAACGGCGGTCGGCGTCCGGTCCGGGCGGGGTGCCTCGCCCGGGGGGGGCACCGCCGCCGACCAGCACGGGGAGCACCTGCAGGGCCAGGAACATCCCCAGCACCGCCAGCACGACCTGCGGCCAGATGCCCGCGATCCGCTCGCCCCACGCCCAGCCCGCCTGGCGGGCGACTCCGCCGACGAGCGTGGCCAGCACCAGGACGCACAGGGCCGCGAGCACGAGGCCGCAGCCGAGCGACGCCATCGTTCCCCGGAACGTCCCGAGTTCGGAGAACTCCTCCTGGTGGAGGTCGATGGCGCGGCCCCGCGCCAGGCTGCGGGGGACGGTCTCGGCCACCTCGATCGCCCGGGCCGCATCGGCCCACGTGGCATCGGGGATCGGTGTCGGTGGGGCGACGCCGTGGAGCGTGTCGAGGGCGGCGGCCGCCCGATCGAACGAGTGGGTCTCGGCGGCGGCATCGCCATCCGTCCACCGCCATGGCGGCGGGATGACGGCGTCCGGTCGGGCGGGGTCGCCCGCCACCGCCGGCTGGTCGGGGATGTCGATCGTGGTCGTGCCGGCCGACTGCACGAGCGTGATCCGCAGGGCGGCGGACTCACCGCGGACGACCTGCCAGCGGACGGGCAGTTGTGCAGGCCCGCTGAGTCCCACGGACAGCGTGGCCCAGGCCGACTCCGCATCGGCGGCCCCGAGCGTCGACAGGCGGGCGGGGTCGCCCGCGAGCACGCGAATCAAGTCGGTGTCGCACGCCAGCGCCCGCAGCACCGCGTCCCGGGACCGGTCGGGCAGTCGCCGCTCCATGCTGATCGACTCGACGGTGCCGAGAGGCCCGGCACCGGCCAGCCCCGCCTCGATCCGCCGCGTCAGGCGGGCGATGAACGGGTGCCGCCGATCGGGCAGGCACGGGATCAGCCGCGCCCGCGAGTCGCCCCGGATCATGTCCAGCTCGTACGCCCAGAGCATCGACAGCACGAGCGGGTGGGACAGGAGCAGCGTGCGGCCGGCCTGCACGAGTGCCCGCACGCCGTCGGCGCGGGACTCGCTCCAGCCGTCGCCCCCGACGAGCACCGCATCGCAGAGCTGGGCGTCGAGCAGCGGCTGCCAGGCGGCGTCGCGGGGCACCGTGGGGCCGACCAAGCGGACGAGCGGGCCGGTGTCGGGAAGATCGCAGCCGATCACGACGGTGTCGCCATGGCGGGGGGCGGCAGCCACCACCTCCGCGATCCGGGCATCGATGCCGAGCAGTCCGAGCTTCATGGCTCCATTGTTTGCCGGCGACCCGCATCCGGCCAGCCCGGGCCTGTGCAGCGGGGCCGGCGTGCGGTAAAGAAGAGTCCATGCACGCGGAAGTGATCGCCATCGGCGACGAACTGACGACCGGCCAGCGGCTCGACACCAACAGCCAGTGGCTGTCGGCGGAGCTGGGCCTGATCGGCATTCCCGTGCAGTTCCACACCACCGTCTGCGACACCCTCGGGGCGGGCATCGATGCCTTCCGGGCCGCCGCCGCGCGGTGTGACGTCGTGGTGGCGACGGGGGGCCTGGGGCCCACGGCCGACGACCTCACCCGCGACGTGCTGGCGGCGGTCGCCGGGGAGCCGCTGGAACTCTCGCCGGAGGCGCTCGCGGCGGTGGAGCAGCGGTTCGCTCGTCGGGGCGTGGCGATGCCCGACAGCAACCGGCGGCAGGCGCTGTTCCCACGGGGCAGCCGGATCATTCCCAACCCCGACGGCACCGCCCCGGGGATCGACATCGCCATTCCCCGGCCGACGGGCGGCAGCAGCCGCATCTTCGCCCTTCCCGGCGTGCCCTCGGAGATGCGCACGATGTGGGCGGCCACGGTGGCCGACGCACTCGTGGCGATGCAGCCGGAGGCGGGCGTGTTCTGGCACCGGCGGCTGAAGTGCTTCGGGGCGGGGGAGAGCGCCGTCGAGGCGATGCTGCCCGACCTGATCCGCCGCGGCCGCGACCCGCTCGTCGGCATCACCGTCCACGAGGCCACCATCACGCTGCGGATCGTCGCCCGGGGTCGCGACGCGGACGAGTGCCGGGCGAAGGTCGCCCCGACCGAGGCGGTCATCCGCGAATGCCTCGGCCCCCTCGTCTATGGCGTGGACGACGACGAGGTGGAGGACGCCGCCGTGCGGGCGCTCGTCGCGGCCGGCGGCTCGCTCGGCACGATCGAGATCGGCACGCAGGGCCGCGTGGCCGCGTCCCTCGCCCGTGCCGAGGCGACGAGGCGGGGCCAGGGAGCGGCGGGCCAGACCGATGCCATGCCTCCCGTCTACCGGGGGGGGGCCGTCCTCCCGGCGGCGTCCGGTACCGCCGCCGAAGACCTCGATACCCTCGCCGAGCGGGCCCGCACCGAGCGGCACGCCTCGATCGGCCTCGCCGTCGGGCCCGTGCACGCCGTGGCCGACGGCCGTGAGGCCCTGACGATCGCGCTCTCCGACGGCCGATCCTGCGACCGCATCGAGCACACGCTCGGTGGCGGGCCGACGCTCGGCCTGGCGCGGGCGGCGAAGGCCGCCATCGACGCCGTGCGGCGGCGGCTCGGTGGCACGACGACCCTGCCGACGGGGACACGAGCGCCATGACGACCGGATTCGAATCGGGCCGCGCCGCGAACTGGCGGACCGTGCTGTTGTCGGCCGGGCTCGTCACGCTCGTGGGGCTGATCGTCTGGCCGTCGCTGGCCGGACGGATCCAGTACGCGAAGACGCGGGCGGAACTCGCCGCGATCAAGGATGCGGCCGCGGGCGCGGAACTGCGGTCGGTCGGCAAGCTGTTCACGACGCTGGCGCGGGTGATCGGCCCGGCGGTCGTGAACGTGACGTCGAAGAAGCGGGTGCACACGCTCGCCGACGAGATCGCGGCCCTGCGGGGAGAGACGCCGGCCGGAGCCACCGACGAGTCGGTCGGCTCGGGGGTGATCGTCGAGGCCGACGGGGTGATCGTGACCAACTACCACGTGGTCGCGCAGAGCGACGAGATCGACGTCACGCTGGCCGACGGCCGGCGGTTCAAGGCGGCGCTCGTGGGCGCCGACGCGGCCACCGACCTGGCCGTCCTGCGGGTCGACGCCACGGACCTGCCGAAGGCGGAGTGGGCCGACAGCGACACCGCCGAGGTGGGTGAGATGGTGTGGGCGATCGGCAACCCCTTCGGTCTCGACCGCACCATCACGTACGGCATCGTCAGCGCGGTGGGCCGCCGGGGCGTGGTCGACAATCCCTTTCAGGAGTTCCTCCAGACCGACGCCTCGATCAATCCGGGCAATTCGGGGGGGCCGCTGGTCGACGTGCACGGCCACGTCATGGGGATCACGACCGCGATCGTGGGCAAGGGATTTCGCGGCATCGGGTTCGCGATCCCGAGCAACACCGCCCGGCGGGTCTGCGACGAGATCCGCATCACCGGGCACGTGGAACGTGGCTATCTGGGGATGGCGCTGCGCGAACTGCCGCCGGGGCTCGGCACCGGCCCCGGGGCGGTGGTCGCGGCCGTGGAGCCGAAGTCACCGGCAGCGGAGGCCGGCGTCAGGCCCGGCGACGTCGTGCTCCGCTTCGACGGCGAACCCGTCACCGAACCGGCGACGCTCGTCCTGCTGCTGACGCGGTCGCCGGTCGGCGCGGAGGTGCCGCTGGACATCGTCCGCGACGGGACGCCACGGACGATCACCGTGCGGGTCGGACGCCGGCCACACGATACCTGAGCGCACGGGCCGCCGGGCAGGCGGCCGCGCCGGCTCCCCGGCTGCCGCTACGGCGCGACCTCGTCGGAGGCCCCGCCGGCGGCCGGCGGGTCGCCCGTCGGAGGATCGTCGAGAAACTTCGCGAAGTTGAACTCGTCTCCGCCGAAGCCGCCGCCGATCTTGCCGGTGAAGCCATAGTCGCCCCCGGCGCCGGCCGGCCCGGCGGCGGCGGGCGGCGGCGGTGCCGCGGCGGCCGGCCGCGGCGCGGGCGTGCCCTGCGGCCGGGCCCGCAGCGCGGTCGACACGCCGGCCAGCCACTCCGGCGACGGGAACGCGTAGGGACGGAACTTCTCCAGCGTGCCGGTCTCCTCGTGGACGAACAGTGCCCGCTGCGGGCCGAGCTTCACCGCCGCCGGACTATCGACCAGTTGGCTCGAGTCGGAGCCGCTCATCTGGAACAGGACGCGGAGCTCGAACTCCTTGAGCGTGCCGCGTTCGAACGTCCGCTGCAGGTTGGTGAGCGAGTCGCACCAGATGATCGCGTGGATGCCGACCGGCGGCCCGTCCTTGAGGAGTGTCACGAGGTTCTGGGCCGGCGAGGCCTTCTGGTCGCCGCCGAACGAGTACCCGAAGTCGCTCTCGTTCCGCCGCAGCTCGCGGAACCGGGCCAGGTCGCGGATCACCACGTAGACGGCCTCGCCGTCGAGCACCTGGTCGTCGATCCGCCGGCGGACCTCCGCGGCCAGCCGCTCGACCGCGTCGCCGACGGCGAGCCGGCCGACCACCTCGGTCTCGTGCGGCAGCGTCGCGGCGCAGGGGGCCAGGAGGATGTCGGGCTTCTCCTCGGCGATCGCCGGCTCGAAGAGCACGAACCGGGCCGCCCGGCCGAGGCCGCCGCCCGGATGGGGGTCGTGGGCCGCTGCCAGGCTGACCATCGACATGGCCAACAGGCTCACGCCCAGGTCCTCGCGCTGTCCCACGATGAGCAGGTTCGCGCCGCCCTGACGCCGGAAGACGGCCGCCGTCGGGTCCTTGATGGCGATCGCGTCGCCCAGCCAGGCCAGCGGGGCCGACTCCGGCCTGCCGGCGACGGTACCCTTGCCGAGCAGCTCGGCCAGCAGCGCGTTGCCGGCGGGATCGGCCGCCTCGTTGCCGTCGAACACCATGCGGGGCAGGGCCGGGATGTCGGTGCGGCGGTCGGCGAGCCGACGCAGCGCCCCCAGGTAGCGTTCCCGCCGCTCGTCGTTGAGGAACACGACCTGGAACGGGCTGTTGCCGGCCACCATGCCGTTGGCGTCGTTGTAGATCGCCTCGCCGGGCCTGGTGAGGAGGCGTGCGGCGGTGTTGTCCTCGCTGAGGATGAGGCTGGAGTCGGCCTCGTTGCACTGCAGCGCGATCCGCACGGCCATCTGGCCCATCGTGGCCCGGGGCAGGCTGTAGGAGCCGCCGAGGGTCTGCGATCCCAAGAGCACGTGCATGCCGAAGGCCCGGCCCTGACGGACGAGGCGGTCGAGGATCAACGCCGCGTCCTGGGCGATCTTGTCGTCCTCGACGAAGATCTCCTGGAACTCGTCGATGATCAGCAGGATGCGGGGCATGGGATCGGGATGGCCCGTCTGCCGGAAGCCGTTCACGTCCTGCACGGCGCACTCGCGGAACAGGTCGCCGCGCCGCTTCAGCTCCCGGTCGAGCTGCTCCAGCACCGACAGGCCGAACTCGCGTTCACTCTCGATGGCGATGACGCGGGCGTGCGGCAGCCGGTAGTGGTCGTAGAGCTTGAACTCGACGCCCTTCTTGAAGTCGATGAGGTAAAACTGGATCTCGTTGGGGCTGTAGTTGAGCGCCAGGCTGGTGATCAACGCGTGCATGAGCGTGGACTTGCCCGACCCGGTCTTGCCGGCGATCAGGGCGTGCTGGCTCGTGCCCTTGCCCAGCTTGATGTACTGCAGCTTCTTGGCACCCGCGGGGCCGAGCGGTGCCACCACCTCGCCCGCCGTGCTGCCGGTCCACCATTTGTCCTCGTCCGGTGCCACGCGGTCGAACGGCACCTCCACCCGCTTGGCGGCCTTGGCGGCCTTGCCGACCCGCTGGATGATCCTGGTGAACGTCTCGTCCGACGGCGGCCGCTCGACGGCCAGCGGCCACTTGGCGAATTCGGCGTCGCCCGTCCACGTCGCCACCCCGTCCTTCAGAGACAGCACCGTGGCGTGCTTCTCCAGGTCGGCGATGCTGAAGTTCGACGGCATGTGCTGGCTCGAGTCGAGCGAGACGATGGTGTAGACGCCGCACCGCGGCCCGGAGGCGGCGATGCTCGCCAGCCGGCGGGCGCTGGTCTCGGTGAAGTTGGCAGGGAAGTTCGCCACGACGACGAAGCGGTAGGGCTCCGGTACCTCGGCGTCGGCGTTGTAGGCGCCGATCGACTCGTACTCGTTGCGCAGATACTTCTGGATCACCAGTTCGATCTGTTCGGTGATGTCGACGAGGCACTGCTCGATCTGCGGTGGCTCCGTCCAGATCCGGCTGGTGACGAGCAGCTCGTCGTAATCCGCCAGGTGCATGAAGCCGGCGAACTGCTTGCCGAGCCCGAGCGGGTCGATGATCGTGAACCGGCTCTGACCGGCCGGGATGCCGCTGGCGATCCGCAGCATGAGCGCCTGCATCATGTCGGACGCGGGCTCCTTCTGGTCCCCCGTGGCGCGGATGACCATCGAGGCCGCGGCGGGAAACGGCACGATCGCCGGCTGGGTCCACGAGACCGGGCCGAACGCGTTGAGGGCCGCGTGGCGTGACACGCCGCCGGGCAGGCTCTCCATGGTCAGGGCGAGCTGGCCGAACCGGAGCCCCGGCGGCGGCACCGTCGGCAGCGGGCACTCCTCCGACTCGAGCCTGTCCCACGGCTGGAACGCGGCGGCATCGACGGCCGCGGCCGCGTCGTAGGCGGCCGCCGTCTCGGTGCGGACCGTCCGCCAGGTGTCGGTCATCTCGCTCCAACGCTCGTCCCGGCGCCGGTCGGCGGCCGCCAGCCGCTCGTCGCGGGTGGTGGTCAGCTGCGCGATCCGCCGGTCGCGTTCGGTGGTCAGTGCCGCCAGGCGGGCGGGATAGGTGCGGTCGGCCGCCGCGACGAGCTCCGCCCGCTTCGTCTCGACCGCGGCGATGGCGGCACCGTACTTGGCGTCGCGGTCCGCGAGCTGCTTGTCCCGCCGGTCGAGGGCGGCGGCCAGCTCGGCCTCGGTCTTCTGCTGTCGCTGCCTCAGCTCGTCCGCGAACGTGGCGTCGAGCTTCGCCAGCTGCGCGTCGTGGCGGGCTTTCACGTACCGCGTGCTGGCGGACAGGCAGTGGCGGGTGCGGTCGATCGAGGTGACCAGTTCCTCCCGTTGGGCGACCGCTTGCCGGGTGGCGTTCGCCCGCAGCCTGCCGATCAGCCAGGTGCCGATGCCGATGCCGACGCCGGCCACGGCCGCCAGCGCGACCAGGGCGGCGGTGGCGCGGCCGGCCAGATCGGCCGCCAGCGATTCCGGCACCTTGAGGAACACGGCCGTCGCCACGCCGCCGCCGAGAAGCAGCGGCAGGAGCACGCTCGCGGCCCGCGTGCCACCGGAGTAGGCGGTGGCGACCGACTTCATGCCGAACAGGGCCGACGACTGGCTGGCGACGGTGCCCCGCAGCTGCTCGAGATGCGTGAGCAGTTCGGCCCCCGTGGGGAGCGGGGGCATGTCGGGCTGTGGCTTGGGGCCGGCCTCTTCCGCGCCGGGCTGGCCGGCGGCGGGCTCGGACGCTGCGGACGACTCCGGTGGCTGGCCGTCCGAGGGGGCCGTCGGGACCGCGGCGGCGGCGGCGACCATGCGGCGGTCCACGAGGAACTTCAGGCTGCGGCCGCCGACGTCGTCGAGCTGGGCGGCGAGGTCGGCGAGCTGCTTCTCGGTCCGCTTCAGCAGGGCCGTGGGCTGCTTCCGTTTTTCCTTGAACACCTCGCGGGCCTGGTTCTCCTCGAACTGGGCGTCGCCCTTGATCTGCGCGTCCTGCTTCTCCCAGGTGCGGCGGATCGTTGCCGCGTCGGCCTTCTGCTTCTTTTCGTAGTCGTCCCGGCGGGCTGCCGCCTCGGTGTTGGCCTTGTCGATCTCGGCGGCGTGCTGGGTGCGGGTCGCTTCCGCCTCGCGGGAATACGCCTTCTCGATGGCGGCGATGGCGGCCGCGGCGTCGCGGCGGGCGGCGACGGTCTCGGCCTCGTGTTCGGAGGTGATCTCCTCCTCGAGGCGGGTGCGGGCGGCGGATGCCTGACGCAGGCGCACGATCTGCTCACGCAGCAGGTCGCGGTCGTAGGGGGTGTCGTGGCTCACGGCGACGGACTCATGGGGGGCGGTGCTGAACGCTGGTGCTGAACGCTGGTGTGGATGCGCGGGCGACGGCGGGGTGGCGCCGGTGGCTCGGGAGGGGGCGGCTCAGCCGTCGTCGCCGTCGCTGACGTCGCGGCAGGCGCGGGCGAGCACCTCGGCGAGGCGGCCCACGGCCTCGAGGGTCTCCTTCACCCGCGGGGAGAGCGGCTCGACGTGCTCCTTGTGGAACGCGCGGCTCGTGCCGTCGTCCCAGGTTTCACGGGCCGATTCCCACTTCAGGTGGAGGTGCTTCAGGGCCAGCGCCATCTTCGACGCCCCGCTGGAGAGATCGGGGTTCATCCCGTGGCTCCCTGTCGCGTGCCGTCCGGTCCCGCGGTCGTCGATCGACCGGTCCCGGCGTCGTGTGCCCCGCCGGCCGACGCCGCGCCCGGCGGCTGGCCGGCCGGGGCCGGAGCCTCCTGCGGATCGCCCTGCCGGGCGACCGATGCCTTGGCCACTTCGGCGGCACCGGCCGCGGCGGTCCGCGGCGACTGGGTGTGGGCGTAATGGTCGAGGGAGATGAGCATCCGCTCCAGACGGGCCACGGCCTTGGGACAGTCGACGTCGATCACCTCGCGGAACCGCGTGATGCGGACGCCCGTCTCCTGGAACTGCTGCCGCACGACGGGCGTCCAGCGTCGCACCGCCTCCGCCTTCGCCTCCGCCCGCGCGAGCCGCCGGCGGGCCTTCTCCAGCGCCTTCTTCTCCTCGATGCAGGAGGGCTCGTTGTCCCCCACCTTCTTGTAGGTGCGGCAGTGCTGGAGGTCCTTCTGGGCCTGATTGACGGCGTCGGCAGCCTTGCGGACCTCGGTCTTCCAGTAGGCGGCCTGCTCGATGCAGATCCAGTCGACGACCCGCTGCGCCTGCAGTTCGACCTCCGCGAGGGACTGCCCCGTCTCGTGGCCGAACGCGACGAGCGCCGCCTTGACGAAGGCCAGCGTGTCGATCGAGTTGACTTCCGCCTGGGTCGACATCGTGGGGGCCGCTCAGCGCTGCTGCTGGTACTGTTCGACCCGCTCCGCCTTGCGGATCAGGTAGGGCACGTAGTCCTCCGTCGCCTCGACGAATCGGGCGAAGGTGCTGAGCTGCTGCTCGAATTCCTCCGTGAACTTGGCCTGCTCCTGGTCCCGCCACGTCGAGCTGAGCGCCGCGAGCTGACGCTGCACGCCGTGCATCTGCGCCATCACCTCGGTACTGAAGAACCGCAGGCGAGCGGCGAACCGCCGCAGTTCCTCGGGATCGACGATGACCTGTCCCATGGGCCGTGTCCTCTCGCATCGGGGTCGTGCATGAACACCCCAATCGTATCGATTTCGGGCTGAATGCACACGGACGCGATGCCGCCGGGCGACCCGGGCCGGTGGGACGCGGCCGGCGGGCCGTGGCATGGACCAGCCACGTGGTGTGCGGACCGCGGAGGAGGACGTAGACTGCAGTCCCGCCGCCCGGGCGGGAGGCCGCCTCCACGCGGCCGATTCAGGCCATTCCCCGCCCGCACCCCTTCGCGTCCGATCACGGAGACGAGTCACCGATGCACGTGCCCGCAGACCATGGATCCTCCGCCCCGACGGCGACTCCCGGCGGTCACGCCGCGGCCGCCCCAGCCGGGGTCGGTCGGCCCGGCCCGCATGCGGTTCCAGCCGCCGGCCAGCATGCGGGACAGCATCCCCACGCGCAGGCGGCGGGCGAGGTGTCCACGGAGCCGGCGCAGGGCTGGCATGTCAGCCACCTGTTCTACCGTTTCGATCGCGGCCGCCTCGCGGGGTTGTCGGCGGAGGCGGTCCGCGAGGGGATCCGCCAGTTCGTCGCCGCACTCGACCCCGCGGCCGCCGACGCACCGCTGCGACTGCAGACGTGGATCGTGCCCGGGCACAAGGCGGACTTCGGCGTGATGGCGATGGATCCCTCGCCGCTCAAGGTGGACGGGGTGCACCAGCGGCTGCTGGCCGGGCCGCTGGGGCGGGCCCTCGAGGCCACGTACTCGTTCGTGGGCCTGACGGAGGTGAGCGAATACGTGCCGACCGTCGAGCAGTTCGGGGAGCGGCTGATCGTCGAGGGGGAGACCCGCGACAGCCCGACGTGGAAGGCGAAGGTGCAGGGATATGCCGCCCGCGAGGATCACATGCGCCGGGCGCGGCTCGAGCCGGAACTTCCCCCGTGGCCGAACGCCTGCTTCTACCCGATGAACAAGAAGCGGAAGGTGGGGGAGAACTGGTTCACGCTGCCGTTCGCGGAACGCAGCCGGCTGATGGCCGAGCACGGCCGCACCGGGATGACGTTCGGCGGGCGGGTGACGCAGCTGATCACGGTCAGCGTGGGACTCGACGATTGGGAGTGGGGCGTCACGCTCTGGGCGAGGCGGCCGGAGTTTCTCAAGGAGATCGTCTACACGATGCGGTTCGACGAGGCGAGCGCCCGCTACGCCGAGTTCGGGCCGTTCTACACGGGGTACATCGGCTCGCCCGCCGAGATCCTCGCCCACTGCCGGCTCGCCTGAGCCGAGGTCCGTCCGACGCCCGGTCCGCCCGACGGCGGTGCCGTCACCGGCCGGCCGCGGGCGCCGCCGAGAGGATCATTTCCACCTCGGTCCCGCGCGGCGGCACGCGGCCCTCGAAGGCCTCGAACAGGAGTGCCTCGTTGGACTGGGAACTCTCGATCGGCAGGTCGAGCATCGCGGTGGGGAAGTTCGACACGCACACGAGGTCGCCACCGTCGGCCTGGTAGTACTCCTTGCCGTCGGACGGGTCGGTCCAGAAGGAACTGCCCGCGAACACCCACTGCTCGCGCATGGCCTCGCCGCTGCGCGTGTCGCGGATCCAGCGCTGGGCGGGCCGCTCGTTGAGCACGCCGGCCTCGTCCTTCCACCGCATGGTGACCTGCACCGCGGGCCCGACGGCCGCGGCGTAGGCCGGGTCGAACGACACGGGCCTGCCGGGCACGAGGCCGATCGCCAGCAGGGCGGCGTGGACGAGCCTGGCGGAGGATCGCGTCGCCACGATCGACTCGTGCTCCTTGGTGCCTTCGGGGCAGGCGAAGTACTCGATCGGCCCCTTGTCGATGGCGATCACTCCGCCCACCACCACCCGCCGTCCCGGGGCGTCGATCCACACGTCCTCGCGGGGCGACAGCCGCTTGAGGTCGGGGTGACGGTCGGGGGAGGGAGCCGCCACCGCCGGATCGGCCGCGGCCAGACGACCGTCGCCCGGCCGGCCGCCGACACAGACGACGAGCGTCAGGGCGACGCCGCACACCGCGGCCGCGGAGCGACACGTCGGGACGCGACGGGCCGCGGTGGAGAGGACTGCCGCGGTGGTCAGGGGTACGAGGCGTTCCGGCATGTCGGTGCGATGTCGTCGAAGGCGATGTCGTCGAGGACACGGTCGAGCGGGCCCGTCCGGGTCGTGGAAGCGTGCCCCGAGGTCCGCTACGATACCGCATCCGCCGGGTCCGGAGCGAATCCGTGTCCTCCGTGGGTGTTCATCGCCACAGTCCCACGCACGGGAGCATGCATGGTCACGACCGACGCGACGCCGCTGGAGAACGGGAAGCCCAGGCACTCCGGCGGCGGCCGGGCGTCGTCCCGGGAGTCCGGGAAACGGCGGAAGGGCGGGGGCAAGCGGCAGGGGCGTCCGCATGCGGATGAGTCCGCGGGAGCGGACGGCGCCGATGCCGCCGCGAAGCCGCTGCCCGGCGCACCGGCGCGGCCGCCGATGAAGGTCGGGGTCGCCGCCGCGGGCCGGCGGATCCGCGGGATCGGCGACGTGAGCGAATCGCTCGAGGTTCGCCGCCGGCTGCGA
>Ga0214917_10001434_pt1 | contig 30492 bp, 40 predicted proteins | sample LL_1208_BB_MetaG_FD_177983 | JGI IMG/M metagenome (GOLD analysis project Ga0214917, IMG submission 177983) | Freshwater microbial communities from Lake Lanier, Atlanta, Georgia, United States - LL_1208_BB | ecosystem: Environmental > Aquatic > Freshwater > Lake | place: USA: Georgia | collected... | reverse complement strand
AACTCTTTTAAGATCTGTGAATCTAGATTGGCCTCTTTATATCCGTTAACTATCCAGTCTATAATTTCGCATTCGTATTTCACAGCTTCTTGGGACTCATATATAATTTTTTCTTCTAGTTCTTTATCGAATAGTTCAGGATATTCCTGTTTAATAGTATTGATTATTTTGATACCAATCATAGCATGAAGATTTTCTTCTCTGCTAGTATATTCTACTTGCTTGTTGGTGTCTTTGAGAAGATTAAGGAATCTACCAAAATAACTGATCGTATAAAACTGAGAAAATAAAGCTATATTCTCAACAAATAATGTAAATAAAATTAAGGAATATATAAATTGTTTTTTGTTATCGTTATGAAATTTATGTAGATGTTTGCGTAGATAATTGACTCGCCCCTTTATAATATCTAATTCTAGTATTTTTTCAAAATTATCATCTATACCAAGAACCTCTAAGAGTCTTTCATAAGCATCTCCGTGAATAACTTCAACATGAGCCATTGTATAGCCCAAATCGTTAAGGGATGGATGCGGAAGATTATCTCCTAGTTTGGCCCAAAATTTCTTAACACTAATTTCTAATTGACCAATTGTGGATAATGCTCTAATAATAATTTGTTTTTGTTGTTCTGTTAAATTTACTCTAAAATCTTGAACATCGCTACTAAAAGTAAATTCTCTATGAGTCCAAAAGCCATTATGCATAGCTTCTATAAAGTCTTGTGTCCATGAATAGTGGTCAGGTTTTCTAGAAATTTGTTCATCAAAAATCATAATAGACTCCGTTATTTCTTGTTTAAGATAGCAAGTAGGCCCAATATTATAACACTGACAAGTTCATTACCTATAGGATTAAAGGTTGGTCTAAAAAAATAGTTTAAATAGTAATTACCTATCATTATATAAAAAAGGATACTTGTCATAGTACACCAATACTGTGTCTCAGCCACTCAAGATTCGGATTAACATAAACAATATTAATCTTACTCATTGATACGAAAGTATCAAATATTTTTTGAGCTTTTTCATCAAACAAAACAGTACCGTGACTTTGTTTCATATATACTGTACCTATTCCTTCTTGCCATAATGCCATAATACAATCATTACAGCATTGTCCGGTAACATATGCTATGCCATTATCTGGCCTAACAACACAATTAGCCAAAGCATTTCTTTCTGCATGAATCATCCAAGGGTATTTTTCTGGTCTTGTATTCGGTAGTGCTGAATCATTTAGACCTCTGGGAAAGTCATTATATCCCATACCCAAAACTCTGTTTTTCCTGTCAGTTATTATACAACCATGTTGGGTCTGAAGATCGTGACTTTTTTTTGACACAATATACGCTAGACCAATATAATACGCAATCCAGTCATCAGGTCTCATGTGTTTTCCTTCGATGTTCTATTATAGCTCAGATAACGAACAGGTCAACACTACTGAAAAACAAATTTTTTACTATCCAACAATTGTATTATGTCTTTATTTTTTATATAGTCATTCATTAGATTATTTTTCTTAGATATGTTAATTGTTAGTGGTCCAACAGTATGATCCCCAATGTCAGAACTGTGTATAAAATCATTGATATTTTGTATAAAGACTTGGCGATTTTTATCAAAATTATCTATTAAAGCTGAATAGTTAACATAAATATTAACATCATGAGTATTAGATGGCGAAGATAGATATTTAATATGTTGTAAAAGATCTTTTTGATTAAATAAATGATTTATAGATTGCCAATGCTCTGATGGATAATTCCATCTTAGATTTGTATAATATTCCGCATTAAAAATGGTTCTGCGAGATAGTTCTTCGGCGACGTCTTTGTTATTTAGATATAAAACTTTGCAATAAATTTCTAACCAATGTAGTAAATTAAAATCAACAAACTGATCAACATTAATAAAAAATCCTATATCGTATACTGGTTTGGCATGATGTCCAAAGAGACCCCATTTTCTAATAAATTTCTTTAATTCTTCATTGTCGGCTAACTGCTGTAATATATTTTGTTGTTCTACAGTTTTATCTTTTTTATACCAATCTACACCCCTAGATGAAACACAAGTAAAGTGATATACATAACTATGCCATGTTTGAACCAAATTTAAGCCAGCAAGATTCATTCTAATAATCATATCCGAATCTTCCCTGGAACATCTGAATTGTGTATCAAAACCACCAAGAGTATTTAGCCATACTGATTTATGAATACAAAATGGAGCAAAATGTCCTTCTGTATTGGGTCTATTACTATTCTGTAATGCAATAACAAACTGATTAAAATTATCGTATTGAAATTCTTCAGGATTTAGTCCAAAATTTTCTTGAATTTTTTCTGGAGAGGCCGGATGTAGAGGAGGTTCGATTCTAGTACAAGTTAGTACAATATTTTTATCTATCATATTTTCTATGATATATTTATCAAAATTTGGTCCAGCAACCATATCTGACTGTAAATAACACACAATATCATTTGAGGCAGCGTCGAACATTAGACTAATATTTCTTTGTCCACCAATTTGATACGGTTCTGTATTTCTATATACTTTTAAATTTGTAATTTTAGTTTTGAGTTCCAATAGGCTTTCGTATGTATTTTGATTATCTGTATCTAAAAATACTAGAATTTCATGATTTTTAATATCTGTATTATCTACTAGAGATCTTATTAGTAGTTTAGTATATTCTCTTTCATTTTTAGCGCTTGCTATACAAAAACTAATTTTGGTCATATATTGATTTCCTTATATTTATTGTACATGATATTTAAAGCTTGTTTTAGTCCAATATATTTTATATTGATTTTTGCAGATATGCCTGTGTAGTCTTTGTTTAGTCCTGGTTGTTCAATAATAATATCAACTTTATGATTATCTAGATGATTTATCATTTCAGCTATCTGAAAAAGATCATATTTTTCTGCATAGCAACAGTCATGAATTTTTGGTATATTATTACAAGAGATTAGGGAGTGGATTAGTAGTCCAAGATCATCTATATAAAAAAAATCCATTCTACGATTTTGTTGTATAATAATATTTTGTTTATTTAAATATCTAATAATATTGGCTCTAATCATTCTATCAGGTTGTTCATCCACGCCAAAACAATTATATAGTCTAAAATTACATAATTTATCTTCTGTAACACATAATTTATCTATAATACTTTTTGATAGTCCATATGGGTCGATTGGATATCTATTAATAGAGTGACTATTTATGTCATATCTACGATCCAATTCCGCACCAGAACCAAAAGAAATTATACATTCATAATACGACTGATAAGATAATAAATTATAGAGCATTAATAAGTTATTATATACTATATCTGGATTATCTATTTTTGTTCTTCTTCCACCCTCTATGGCTGTATGTATAACTAAGTTATATTTTGTATTATTTGTTCTAAAAAAATTATCCACAGAAGATTGGTCTAAAAGATTACAATTATTTTTATTGATACAATAAATATTATGTCCAAACTGCTTTAATTGTTGACTTAGGTTTCTACCAATAAAACCATCTGATCCAGTTATAAGTATATTCATATCGTCGTTACCTATTTGCATAAATTAAATTACATATATTATAAACTCTATCATAGAATGTACATACAGAATTAATAATAAAATTTCTATTAATTAAGTTAATAATCATATCATTTAGTAATGATTTGCTGTGTGTTTCTATTGCAATATACTTTAGAGTGGAAAAATTATCATTAGATAATAATAAATATTTCTCGTCTCCTTCTATATCCATTTTTAAAGATGTTACTTTATAAGAATTTATATAATGCTCTAGTTTTGATGTATTATTTATAGTATCGCAAAAAAATAGATTTCTAGGATATTTTTGTTGTAATATATCAATGTCTTTTTGTTCCGGATCAACTCCAATAACTTGTGATGCTCCTTTAGATAGAAAATATTCTGGTGTAGTCATCCATCCAGGTTCAAACATATGAAAACCACAACCTAGATCCAAAACTATTTGATTTTCTACAAATAATAATTTCCAGTGGTCTTCTGGATTTTCTGAACTGATATGACAATAATTAATATTATCTTTTAGTTTATTATATAGATTATCATTAAGATGATCTTTTAAAATTTCTGTTGTCATATTTTTACTTTCTTTTAAAAACAGCTAAATAATTCACATTTTGTTTATCTAGTACCATTTCTACAAGTTCAAAAGAGTTTATGAGATCATTATTTTGATTATTATTTAGAAATGTAGAATATAAATTATTTGTTCTATAAGAATCTAATAAATTTTCAGTCAATAAAGAATTATCATATTTAAATTTTCCTCTGCTAGTTTTAGGATTTTGTAGATCTTCCATAAAGTAGTATCCGCCAGATTTTATCATGTCTCTGGCCTGCCATAAACTGACAATCATATGATTCGGCCAATGACTACCATCTTCTACAAAAAAATCAAAATCACCAGGGCAAACCTGTTTCATCTCGTTCCAATCGCAAAAGTTACCTTGATCAGCATAAATAAAATTAATACCAATATTATTAAGCTGATGAATTTCTGATAGTTTATCTATTAAATAAGATCCCCAAAAATTATCAACACAATATAAGTCAATATATTTAAAATAGGTTAACCACATTTTTGGAGATGCATAAGGAAATCTTTTATCGCAAATACCAATCTCAAACAACTTAACTGGTTTTTCTCTAAAGTCCTGCATATATTTTTCATACGTTTCTGTATATCCCATACATATATGCTCTGGCCAATCCTTACCCCAAGATAATGTTAATTTATCTGCTGTACCCTTATCTGTTTCAAGTTCGTTGGCGATTTGACTAAGGGTTTTGGATTGATCATAGAAGGGCTTATTATTCGTTTTATTAAAAATTTGCATATTATTCCTCTATGGGTTTTATTAATAAATTACTATAAAATTCTTCTCTATCCAAAAATGGAGCTAGATCTTCCATTGGTTTCGTACTGAAACTACCATCTCTTGTTTTATATACAGATGCTTTTGGTAGGGTTTTATGATTAGGATCAACTATTAATTCACATATGACTGGGCCGTTCATATTTAATACATTATGAATATTGTCTTTTAAAGAATTTTGAGAAGAAATACAAACATATGGTATATTATAGGCGTATGCATTTTTTTCTACAGATGGTAATGTGAGTCCACTGGATGGATCGCTAACAACCAGATGGCCTGCAAAATGAGTATTTTGTGTTGTTCTGATAGAACCATATCCATTATTATTCAATACAAAAAATTTAATTGGTAATTTATATCTATCAACTAATTCTAATTCTTGAATATTCATTACAAATCCACCGTCACCATCAATACAAATGGTCTCTTTTTTACCGCTAGCTATACAGCCGCCTATGGCAGCGGGAATACCAAATCCCATGGAACCAAGACCTTCACTATTATAAACTCTTGTCCCGCTTTTTATCTGTAATGCTTGCATCGTTACCTCACTGCAAGCTCCAGAGCTTCCTGGAATAATAAGACTATTCTCTGGTAAAAGCATAGATAAGTAATAAATAAAAGCATAATTATTAATATATGTAGATGGTTTAAGATATTCTTTTAAGACTACAGGATAACGATTATATAAAGATTTACATGTATTAAGCCATGAATCAATATTTAATTTTGTTATTCTTTGATTTAGTTTTTGGAAAAATATTTTAGCATCAAGTTCTAGCGCATAGTCTTTATTAAATTGTAACTTAGATATCTCTGACTTATCTATGTCAACTATGCATTTTTTGCCTTCTCTAACAAAATATTTGTGTTGATATGCTAGTTGTCCATGATCGAGCCTAGCTCCAACAGTAATTATCATATCAGAATTTTGTTGATTAAAATTAGCTCCTCTTTGCCCAACACCACCCGGTCTACCAACAAACTGTGGGTGGTCTTCTGGCAAAAAATCTAATGCTTTCCAAGTCGTTAATACGGGAATTCCTGTTTTGTCTATAAATTCCATAAATTCTGATATGGCGTGACCGAGTCTGACGCCATTACCCACCAGTAATATTGGTCTTTTAGAATTTTGTAAATCGTTTATAATATTATCTATCCACCAGTCATTATTAGCAGTTGATAAATCTGGAGTAAATGGTTCTAATATTTCTGGATTTATCTCTGATGCTTGTACATCTAAAGGTATGTCTAATAAAACCGGTCCTGGTCTACCTGTGGTGGCTAAGTATATTGCTTTTTCTAAATGATATCTGATAGTATTTGGATCATCTACTGTTACAGCATATTTAGTGATATTTTTATATATACCAGTGGTTTCTATTTCTTGAAAACCTAATTGCCTAACCCCAAGATTTTTCTTTCTATCTTTATTTTGGACTTGTCCAGTTATAATCAAAACTGGAATAGAATCCAACCAAGACGACGCAATCCCTGTTACAGCATTTGTGGCACCCGGTCCGGTAGTTACTAAAACTACACCTAGTCTATTTGTATATTGGGCATACGATTCGGCAGCAATAGATGCTGATTGTTCGTGTAGAGTTGGTATAAGTTGTATTTTAGATTTTCCCAAAGAATCTACTAAGTGTATACAACCACCACCAGATAATAAAAAAATATGATCTATATATTTTGATAATGTATCGACTATATAATCAGAAAGTTTCATAACCAATACATTACCACTGTTTTTCGATTCTTGTTATGATTTATCGTATCATCTGTATAATAAGAGTCGGCAGGGTCGTGTCTGGTAGAAATCTCTTCTATGATACATCCTGTTGGACTAAAAAATTTATGCTTAACTTTTGGTAATATTGTTATGGTATCGCCAGCTTGCATAGTTTTGGTTGTTCCGTCTAGTGTAAGCTCTAATTCTCCAAAAGTAACAATAAATGTTTCTTCTTTAATTTTATGATATTGCTCTGGATGTTGTTGATTTGGTAGCAAAATTAATAATTTTTTACAATAAGATCTATTTATCATCGTTAACATGGTAAGCCCAGTTTCATAAAATTTATCTATACCATAGTGATGAGATATTTCTAGATCTTTTCTTCCGGTATTTGATAGTAATATATGACTACTATCTAAGAACTTTTTGATATTCTGTACTATATCATATATTTTTTCTCTACTATTAGTAATACATATATCAGATTTCATAATTGGCATATTATAACTGATATCATTTACGGCGGTAATTAGATTGTATTTTGATAAGTCGCTAGCTAGTAATTGATTTGTTTCGGTAGGCCAAGCAATAACTATATCTTCCTTATTTATAACTTGTCCTGATTTAATATCTTTATTAAGAAAAACTCCTCGTTTAAATTGTAATAAATCAGCTTTTTCTTTTTCTGAAATATTATGTCTATTTGTTTCTGTTCCACAAATATCTAGTGCTTTCTCTGCTGATCTAAGCCAATTTATCATTTGTTGTGGGTCAGTAGAATATTTATTAATATTATATAGTTTATGTGGTAGGGCGACATGCTTTTCTATCACAGAAACTCCTTTGCCTATGGCGACCATTACTGAGTCTGTTTCGTTTGGTTCTTCATGAGTAGAATATCCTATATTAACTGAAGGATATCTATTTTTTAGTAAATTAATTTGATTAAGTTCTAAGTGATTATATGGTGTGGGATATTCTCCAACACAGTGCATCAAAGATAATTTTTGGTTTCTATTTGTCATAAAGCTTACTACCCTATCTATGTCTTCTATAGAAGATCCCGCCGTAGACATGATAATGGGTTTGTTTACATTAGTGTTTTTATCAATAATTTTGTTTAATAATGGCCAATCCGTAAATGAGCAACTAGCTACTTTGATTATATTAAAATCTAATGAAAAGATATTATCTATTGAATATTCATCAAATCCAGTACATACACTTATAAAGCCTCGCGATGTTGCTATGTTTTTTAATGTAGTAAATTGATCGTATGTTAAATTAGTTTCAACAAATCTTTTAATATATGGATGCGACGTATTATTTTTCTGACTATTGTGTATAAAACTATCTAAATGTCTAAATTGAAATTTCCAGGCAAAATCAAATTTCTCTTTAAACATATTCATTATATCAGCATACTTATGAATCATATCTATTGCATGATCCATATCACCCATATGATTATTGGCCATCTCAAAAATAATTAATGGTTTAGTCATTTTTTAAATAATTTATGTAATAAGGTTATGTCAGAGCTGTTTAAGTTTTTATCGTCGATAAATATATCGTATGATGGTTTATCAAATTTCACTTTATCGTATTTAGCTCCCCAATTTTTAAGTTGATTAATAGTATGTTTGGACCAATCTATACCAGATGCAGACCCTCTTGCTGTCCAATATACAATAGTGTGTCCATGATTATATAGTTTATTAAATAACAGTATATTTTCTTTAATGGGTGTTGAATATGTATAATCTGGAGCATTTGGGGAATGACAAATAGTTTCATCAATATCAATATATATTACCATACAAATTTATCTTTATAATATTGTATTATCTTTGGTAATTCTTCATCAAATTGTTTCGCTGGAGACCATCCTAAAGATCTTAGTTTAGAATCATCCAGCGCATATCTTAAATCTTGTCCCGGACGTATGGCTGAGGTATCTATATACTTATCATAATCTGTGTCTTGCGTGACTGCAAATATTATTTTTTTTACAGTGTCTATATTTTTTTGTTCGAATCCGCCACATATATTATATATTTGATTTACAGATGTAGAACTATTTTTAATTATTACGCTAATCGCATTAGCGGTATCTTCTGCATGTAGCCAATTTCTAATTGGTTCACCATTATTATGCAATGGGATTTTTCTACCTAATTGCATATATTTACATGCTTTGGGAATTAATTTTTCAACATATTGACCAATACCATAATTATTTGTCGGCCTAACAATAATATATGGTATATTATATGTTCTTCCCCATGCAACTATCAACATATCCGCAGCAGCTTTTGTCGCTGAATATGGATTGCTAGGCTTTAGCGTGTCCTGTTCTGTGTGAGTACCACCCAAAATATCACCGTACACTTCGTCTGTACTAAAGTGTATTAATGTTGGTAAGCACTGATTTTCTTGTCTATATTTTCTTAATAATTCTAGTAGGTGGTAAACACCATTAATATTTGAAGCTATAAAATCTTCACTTTTAGCTATAGAATTGCCAACATGAGTTTCTGCTGCTGTATTGATAATATAATCGCAATCATATAAAAACTCTATATGATTAATATCTTTATGTTCAAATATAAAATTATGATATGTGTTAAATTCGTGTAATAATTCTTGATTAGCCGCATAAGTTATTTTATCTATACCCCTAACATAAAATCCTTGCTTAAGAAGTAGTCTGGTTACATAAGAACCTATAAATCCTAGACATCCTGTAATATAACAAATTTTTTTCATATTTTTTTCTTCTTACATATTACCTGGTAATCAGACCATAATATTTCATAAAATTCATCATAAATAGTAATAAATGCATCAATAGCAATCTTTGGTAATTTATGAGTAGTTGTATTGTCTTTCCATAGATAGTCATCAAAAATAAGTAGACCATATTGTTTTAATAAATGATGTGACATTATTGCATCTTCTATAATATTAGATGCTATATGAGAACCATCTATATATATTATATCATACTTTGGATAACAATCAAAAGATTTTAAAATCTTATATGATTCTCCTATAAAAATATTTATTTTATGATTGTATTTACGAGTATTATATTTAAATCGATCTAACAAGTCATTTAGAGATAAATTTGACATCCCTGATTCATTAATAGAACCATTAAAAGTATCTATAACATCTATTGATGATGTGGGGTGTGTTAAAATATTCTCAAGTAAATATAGTGTGGCCCTACCTTCAAAACATCCTATTTCTAAACATTTAACTTCTTCCCGACCTAATAAATTATTATCTTTAAAATATTTTTCCCATATTGGTATATTATAGGTAAACCAGTCAGTAGAAAAATAATATTCTTTATCAAAATTTGATTGATTTAATAAATCATTATTCATTAATTATATAGCTATCCATTCTTTAGGATAGTAATTACCATTTATTACAGATGATAGCTCGTGTTGTTGTACATAATTTTTAGGACATACTATTTTTTTATTCGGATTTTTGTTTAAATAAGCGGCCCACCAACTAAAAGAACTATTGGCTATAATATTATGATGACAAAGACTCATCATACACAAGTCTATATAGTCTGTATTGTTGTCGATATATGAAATATTATTATGTAAAGAATTAATATTGTTTTTGCACCAGTCAATATCGTTGGAGAATACTATTAATTGAGTATCTTTTAAATCAAATTGTCTTAATGCTTCAGAATAATAATTTATTCCTAATTTGGTATAAAAATCATGTTGAGGCAATAAATAATCTCCTCTTCGTATATGTAAACTTATAATTTGACTACTATTTTGTATATTAGATAATTTAGTTTGTGACTCTAATAAAATATTATTATTAAATGCTGTATTATCTACAGTATCTTTAATTTTATTATACCAATAATAGTATAGATCAAATCTGGCCATAAATGCATAATTTATTTGATTATCTAGACTAAAAACTCTGTCGTCTACTTGAACATAATTATTAATATTTACATATGTAAAATTTTTAATAAATGAGTCTTCTATAATAGTAATAGGTATTTGTAGTAATTGTGCAAATTTAAAACCATATCCTTTAGATAGTGATGATTCGAAAAATACCAATTGTTTATTGTTGGCATTAGCTATAGACAGCATAGAAAAATATTGTTGGATTTGAGATCCAAGATTACCAACTTCACCAATTAAAGGCATCGTTATATACATTATTTATTTTCTATTATAAATTGATCAATAGTATTTTCTATGTAATTTAATTGTTCATCTGTAATTCCCGGATATACTCCAAGAAAAAAGGTATCCATAGTGGATTTGGTTGCGATTGGAAATAGTTTGTCACAATCCGGATATTTTTCTGCCAAATCGCTATATGCTGGATGAAATAGCGCGTTGCCTGTAAAATAAGATCGCGTTTGAATTTTTTTGCTTTCCAAATATGATACTATCTTGGCTTTGCTGAATGGGGCATTGTCCTTGAGCGTAACCAAAAAACCAAACCAAGAAACATCTGCTTTGTCTAGTTTTTCTGGTAGTATAAAATATTCAGGATATTTAATAAATATATTATATAGCTTTTGAAAATTGTATTTTCTACGACTATGCATATATTCCAATTTTTTAATTTGTTCTAATCCCATAGCCGCCTGCATTTCTGTTGGCTTTAGATTGTATCCAATTTCATCAAATACATATCTATGGTCATAAATGATATCTTTTCTTTGTTTAAACCATGTATTAAATCTAGTACCACACGCAGTACCACAAGTTACGTCTCCCGGCTTTTTGGTGTTGCAATAGCAGGCTCGTCCCCAATCTCTTAGACTAGATACTACTATTCTCTCTTTCAGATTATTAACACCAACATATCCACCCTCTCCTATTGTCATGTGATGGGCTGGGAAAAAAGAACAACTAGATAAATGACCAAAAGACCCTAGCGGCTTATTATCCCATGTTGATCCGAGAGCATCGCAAGTATCTTCTAGAAAGATTAGATCATATTTATTAACTAAAGACATCAGCCTATCCATGTCGGGAGGATTTCCCAATACATGAGCGAATATAATACCACGAATTTTTTTATCTTTATCAGTAGCTAACTTTGCTTCTACCTGATCTAGATCAAGATTCAAAGATGGTAATGTTACATCTACAAAAAGTGGTTCAAAACCATTTTGAATAATAGGATTAATAGTTGTTGGAAAACATACTACAGATGTTATAAACTGAGATCCTGCTGGTAGATTAAAGAGCCTCTTAGACTTACAAGCGGCTAACATTAAAAGATTAGCAGAAGAACCGGAGTTAGTTAAAACACCATCCGTTTTCCCCAAATATGGAGCAAAAACAGTTTCAAACTCTCTGGCTTTATGACCTAAAATTAACCATTCTTCTAATAGACTATCTATAGCAGCAACATATTCGCTATGATCAAAAAAGGGACCAGAATACGTTACCCATTGTTCATTTGGTTTCCAATATTTTTGGTATTTCTTTTTTTGTTGTATATAAGATTGTACTAGTTTTAGTATAAGTTGTTTTTTCTTTTTAAGTAGCCATTTGCTGAACATAGTAGTCATAAATCCTGGGTATGTTATCTTGGAATGATGAAAATTTAAAATTCGGTATTGTTTTATTTAATAAGTCTGAAGAAACATCTTTTCTAATTTGACCATCTGGTTTAGATGTATCATAATTAATTGTCCAATCATTTTTACCTAATATTTTAAGAATTTCTTTAGCCATATAGTCTATACTAAGATTAGAATCTGGCGGAGCAACATTAAGACTATTTGTGATATTTTTATCTATAATAATTCGAATAATTTTAGCCAGATCACCAGCATACATAAATTGACGCATGGGTTTGCCGGTACCAAATAACTGAATATATTTTTCTTTTTTCTTTTCTGCTAAAACTATTTTATATAATAGTCCTGTAATAAAATGCATCTTATTAGTATTATAAAGATGATCAAATTCACTATATAGATTACAAGCTGATAAATAATTATATTTTGTACCAAATTGTTGGTTCGTAGCATCGATTTGAACCATCATTGCTCTTTTGGCATATCCATAAGCAAAGTTAGTGCTTGCTGGAGGTCCATTGTGAACATCATTTTCTGTCATCGGATATTCTTTAGCAATATCCGGAAAAGCGCATGAGCTACTAATAGCTATAAATTTTGGAATCTTGTATTTGATTGCGGCTTTAATAATATTAGTATTTATTAATACGTTTTGTTCAAAAAAATCATAAGGATATGAGATATTATCGATAATACCTCCTACTTTAGCCGCAGCATGAACTATTGTCTCTGGTTTATGTATAGACAAGAATCTATCTATAGAATCAAACTCTAACAGATCAAGTTCTTTCTTATTGGGGCATAATGCCTGTTCAAGAATTTTTTGTAAATGCCTACCCAACATTCCATTAGCGCCGGTAACAAGAACTTTATGATAATCCGTCATAGTAAGAATTTTGTTTTTCTTGTTTTGTGATAGTTTTTTCGTGTAGTAAACAAAACTGTGGTTCTGGTGGTAGTGATCCTTGAGCCGTGGCGCCAACTATAATTTCGTGTACTTTATTTTGCCAAACTATGTGTGGTAAATTTTTTAATATTCTTGCTTGATAGTCTGGAAAATTAATTCTTTGTTTAACATCTAGATTCCAGTTCCATTTTATTATATGGTCTTGTGTTAGTCCGGCAACATAGTTTTCTCTTGGAACCCATAACAATTCTAATACTGAATTTTGGCTCAATATGGTTTTTATATGTTGTAATAGGAATTCGTTAGGAATTTCATCTGCATCTATTTGAAAAATATATTCTTTAGAACATAATTTTTTAAGTTTATTTTTCCAATTAGCAAAATGATTGTCAAATCTATCTGCATAATATTTTATATTGCCATAATTAGCATGATCATTACATAATGTATTCACCTGATCATTAGATTTTGTAATATCATGTAATACTACAATTTCGTCTATAGATAAATCAATATTTTTTAGTAAATGAGTTAATAAATTATTTAACTCAATATATTCATTACAAACTGTAATAGCATAAGAAATTTTTATCATTTTAAATCTATATACATCCTATTGGTTCGGCAACGTCACTACACTGTGGACTACCGTCGGGACATCCTAAAGTATAATTCCATGATGTGCCTTCTGGACCTTCTACTGTTACTGTTAACGAGGAAGTATTTTTTGGAACACAAAATCTTCGCGACCCACTGATTTTATATATTCTTTGTCCTGGATCATCATAATCTCCGACATAACCAGTATCAACATATGTGACGCCATTTGCAGTAATAGTAAATTTATCAGGAAAATAATATGAATTATAACTAAAAACTATATTGCCTCCAATTGGCGGTATAAAATATTCTGTTGTTGTGACTCCGGCTTCTCCAGCAAGGGTAGCTTCATTACAATCATAATTATCTTCTTCATCAGTTAGAATATTTGATTTAATAAAGCTTCCCAAACTACTAAATTGTTCATAAACCATATCTTTTCTCATAAATGGAGGATTATCATCAAAAGATAAAGCATAAGCTATACCCCATGGTTTTTGATGCTCTCCACATTGTTTATAATCACATACTGTCATTGGTTCGCAATTATTGCCGCATGATACTAAACTTCTAAATTCAACCATTCTGGAATTTTCGCAAGCTTGTTGTGATGCATATCTAACAACTTTTCCGGAACAATTTATTCTTTGCCAAAGTTCTGTTCGTCTTTGAATAGCTCTTCCTAAAAATTCATTAACAGCATCTATTTGTGGCAGTAGTCCTACTAACGATGGCATCGGTATAGGAAATATAAAATTCGGATCTGGATCATTATCAACGCCAATGCATCTGCCAACAAATTGAGGATTACAATCATTTATTTGAGCAACTTTTGAGAAGGATGTACCTAAAATACAATCTAGGTGAGAGCCAGTTATTAAAAAAGAACCTTTTGGTATTGGTCCCCAATTTGGCTGTCCTCCATGATTCCATTCTCCCCAAGAGTTTGCTAATAAAAACAAAGCATCAGGGTGTAATTTGCGTGTATCGTCGCATCCTATAATTGCTAATGTATGATACCATAATCTATCAGGATAAGATAATCCTATACTATCTCTGGTATCAGAGAAGCCAACATTTGTACTTAAAATAACTCCATAGCCGTTATGGAGCATATTTCTAACTCCGCAAGATGTTTTAATCTGAGTAATATTTTTAATTCTTTTAACTGGAATAGATCCTGAATAATTACGCTTTGAGGTGTGATACCTATCAGATCCAAATATTGGATTATTAGATGTTCTAGTATAATTAAAACCATTTTGTGCCTGAGCATATCTTATAAAGATATTAGGATCTCTTGTACCAAAAAAAGCGTCATTTGCATTAATAAAATTGCCATACCCACCATACGATTTTCTTAAAAAATATCCTGCATGAATATAATTATTTATATAATCGTTAATATTATTTAGTGCAAATCCTACTCCTTTTGGATCAATTCCTGTTGGCCACATTGGTTTTGGTTCTTCGGCACATTCAGCTGCTTGTAGTCCTGTTTTCTTAGAACATTCTTCACTAACTCCGGGTAAGCATTGTTTACTTTTTGTTGCTCCTTCAGTCGGCTTACATGGTCCCGGAGGTTCGGATGGACAAACACAACCAAAGTTCGCCCCCATTAAAGCTGGTAAGCATGGGGCGCCAGCAGATTCTGTTAATTGTGGCATTTGTCCTAAATATCTAGTATGAGACACTCCGGTAGGCATAACATTTGGAGCACAAAAAATTAATCCCTTAGCTAATGAATTTTTAGCAAATTCGTATATTGGTTCTGTGGCTCCTCTGGCTTCCCATTCGTATAACGGATCTATTGAATTATCTTTTTTGGCTCTGAAAAAAATATCACAAGCTCTGCTAATATCAGCAGCGTTTCTTATCGCATGAGCAACGCTATGATATTGGGATTGTTGAACTTCTTGAAAAGCATACGGATCTAATATTTCTAAAAATTTATACGGTAAAGATAATTTACCCTTTCCACTATTTTGAAAATCTCCAAATTGGTATGCCCATCTTACATCTGTTGGCAAAGAATTAATATCTTCAATATTTTCTATTGGCAAACCGATGTTTTGCATAGCAGCAATATAAGATCCAAAACATGAAAACGGAAGCATTTTTGCTAAATGAGCAAAACCCTCCATATCAAAAGCAGCACCCTTACCCCATTTTAATGCTCTTTTTCCCCATAGTGTATTTGTGTCACAAAAATCATATGAGAAATTAAAATAATACTGTTGAGGACTAAGGCTCATAATATTATCCAGGAGAAATTGAACATCTATTACACTTGTATCGTTCTATTTCCGCGCTGGTAGCAACTTGAGGATTAATTTTTTCTTCTTTACCGCACACTCTGCACCTAACACTCAAAGGTTCGTAAGTGCGAGTTCTAGGAACCGGAGGATGTACTCTTAATTGTTTATCAATAGCAACATCGTCTTTATGCATATTTTTTTCCATCATATTATCAAATTTATTGATAAATTTAGGTTTTGTACTAGTTGTAGTACTAAAGGTTTTTACCGCAACTGTTTCTTGTGGTTCGGGCTCTGCGTCATTGTTTGTTGGCTCAAGCATACTTTGTAATATGCTAATCATTGCTTGTATTTTTGCAGGATCGACGTTCATGATATTTTATGTATGTGAGGTGGAGTTGATGAATTTTTAGGATAATTTTTTCTGGCTTCGTCATTTAGCATAGAAGCTTGTTGTGTCATAATAGAAACACTATTAACATTATTTTGACTATGTCTAATCATAAAATCTTTAGAGGTTTGCCTAACACTTGTTGAGGGTTTTTCTTGTGTTTTTTGAACTACAGATGATATTGTTTCTGCTATTTGTTTGGAAGTAACATTTAATTCTTTAGATATAGATTCATGTGACAATCCTTGACTATTGAGCCATAATATAGCATATTTATTATTTTTACTTAATCTTGGCATTATTCGGCCTCTCTTTCAGCATTATTTAACCATAATATATTTTTTGATTGTAAAAATTTTACATAAAGATTCAATGTTTTTTCGCTAACTTCTCTAAATTTTTGATTTGATCTACATATACGATCCAAAAAAGTTTTATTATTTTCTGTACCGTATATAGAAATTGGATTATAAAATTTATTATTAGAGTCTATTCTAATCATATGTTTAATTGATCCATCTATTCTAGAAATGGTCTTAGCGCATATTTGTTCGCCATTAGAGGTAACCAAAAGATTAACGTCGTTATCTTCTATGCCTATTTCGCCAGATAGAGTGTACGCCAGAATAGATGTGGCCTGATTGTTATTGTGACTACTGGAATAGATACTGTTATTATTAATCGATGTAAAATTTTCCATATTTAATACCATTTATTTTTAGTTTTAGATTTTTTTATGCGCTGCATACCTTTTGGTAGTTCTTTTTTTGATTCTTGTTCTTTATAGTTATTGTGTTTATTATATAGTTCTAATTTATGATCATCACTCATCCTGTCTCTGTTACGATTAGCAATATCGCCTATCGTTTTAAGTTCACTATCAGACTTTTTTACAAAACTAATACTTTGTTGAGCATCGTCAATATATGACCGATAAGTATGAATAGACTCACAATGTGAGCATTTTGGCTGATCAATATAGTCTTTAAAAAAGAAAAATAGTTCAAATTTTTTATTACACTTATTACAACAATATGTATAGGTTGGCATACGAGTTTCCTTACAGGTATAATATGCCAGAATACACAACAGGCAAACTATCCTTGTGTTAGCTTATTGTATAAAATTAGAGTAATAACCCCACCAGCTATACCCATAAAAATACCTGATGGACTAAGACTATCATATGTTCCTAATATATATAAAATAGCACCACCCATATAAGAGCCGGCAACTCCTAGGGCTACTGTTTGAAAAAATCCTAATCTTAGATTGATAGGAACTATTGCTTTTGTTAGCGAACCAACAAACAAACCATATACTAGCCAGATTAAAAGATTAAACATTTGTTGCCTCCAGAAGTGTTAAAGATTCAGTATCATCGAGATTTTTACCAACTTCCATGATGGCATTTCTTAAACTGACTCCGTATTGTTTATATTGTTGTTTGCTCAAATGTTGTTTGATAATTTTATTTAATCTATAATTATTTAACCAACTATCTTTAATAGTTAAATTAACTATGGTATGTCTAAGATCTAAAGCTTCGCTCATTTTATCGTTTTTGCGTCTTTTACTTCTGCATTCTTGAATAACTCTTATTAAACTAAGTATAACGCCAATAACAATAATTATTGTTATAGGATCAAAGCCGTAGTTATTATTTTTAATATTTGCTTTGTCTATTACTTTTTGAGCAATTTGCTCTAAATTAGGATCTATTTGCATATTATATCTCTCTTAGGGTAAGCAATAACCACAATCAACCATTTTGATTTCGTCACCACTTAAATATTTACCACTTCCTTTACATACCGGACATTCTTTTCTTTTGTATTTTTTAACTGGTTCATTACCAATATTTTTTACTATAGCTCCAGATAAAACAACAGGAGCAGATGAATTACCATTATATTTAGATGATCCAAATATTATAGCAGCAAATAATAGTGGTAGTATTAGTTTATTCATTTCTACCTCTTGGAAAGAGTCTTTTGCGTTTTGTTGGTGGTTTGGGAACGATAGAATCATCTGATTCTGTTTTTGGCACCACCAATTTTATAACAGATAATATAAAGCTTAAAATAATAGATATTAGTCTATTTAGCGCTAATTTATCGAGAAATCTCATATTGTTCTCAGCTTTCTAAATAATCAAAACCATAGTCTGGTAATTTTTGTAATGGAAATCCGTCAAAGTCACTAAAAGCGTATGCTCCGTTGCCTTTTAACATACCGGCTGCTACATCTGCCTTTATTAAAAATGACCCGTCAGGGACTGGTCCCCACGCTGGGTGACCACCATCATTCCATTTACCCCAGCTATTCTGTACGAGAAAAGCCGGTTCGCTACCAGTATCGTCGCAAGCAATCCATGCCATAGCATGAGCCCACGATCCCTGTGGTTTAGCAAATCCTTTACTGTCTCTTCTACTACTAAATCCATAACTACTACAAACACTAATTCCATAACCGTTAGCAAGAGCATCTCGTGCTTCTTCTACTGTTCTTACCAAACTTACAGTTTTAACTTGATGATCATTTGCAAGATCTATAACTTTGTCTGGCAAACTACGACCACCCCATCCGGCACCCAACATACCTTGATATTTACTAAGATCCACAACGCCAGGATAGTTTTTTCTAACTAAGACACCACCATATTGACTCACAAATTGTGCTGCTCTAGAACAACTCATTCCTTGTCCACCATGACCTCTTGCTCCATATATGGCTTCGGTAGCACCCCTTGCTATCCAACTTTCTTTATGTTTATCTATATCTATTTCTACAGCACGAGAAATATCTACAGCATTTCTAGTGGCATGGCTTACACAATTATGAACAATGCATCCATTGGCTAAGAAGGCGTGTTCTCTATAGGAGACGCCAATATCATATACTTCATGCGGTCCTTCTGCTATAGATGTAGTGTGAACAGGAATATATAGCTCTTCATTTTTAATGAATGAGTAGTGTTTTTGTTTATTATATATGCAAATTATTCTATATGATTGGCTTTCTTTATATGATCCTTTTTTAGCTCTATAAAAATAGTTAATAGTTGGTTTATATCCCATTTTTAAATATGAATAATAGACACCATAGGCTAATGATCTGGATGTAGAATCAAATGTCATTTTTTTATCTTTAGCGAAACCATCTGCGGATGTTAATCCTTCGATAATTTCTTTAGAACCAATAGCCCAGTTTGGGAAAAGCTTATTTTTGTCATTATCATAACATACTGATCTTAGCCATTCAGCTAATTCCGGACACCAGCATCTTAAACGAAAAGCTGTTGTATTTTTAGTTTTATAATCACATCTACGAGGATTGAATCCAAATTTTACTAGGAAATTATAGCATTTAGTAAAGAATTCAGTCTGATGTTCAGCAAAAGTAATTTCTAGATTTTTATTATCACACCAGCCATCTCCCAAAAAGTAACCCAAAAACCAACCAAAGTCTGTATCTTCAGTAAATTTGTTTATTGGTCGATTATCTATTTCTAAATTAATAGGAGTTATAAGATAATCACCTTTTTTAATATCTTGTGCGGTGACCCATTTTTTAGTAATAATTTTAGTATTAACGGAACCTTCTTCTTGTGTTTCTTTTCTTCCTATTAACACTTGATGATCGGAGGTAACTTTGAGAGGAATGCTTCCTTTGGTTTTGATTGTTATAAGTGGATTATTTGATATTTTTATTTGTTTACTAATAACAGTAGTAAAATTCCCATTACTACCATAAATTTTATCTCCAATTTCGACATCTTTGATAAACTTACAAGAATTACTAATAACAATAGAATCACCAAAAAGGCAATCACCCGTGACCTGACGCTCATTATATGGATTCTTATCGAACTTTAAAACACTTTTGTATGGAGTAGATAGTTTACCTTTACCAGTTCCAACAATTTTTTTAGCTCCGTCTCCGAAGTAACCATACTTAGAATTCTCTAATAAATTTTCAAATATATGTTCTTCCCAAAGACATCCTTGAAATCCATCTTTGTATAGTTTTAATAATTGTTCAGGAGATAGTCTTGCCATTATTTACTTCCCTCATAAAAAGCCCATGCTAAACCATTAAAAGCTTCTACAGCTTTTTTCCTAAGTTCAGGATCTAGGGCCACATTATCATCTCCGATATGCTGTACAACAACATAAGTAGCGGCCTGCGTTAGATCAGGATATTTACCTTTAAGATCCAAATTATAAAAAGCTCCAGCTATTTTATTAGCTTCTCTAATTTCATCAGTATTTTTAATTACTTCATTTTCACCATCTAGTTCTATTAATCTTGCCAAGTCAGAGAATAAACCACTTAGTTTTATACCATCAACTGATCGATCAGAACTTCCGGATTTTAAAATTGCAGTTACTTTTTCACAATTATCCTTTAATGATGGATCCAACGGAGCTAATACTGATGGAACATTATTTATTGGATTAGTTGATAGATTATTTTTAATAACTGGTCCAAGTAATCCATACGCTAGTAATAGTCCTCCAATAACTAGAACTATTATATTAGTGGTATTTTTAATATTCATTTGTTCTCCTGATCACAAACATTAGGACTAAGATATGGAAATGCACCATCTAAAACCTCAACAGCTTTTGGACATCCCATTTTTTCTGCTAAATCTCTAGTATTTTTCCAACTACTAATTAGTTTGAGAAAATCATTATCATTAGTTTTAACTGTAGTTACAGGTGTAGATGTTACAGTGTCATTTTTTACCTTATTCATAATACTATTATACGTATTAATTATTAGATCTTTTAATGGAGTTAATTTATCCTTGAACAATACAAATAATACTAAAGCGGCTCCGCCGTAAACCATTAAATCCGTTGTTGATAATCGACTACTAAATTCTTGAAAACTTTCGGCATAATTCATAAGATTCGTCCTTTCAGACTAAATAATTGTTTTGAACTGTTAATTTTGGTTTAAAGACGCCAGCTTCTCTAAAGATTTTAACCATACTATCAATTGTTGAACTGACCAAAATCATAAGAAAACTTTTAACATAAGAATGAATGTACCCTTCTATTATGTGAGGTACAACAGGAATGTCAACTGCTAAAAATAAACTATCATAAAATTTACTAATCATACTCATAGCGAGAGCTTTTTTATCTGGACTACTTAAATCATTTCCTATTATTTCTATAATTTGAATAATACTAGCTATTGCTAATTGCAAAAGTTTCCACGCTTGATCTATTGCGAATCTTTTAACATCCTTAAATGATTCTTTTGTTCTACTTATCAGTTTTTCTACTTCGTTTAGTATTAGTTCTTGGCTTTTTGGTGTTTCTGGACTTTCTTGGTTTGTCATCTTTTTTCTCCTCGTTAACAACTGGTGCGGTATTGACAATTTCTGGTTTAATTCCAGCCTTGATATTTTTTCTGCTATTAATATACTTATATAATATTACAAATTGACCACCAATTAGAATGCAACTTTCCACAGCATGACTAACAACACTAATAAGTTCTTCTTTATTAGCATTATCATTAATAATTCCAGTAAGATATAATCCACTAAAAATAAAACTAACTAATGTAAACCAGAACTCACTTGTGCGGTAGCCGGGTTTGATCATGATTTTTCTCCAAAAATAAATACTATATTAGTAATACACCATACTAACCTTTATTATTATTTATCAAATTTTACAGCTTTTAAAGCTTGATCAAATATATTTTCTATAGAATTTTCTGGTATTCTTGATTTAAAATACGAAAAAATCTGTTTTATCATTTCGTGCTCTGGATCTTGAGTTAATTCTAACCATCCTACAAAATAATTCCATATTCTATCTTCAAGTATTAATGGATATTTTACACCAAGCGGTCTTCCAAATCTGTGTACCCATCCAAGTTGTGGCAAGCATATATTTTTGCCTCCATTTCTTCTAAATTTTTCTGCTATATATCCTTCTTCTCCACCAAATCCTTTAAAATGTTCACATATTCCCGGCCAATTCTTTTTTTCAAATGAGCATAATCCCATACCTTGCATTAGTATTTCAAATGGTTTATTAGATTTATATTTTTCATGATCAGTGGCCCATGTTCCGTACATATCTCCGCTCCAATTAGGATCAAAATGAGTAGAAATATTATTTAAATCATCATATACTAATGGTCCCTGTACTAAGTTTTTACAATCCGTATTTTCTGCATAATAATTTAATAATGAATTAATAGCATCTTTAACTAATAAAATGTGACAATCAATAATAAGAACATATTTTCCAATAGCGTGTTTTACTATTTCGTACTTGTTAAAACTAGAACTTTTATCTGTTTTTGGTAAATATTTGCCCAATTGATTTAATCCGTTTTCAACAAATTTTTTTGTAACTTTTCCGCTTTCGCTATTTGGATTATTATCTAAAACAATATATTCTACAGAATCTGTGTTACAGATTTCATGATACATTCTTAAACTTTGTATTGTAAAAAATACTCCATCATAATCATCATATGTTGCCATACCAACTGTTAATAATTTTTGACTCATAAATTATTTTTTATTTAAATATGGATATTCTACGTTCGGTATGGATTTATTTAAAAAATTACACAATTTTTCCCACTTGTTCGTATCGTTAAGTGATAATACTAATAAATCATTTGGTCTGTTTTTGAAATAGTTCGTTACAAAATCTTGATAATTATCGTATGCGTCTAGAAATTTGTTTCTTTCAAAAACCACAGTTTTGTATAATATTGCTCTGCCTTCCAACAACCAAATAGGATCATCATTGTTTCTATTTAAAGATTCTGCACTTATTATCCAACTATCTTTGTCTCTGGTGGTGAGTATAAACTTGCTATTAGGATAAAAAACATCTAGTATCGGAAATCTTGCGGCGACGGGTGTGTCTGTACTAGCATCATGAATTTCTATATCGTGATAACTCATAGGAAGATGCTTGGCGGAATAGCCCAATATTTTTAACGCTTCTGCTAAAGATGTTGTTCCTGTTCGCGTTAATCCTATTCCAAATATTTTCATACCAATTTGGAACCCTCTGGCACACAAAATCCAAACATAAACATTATTCTAGGGGATTCTCCGTGACACTGGTCTACACTGTGATAAAAATCTGTTACAAGATATGCCATCAAGTCTCCGGGATTCATTTGGTAGGTTTTGTCCTCTACATGAATTAATCCACCGTTTTCTGGTACGCTTGAAAGTATATTGAATCTTGCTCCGCTCAAACCTTCTCCAACGCTAGGATCTTTGTGCTTGTAAACATCTCCATCGTTGTATGTTATGCTTACAACCACTCCGTCTTTGCCGTGACCCTCAATAACTGGGGCGTCAGATATTTTATCAAAATCATTCCTGAGTCTTTTTTGGATAGTATATACAGTTTCGCAATAATTTATGTTTGTACTCATTCTGTTGGTGAGTCGTGTTTTTACCCTTGTGAATTCTTTAGTGTCCCAATTGCCGCTCACGCCATCGACAAATTGGTCTTCTTTCACGGCTTCCATGGCCCATTTTGTTAATAAGTCGCACTCTTCTTTGGTGGCGTAATTTCTCACTACCACAACCCTACCGTCATATTGTATTTCCATATTAATGCTCCAGAAATAAACAGTTAACATCATTACTATCGCTAGGACCAAACGCATAGCCAAGCGGAACATTGCCGTTCATCAATCGTCTTGGAAGTCGTGAATTGCTGAACAGATAAATATCTCGTAATCTTCCTAGCGTGTGACCAGAAGTTAATGATCGATAAGTTATGGGAATTTTTACTAGTCTGCCGGATCGTGTGAACATTGCTGAACCATTCAATAAATTAGAATTTAAATTGCCTACGCTTGAAGTATTAACCCCTCCATAAGGACCTTGATCATAAGGAATGGAATAAACAGGAATACTCCATGTTATTGGTGTTATTCTTAAAATATTTGATGAGTTTGGTAAAAAAATTGAGGAAGTCATTTGATTTCTCATGGACGAAACACCGGTGTAATGAGTATTTGATACAATATTGTCTATCCATCCAGAACCAAATGCTGCAGTAATTATTCCATACAATTTACCATCACTCTCACTATCCAATGTTGTGTCAGGACTCTCAGGATCAATTATTGCTCCTGCCAAAAGGAAATAATTTTGTGAACCAACAAAAGCCACAGCCAAACAATCACTTGACTCATAAACATAAACGTTGCCCGTGAATCCTGAACTGGTTGTAAGTAAGGATCGATAGTATCCGTAAAAAGAGCCGCTAGTAAAAGGATTAACAGCGGTCCAATGAGAATAATTTCCGGGATTTTTTATGATGGTGGAAAATATTGTGAATCTACCAGAACCGTCAACTGGTGGATAACCGGTGCCACCACTACTACCCCACCATGATCCGGCTTTATTGGATGCGAAACCAGTTTCTCCACTCGCTATTGTTGGTAATCTAGCTGCTCCATTAGGTAAACTCACAGTACCACCAGTATCCGCACACAACACTATTTTGTTGTTTATGGTACGTACAGATGGATCAATGTGCAATACTCTGGTTGTGCCGCTGGACACAAGGTTGTATGTTCCGGCAGAACCGCTGCCGGGAGTTCTTGGTGAACTATCGGGATAGGTTGTGCGTAATCCCAAATTGTAAATTCCATCTATAATTGTTGTTGTGGTTGCTGCACTACAAGATACAACTCCCAAATATCTCCACTGTGTTTTTGGTAAACTCATGATAATACTCCTGTGGTTGTTATATGTTCTGAAAATGTGGTGATTAAATTATCTCCCAAGCCAGCATGGGTATAGTAGTTGGAAGATAAAATCTTGGGCGGGTTAGGGTCGTAAAAAGAGTTGGGATAGTTTCCGTTTAATATGTAACTATTAACATCTTTTAACTTAAACAAACCGTTGCTATTGTTTTTATTCATTCTTTAACCTCTCATAAAGAGATATATCATCAGAAAAATGAGCTTGAACTCTAACTAACTCTTCGGGGGTTAATGTTGGCTTGTTTGGTTCGCCATTTAATTCTGGTAGGGGCAAGTCTAGACCAAGATAAGTGGCACAATCTTCTAGTTGACTTTCAAAAAGAAAATATTTAGCCAAAGGAGCATCTAGTAGCCCCATGCTTTTTAGTGTCCAAACATGCACATTATCCATATGATTATCCAAAACTTCTGTTGGACTTTTCATTAGTCTAGCACATGAACTAGTGAATCTTTCCACGGGATTTCGTACCATCACAGCAAATTCTTTGGTTAAAAACTCTTTTGGTTCGTGACTCATATCAATAATGTTGGGCAGATTCATTACTGGATGCCATCTGTCCTCGGTATTTATAAACGGCCAATTACCTCCGTCTTGAGGCATTTCTGGATAGTATTTGCTTAGTATGCTTTTGAATAAAGCATGACTGCCACTTCGTGTTACCAGAGCCACGCCCACATTGCCATTGTGCCATAAAACGCCTTTGCTCATAATTATTCTCCTTTTTAGTTAACTATTTAAAACGTATGATAATTGTGTTGTTGGTACTGTTACGCTTGTTAATCCGGGTTTGTTATCAATAATAAATTCATCTATATATCCAGAATAGTAGTTTAAATTTCGAAAACTCCAAAATAGAGGATAACTATATGCTAATAAAGTGCCTAAAGCTTCATTAGCTCCAAATAGAGGATTAATACCAATAACCATTGTGCTATTCTCTGTTGCTAAAGCGCTAGATGATGATCCTGTTGCTACTTGATTTCCATTTAAGAAAAGTCTAAGAGTATTATTATTTCTAGATACATGTATATGATGCCAAGTATTAGCGCTTACCAAGTTGTTAGCGCTTCGTATAGTAGTATTACCAATAGTAAATGCTACTGATCCATTGTTAGGATTGAAAGACCCACTTTTATTACTGTATGTGCCACCTCCAACTCTAAGATATGAAGAAAGATTGCCAATAAAAAATATAGGACATTCGCTAACAACTGAAGGTTTGATCCAAATGCTAATGTTAAAATCACCAGTAATAGATTTAGGATGCATTAATATTTGTTGGTACGAATTACTTAAATATAATGATGAAGATCCAAACTTTTTATCACTAGAAACTACTTTAGTGGTGCTTACTATATACTCGTTTCTTTCTGTTAAATCTTTTTGTCCTCCTCCAACAATATCTAAAATTTCATTTTCAAAATTGTTGTAGAATAGTATGCTTGGTGTTGGTTCACTTGCAAATTCTGTGTCTGGTGGCGTAAAATTTGAAGTATATTTTGCAATATTATTTGTAAACATTACTTCATCACCAAAAAAAGTATTGCTACCTGTTACACCTGTAAAGAGAGATATGGTACTATAAGGAGTATTATCTGTTTTTAAATATGCTCTTTGACTATTTCTGCTATTTTCAGACCAATTAAGTAAGTTCCTTCCTATGTAGAAAGAGTTACCAGTATTTATAGAAATGTTGGTAATAAAGTTCAAAATATTAACACCATCTAAAAATACTCTATAAGTATTATTTTGTTTTACTAGAGCAATATGTTGCCAAACATTAGTATTTAATGCAGAAGATGATTCTGAACTTATATTTGAGATTACACCCATACTGTAGGTGGAGGGAGAGCTAATACTTCTATTAATTCTTAATTTACCATTGCTACCAAAGTATAAAGCAATATAATTTTCATTACCAAAATCACTATCGGCTATAACAAAAATATTTCCAGTACCACCAAGCGATGTCAGATATATCCAGCCTTCTATAGTAAAGTTTTTGTTTCCTATATCAATAGGTTCACCGCGCATATAAATGCCATCGAGATCTCTGTAACCAGAAACATTATTGTTGCTATAACACGAAGATCCAAACTTGGATCTAGTATTTACTATTGATCCATCACCAGTAATTCCTGTTTTTATAGCGGCTCTTGATGTTACAAACCAACGTCTTTTATTAACGCTATTATAATATGTTCTTGATCCATTACTTTCTTCAAACTTTAATAAAAATTCAACAACAGGATCTCCTTCAACAACATCTTGTGATGAACCGGGATATTGACCTTTTATAATAGCATCATTAATAGTATTTAACGAATAAATACCATTAGCACCTTTTTTTGAACTATTCATCAACTAATCCTCTCATAACTAACAAAACCACTCAAATCACCACTCGCACTTGCTGTTAACCGAATACTCTGACCTTCGGTAACGTAGATCGGAGTTTCAACAGTAACAATATTGACCGTGCCACCAGCGCCAACATTTAATCCTTTGGTAAGATAACTCAAAACTGTTGATCCACTGTATACATCAGCAGTTACTGATGCTGTATTTGCTCCATCAATATTGCTCACATAAAGACTATTTATTTTTAACACTTGGTTACTTGAACAAGTTACTATGCCGCTAGCACTTGTGGGAATATCCGCTATGCTAGCATTTTCGCCTAATACCGTTGTGAGACTTTTAAGATTTACATTAGCCATTACTTTCTCCTTTTTATAATAGATCGTATTCTAAATCATATATATCATTATTAATACTATCAATATAGGTCAAATTTAAAATTTTGTAAACATAACTAAATGTTGCTGGTGGAGGCGTTGTTGTGGTGGTGGTGGTAGTTGGGGCCGCAGTGGTGGTTGTGGTTGTTGTTGTTGTTGTTGTTGTTGTTGTTGTTGGAGCCGCAGTGGTGGTTGTGGTTGTGGTTGTTGGAGCCGCAGTGGTGGTTGTGGTTGTTGGAGTACTAGTGCTTCTAACTTTAGTAACCCCGTTAATAACTAATAGTTTGTTAGTATTAATTTTAAATGATGTCATAATTTAAATGTTAGAGAGTTATAAAACATATTGTATAGTAAAAAAAGATAATATATTCCTAATTTTTTAACAGCATCCGGACACTGGTGTTCCTCTGACAGCAAGACTATAGTAGACTATATCATCAAATCGATTATCATATTTATTTTCTATAGTACTGATGGTAGGTAAATTTTGAACATTAGTATTATTAAAATCAAAACTATTTGAAAATGGTGACGGTGTCACAACAAGAGATCCGTTTTTTATTGGTTGCCCATTCTTTGCTAACCCTATATCATTTGCCATATTATGCCCTTTCTATTCTTTCTTCTAATGCTTCTAGTGTTTTACCAAGTGTAACTAATTGAATTTTTAGTTCATTCATAACTTCTGTGTTTCTTTGTAAAGCAGAGGCGAATGCTGCTTGGCTTTCTTTATTAGCGGCCAATCTTTCCATAATAAACTGACGATCTTGAGAATATGGACTTTGAGTTTCTATCATGTGTAAAACATCATTTTTTGTTGCCATATTTTTCCCTACAGTTACCCAAAATCCTATAAGAGTAACAACTATTCCAAAACTTGTAGTAGCAACCACTTGCCAGAAATCGATTATATTTTCATTCATATTATATTCTCTTTATTAAGTAAAAGAGGACGACTGCTATTAAAAATACACCAGACTGAATTTCTATGTATAAATAACAAAAGCCAGCAATCGCTGGCTCTTGTTAAGTTTAATTTAAACTAGAATATTAGCCATTCTTAGATGGATAATTTGCTTGTACCGCTGATTTACCTAGAGTATAAGCAAATTCACCAGGAGCAGCTCTTGTGACACGGGCTTCGTCGTCATTACCAAAAGAGTCGGTACTGGTTTGTGGATATCCGCCATCCCATCTGCCAGTATATCTATTATACTTGTTAGATCTAATTCCCGATGCTGTTTTAACTGTACTTGCTGATTCTATACTATTAATACTACGGGTTAAGCCAGGAACACTAGCTCCACTTCTTAATGTATTATTTGTTTGGCCAGCAATTTCTGTGGTCGATCTAACAATTATGCCACGAGGATGATCATGAGCGAAAGTACCAGCACTAATGGCCTTACCAGCATCATTACCATCGTATGGAGTAGATGCAAAAACTGTTTGATTTGTTCTTGTAACTCCAACTTTACTAAATTTACCAGATGCTATGGTTCCACCTTTAACGCCAGCAATCACACCACCATCATTATCAGAACCGCTACTGGTTCTATTTGGGGGAATACTATATGCGCTACCATTCACTTTTGCGATTGCCATAAAAAACTCCATTACTTATAAGGGTTAATAAGGACATTATATATTACCCCAAAGATTTTAATTCTGTATATTTTTTGTACAAAAGCTCTAATGAATTTCTGCTAGATAGTCTAATTCCATATGGTTGAATATTGATAATTTGATCAATTTGAGACATATTCCATATATTAGCATTATATATGATTTTACTTTTTGGTACTTTTTTTTGTATCATGGCGCCAGCTAAAATATTATCAGATAAATTATCTAGTCTATATCCAGAAGATGGAAAAATATCAAATATATTATATGTTGATAGTATTTGGGCCAATTTATATAATGTATCATAATTAAATACTCTATACTCAAACATGTATCTGGGTCTTATATTAAGAGATAAGCATAATTCTACAATATTTTTAATATCATCTCTAAATTTTTCATATTTTCTATTTGAAATTATGCTATGAGGAACCATAATATCTACAATAGATGCTCCATTCTTAGAAGCGTATTGAATCATAGATAGTCTTGTTTCTAGATTATTATATCCAAGTGGATAATCTATTGGAGTTGCTAAAGTGGTATGGTTATCTATCAGAGATTTTGCCAGACGAAGAGCAGATGGTAAAACACTTAAATGATCAATATAAAATTTTTGAGCTTCTGTAATTAAAACTTTTAGCTCATTATCATTAATACTAGAATCGTGAATAGCATACTCTATAATCATTTTATTATTTTTTTAATGGCTTCAATATTAGGATATTTCTTACTTCCTAATACACCATCAGCAAAGCCATAGTAAACAGCTTCATTTGCATCTAATATCCAATCACTTTTATTAGCTAGCTGAGACATAATATGTTTTCTGATAATCATTTTTTTCCATTTTTTTTCAGAAGCCAACGGACTCAGTAAACATTTTTCAGTAAAAATATC
>Ga0214917_10001433_pt1 | contig 30495 bp, 25 predicted proteins | sample LL_1208_BB_MetaG_FD_177983 | JGI IMG/M metagenome (GOLD analysis project Ga0214917, IMG submission 177983) | Freshwater microbial communities from Lake Lanier, Atlanta, Georgia, United States - LL_1208_BB | ecosystem: Environmental > Aquatic > Freshwater > Lake | place: USA: Georgia | collected... | reverse complement strand
ATGCACATCGGATTTGTCCACACGTTCGGCAACCGCGAACAACCGAGCCCCACACAAGAGATCCCGCCCTACCAAGTCGATCCTACAAATCCACTCTGGTTCAGAACTGCCTATTCATACAAGGCAGGCGACCAATCCATTGCCAAACGCGTTTACCAGACGGATGAATTGATCATCGAAAATGAGTTTGTCTTACCCCATACGACAGTCGCACGTATCATGTTTGGATCGATGATTAGTACTGTAGTGACCTTCGCAACACCCATCAATGAGACGCATTCGCATATGTATGTGAAAACCTACCGCAACTTTTGGCGCGCCCAGGGTGGAGGAGTTTTAGCAGATCTAGTCAATCACTTGGGGAATCAGGTCACACGCCGTATGATGGAACTCACAATTGAACAAGACAAGGGTGTAGTAGAACACATAAGGCCACAATATCGCGATGGTCGATTCAACATGAAATATGACAAACTACAGAATGTGTATCGATCCATGTATCGAAAATGGGTGAGACCCGCGGATTCGAGAAAGCCAAACGATATATATAGAGATTAATCTATATTCGTGCATAAATATATTTATGCACGAAAGGGATATAGGCAATCCACGTTTTTGGATACAAAAACACGGATATACCTTAAGTATGAATTGTATGAAATAGATGCACAAACTATCAGAAAAATTGATATAGGAAATGCGTGCCTATATCAATAGAATACAAAACCATGTCGGACTTTGACTTCACTTATCAGACCATGCTCACTTGTTTGGGTAACAAGCGGAAACTGGTAGATCATATATGCAGGCTCGTCCAACAAACTCGCACAACCCCCCTTTGTATCATGGATGGATTCACTGGATCGGGTGTGGTTGCACGAGCCCTCGCACCGATATCCCACACCCTGATTACATGTGATTTAGAAGAATATGCGCATATTATGTCGCGATGTTTCTTGGAAACCCCGACCATGACACACCGCGAGCGGATTGCAATACACATTGCTGCGATGAATCGTTTAGCTGAAGAGGGTCCGTTTGTATCGGACGGTATTATTTCGCGACTCTATGCGCCGGCCGAGACCGATAATATCAAAGAGGGTGAACGCTGTTTCTATACGCGCGAAAATGCGGTCATTATCGATACAATGCGACGATATATCGCCGACCAAGTCGAGGTCGAACTACAACACTATTGTTTAGCGCCTTTATTAATCAAGGCCAGTATTCATACGAACACGGCGGGGGTCTTCAAAGGATTTTACAAGGCGGGCAAGGTGGGGTGTTTCGGCGGGGCTGGAAGAAATGCCCTGTCGCGTATCATGAAACCGATCCGTGTGGATATGCCAGTATGGTCTCAACGGGCATTTAAGGCGGAATGTCATTGCGGGGATCTCAATCGCGTACTTTTGCAGAAGAAGCAGCAGAACATCGACGTCCTCTATTTGGACCCCCCCTATAACCAACACCCCTATGGGAGCAATTATTTCATGTTGAATGTCATCGCTAAGAACGAGGAACCCGCCGCGATTTCGCGGGTATCCGGTATTCCCGCTCATTGGAACAAGTCGGCCTACAATGGACGTGCGACTGCCATCACGGCCATGGAGGAACTTTTGCGATTAGGAACGGAGTGCGCTACACATGTGATTTTGTCATACAATGATGAGGGCATTATATTACCAGAAGATTGGTCAAGGTTATTCGAGCCATATCTCGTGGAAAAACACGAGATTTTATATGATACTTACAAAGGTTCGCGAAATCTGAGGGCGCGCGATAACAAGGTGGTCGAGATCATGTGGGTCATCACGAAAAAAACGGGTGTGTAAGTGTAAAAGGTTCAATATATATATTTTTTATGCAATATTTCTACACCATGCTCTACTCTATTCAATATTGGCAAATACCTGATCGACCACCTTGCAACAAATGACCGCTATTTCCTCCTCAGTCCAGGCACTCGAGTTATGCAACATCTCGTCCCATTTGTGTGTCTTGATACAAATGGTGGTAATGCATTTCCCTCCCCAGCGTTTCCGGATATCGACTGCTGCGACCATCTCTTCAAACTCGCCGGATACATCTTTCCCCGGTGCCAATACCATTTGGTGGTTTCGCATACCGTAATTCCCCGCCTCTAGACGCTTGGCGATGGTCTCGGTCGGATGAAAGTCGCAACCAGCCCCGAAGAGTACGTAGGGGAAGACGCTCTCTGTGCAAATCATCTCCGCTGCACGCATATTCTTGATTCCACGCTCAATCGCATTCCCAGTCGACTGACGAATGAGCCCCTCGGCTTTGCGAGAATCGTTCGTTCCCTGGCGTTTGTCCTCCGATATCAAGAGTGGCGTTTTGCGACCATCCGGCGACACTGCCCACAGAATCCCACCGTCGGGTTTCATACACACGTTTTTGTTGGAAGGATCGGGTTCAGGTGCATCCGGACAGACAGTCTTGAGTAGGACCTGCATTTCATAGAGCGATATTTGTTTGGTATATTGGATCGTGTAGCCGCGTGGTTCGGCAATCCCTTTCGCATAGGGGATCACGTATTTTTGTAGCGCCTTTCCCAAGACGTTTTCCGACCCTTTGCTATCGTCATTTAGGTGTTTTCCTCCACAATACATAGTCTTCAAACGTGCACGAAGACCGTCAGACAACGTATTCACAGATACAGTGGCAGCTTCCATTCTTCTTATGAGTGGTCTGTAGTAAAACTTGTACGTACTTGATATGTGTTTGGTTGTATGTATTTTCCAGTTTTTTGTAAAATACATATTTCAATTTTATTCTCCAGACCCATGATGAAGGTTATCTACACCGATCATTTACGGCGTCGCGGGTAACAAAAAATACGCCAATTCTTCCTTCGGCAAACGCAACAAATAGGCCCTAACATCCTCCTTCGTCAACCGGTCGCGAAAGTCGGTGTAAAGTCTCCGAATATGGTACTTGTAACGGGGCGACACCAATTCGTCCGTTTTCACAATGTACCAATTCACATAGGCACTTTCGATCTGATCTACGTAATCGTTGAAGCCCCTATAAAATTGAGCGAACTGTGATTCGTCATCCGGACAACATACCAAATAATCGGTCAAATGCCCCCCCTTATGCAACTCCAAAAACCGGTAAAATAAATGGGTATGGTTATATTCGTCCGGATAGGCCTCTAATATCTTCCGTATACCTTCGTAAATGGGGTTCTTCATGATGGCACGCTTACCCGTATGTATATTCTCGATCAAAATGCCCACAACCATGACATGTGTCAAGATCGACGCATATTTGGATTGAAGGGATACATACGTCTCACCGGTTGTTAATATACGTCGCGGAAATATCACTGCGGGTTTCTGCAACACATCCCATGTTTCGTAAACGACGGCAGGAATACGTGTCGCATGTCCATCGGGATGAATATCGTAGACGCCGACCAGGTAGAGCGCCGGTCGGTCGATACGTTGCAATTTTTTAATGGCGGGATGTTGCAATACGAAATGGTAGCAATGGGTTTTCGGGAGGTTTGTGAATAGATCAACATCCCCAAGGCTTTGTCCGCGCAGACCAAACACGTCCAAAAAGAGATCGTAAAAGGACAACAGATCATCTTCGTCGTCGGGATCGCGGAAATAGTGGTCGCCTCCTACTGCGAAATGAGTCACCATCTCCCATTGGCGTCGGCGGTCATCGTAAAAAAGGGTAACGGGCGTTCCCTCGATATATTCGGATACATATAGGTAGGTATTCTCACACTTTTCAATGTATAGCGCGGGATTTTCATTCATAAAAGTAAATAGGGGTGTTGCAGGTTCAGGGAAAGCGGCCATAAGGCGTCTGTCAGGAATAGAAAAAAGACCATCGGGTTGTATGAAATAATATGTATTTTCGCTAGTACATACTAGACCCTCTTTTGATTGAATCTTTCTGAGGGGATAAATCGACGGTTCTTCCATTTATAAAATAGTCGGTGGTAGCTAAGCTACTATATGTATGCAGCATCTATCTAAATCGTTTTTGCATGATGATGACATAAAAAGAGGCCACCCTCTTTTTTACCGATTCCATCATGATTCCATCATTCACAAATACGATATTATTTGCCACAAATAATCATGTTTGCCCAATGTTTCTCTTGCGGCTGTTTTGCTATTGGGATAACGTTCCTCGGGCATTCCTTCCAAAAGGCCCATTCCTGCCAAATACATCATAAAGTCGCGACGTCCGCCCCATGTTTTTATATGACGCATGGCCGAGTGTTTGTATTCAGCATGTTCCTTAGAACACACGCGTTCCTTATAGGAAATATCGGGTGAGGTCAATAGATGGTTTAGGATGATTGCAATCGAATGGAGGCGATATACTGGCGTCCATCTGTCTTGTAAGACATCTATACAGACGGCACCTTGGTAAATATTGGCATGTATGATGGGTGTGATGCAGGTGACTTTCGGCGGTTGGAAGGGGTATTGTGTGGGAAAATCGAATTGGAACACGTATTCCTTGTTTTTGTAGATGGTGTCTATGGGACCCTTTAGTACAATTCGGACGGTGCGTCCAGTTTGATCGATCATTCTGTAGAACTCATTTTCAGGGTTCTTGTAAAGTTGTTTGTATTCTTGGTTGAGACGTGCTCGATGTTTGACGGTCTGCTCGAGTGATAACATGGTTTGTGTGTTTTGAATATTTACGGGTTTATGTGGATCAATTTTGTATGTATTCAAAAATAGGGTTAGTATGAATATATATATATATATTATATAATCAAATATATTAAAATGTCAAAAGCCCAATCAAAAGCCCCATCAAAATATAGTGTTGGCGACAAATTATTTACTACCACCTCAGTGTTCAAACCTTTTAAAGAAACAGAAACAGGAAAACTCTTCGATGCAGCGAAATCATTAGGTCCTGTAACAGCGGCGGTAGCGTCAGTACCCTCTGCTATTTTCGCTGTTTTAAAAACAATAGTAAAAGCGCCTATAAGATCGTCGGAATTTTTAGTGAGAAAAACTGGAAATTACGTTATTTATGGTGCTCACGACGCAGCATGTGCAACTGCATATTCTACTTCATCATATAGATATATTCATCAAGATTTTTCAAATCCCGAATATTATTATTTCGATACATTGCCTTGTTCAACTATAGTGCAAGATAGTACAATGCCATTCTTAAAATCCCCAAATATGGTAGAGACTGTAGAGGATGATAATATAAATCATGGTGACGGTAAAGGTAAGATAAATATACGCAAACTAGGTACACCATGTTATTTAGTCAATGCAGATAATACCATTGATGAAAACAAAGCATGTTATATATATAAAAACCTTTGTAATGCAATGGGAGATTTTAAGTATCAATTGAATGATGATGATGGTAATATATTAGGGTACGAACAAGGTGGTAATAGCATGCTATTTGAATTGAAAAACCTCCGTTTTGATAAAAGTTTATTTGAAGGTATTAACAAAAATATAGAGATATTTGATGGTAAAGAGTATTCATCCAGTACACCTTATATTTTTTTTAAAAAGTATTTGATAAATGGGACCATAAAAAACGGTGTATATTACAAATGTATTACAAAGGAAGATGCGGAAAAAGCCTTAAAAACAAAAACAGGCGGACGCAGAACCCGTCGCAAAAAGTCCAAACGTGCCCGAAAAAGCTACAGACACCGTAAATAAACCACATAAAGTCTCCCTACACATATATACAAATGCACTCCCTATTCATCGCAATCTGCCTAGTTATCGGTCTGCGTTCGTCTATCGCCTTAGACGAATGGTCCGCCTTCCAGTCATTCATATCGCGATTTGAGCGTCGATATGAGTCTCTAGCCGTTCTCAAAGACCGTTTCGCCATTTTCCGCGAAAACTTGCGTCTCATCCACGAACACAATACCGACCATACACAAAACTACACCCTCACTGTCAATCTGTTTTCCGATTTGACCGCCGACGAGTTCCGCGAAAAGTACGTTGGGGGCTATGGTCTCAGTTCACGAGGCCCTTTCCGCTCCGTCTGCAAGGACTTTACCGAAACGGTCTCAAATCCCCCCGTCGAATGGGACTGGCGTGCCAAAGGCGCCGTGACACCCGTGAAAGACCAAGGACAGTGTGGTTCGTGTTGGGCTTTTTCCGCAGTAGGTGCCATGGAGGGTGCCTGGGCCATCCAGATGGGCGATTTAGCCAGTTTGTCCGAACAACAGTTGGTCGATTGTTCCAAATCCTATGGCAATCATGGCTGCTCGGGCGGTCTCATGGACAATGCGTTCAAGTATGCCATGGACGAGGGAATGTGTGGCGAGGTCGCCTATCCTTACACCGCCACCGCAGGCACATGCAAAACATGTGTCGATGTGGTCAAGGTCAGCTCGTGCTCCGATGTCGCGGCCAATAACCAGCTCGCTCTCCCAGCCGCCGTTCTTCGCGGTCCAGTGAGCGTGGCAATCGAAGCCGATACCCGCGCCTTCCAGTCCTATTCATCGGGCGTCATCACCGGCACTGCTTGTGGAACCAAACTCGATCATGGAGTGCTGATTGTGGGGTACGGTGTCCAGGATTCCATTCCCTACTGGATCGTGAAGAACTCGTGGTCGGCTGCATGGGGTGATGCCGGATATGTAAAGATCGAACGCAGTTCAAATACCAACGATGCAGGGGTGTGTGGTATTGCCATGCAGGCATCATTCCCGTCGATCTAGACCCTTTCTATAAAAATTGAAATATATATTTGATTGTTTTATTGGAGTTATCCAATACAACAACTATGACACCATTCATCTTCGTATTTATTTGCTTATTCGGGTTATCACTTGTACCGTATGGCTCCGCAAAGTATCGTGGAAGGGTCTATGGTATGGGCGGATCATCATCCGCACGCAGACGCAGGCGTGACCAATATCGTAGAGAAAAAGAGATTCGGCATGTGGTTATGATTACGGCAATAAAAAAAACGCCGGAAATAAATATCTGGCAATCCGACTTTATCGACGGTTATCCTGATATTTGCGAGTTTTGCAAAGGTCTGAATGCGACCTGGTTCCATAGGATAAAAAATAGCAATCAAAATATGGATTTGACTGCTGAAGATTTACAAAAAATGAAGGACATGTACATGCAAGACGTTTATGATAAGCCGGGTAATTTTCCCTTGACGTGGCGTGATCGTAATACGTGGACCGATGTGAATGGTAATGCGTTAGTTTTGAAAGATATTACAGAAGAGGAAATAAAAGAATACTATTTTGATAGATGCCCACGTCCACCCATACATATAATCGATGTGATTTCGTTTATATTAACTACATTGAGCGCTTTATTTGTAATGGTTGTTTTCGCAGCAATATGCGCGTGAAGGCAGAAGGCAGCCATATACCATAAAAATATTCACAAAATAACCCGTTTTTATTGTATGTTATACACTTTTATCACCTTTATCTGATGACCTTTATCTGATGGTTCATTTAAGGTATATCCGTGTTTTTGTATCCAAATGGACACAAAAACGTGGATTCCCTATATTTCTTTCGTGCATAAAAATATATTTATGCACGAATAGAGATTAATGCCTGATGATTCATTTAATATAATTTATATATTATTATTACTATATACTATATAATCGGTGTTTAACATAAAGGTCTAAAATGTTAGAAGCCATCGATATCATAAATGAACTTTTATCCGCATTTACGATTGCATTATTAATGATACCAGAATCCATTGCGTTTGCCTTTGTTCTGGGTCTACCGCCCGCTGCCGGTATACACACATCCATGATTATGTCACTAATTACATCCATTTTGGGCGGGTGTCCTACACTCGTTACAGGCGCATCCGGATCGGTCGCAACATCTCTGTTGGGAATACGCAGTTTCTTGGGCGAAGAATACATTTATTTAGCAGTTATTATGGGAGGTTTCCTCCAATTTATATTGGCGGCTACCGGAACATACAAATGGGTAGAACATATTCCAGAATCCGTATCATCGGGATTCTTAGTAGCGCTCGGTATCCTCATCGGATATTACCAAATCGAAAACCTTAGGGATAAGAGTGGAAAATGGTTGGATGGCTACAAATTGGAAACCGCTCTTATATTTTCGGGTATTTCGGCTCTCATTTCGTATTTTTTGATTATTACGATCAAATCGCCCGCTTTCCATGCCATGAACTTGAAAATACCAGGTGGTCTCATTTCCATGATTATTCTCACCATTATCTTTTATTTTGTCCCATCGCTCGGGATGCAAAAAATCGGAGACAAAGGATCCATTTCGTCTTTACCACAATTTCATATTCCCAAGGTGGATTTTACATGGGCCAATGTTATAAAAACGCTCCCCTTTGCCATCGCAGTAGCGGTCGCAGGCCTCACTGAGAGTATTTACATGGTGAATGAAACCTCGAAAACACTCAAGATCGAAGGAAAACCGTTTAAAGAAACAATTGCGCAAGGCATAGCCAATATTGCAAGTGGTATTTTTGGCGGCATTGGAGGATGTGTATTGGTCGGACAGAGCAAATATAACACAGAAAATGGCGCAAAATCTTGGTTTTCATCCATCGCAGTCAGTCTCATTTTTATACTATTGATTCTCTTCTTTTCCAAATCAATTGAGAGTATTCCTATACCGGCCATTATTGGTGTTATGTTGGTTATTGCCTACAAGACGGGTGACTGGAAGAGTCTTGTGGAAACAGGTAAAAAAGGATGGTTTACGACAATCATTACCTCGTTGGTGGGTATTATTACCAAGAGTTTGACATTGGGAATATTTAGCGGTATTATTGTGGACAGATTTACGTAAAAAATTGAAATATCTTTTTGTTGTTTTATCTGAGTTATCCAATAACACAACAACTATCAAACTTTGCAAATGGAAATGGAAACGAGAGCACCCATCACCGATACCGTTGCCTTGGAGGAAGAAATCGTCATCCGAGCAGCCGCATTCTCGCGTCTAGTGAGAACCGTCTGTGGGTTTGCCAGGGAATATGTCTTTCAACACGAAGAATTGAAATACATGACAGCACAAATATTCGATTATGCGACATTTACCACAGACGATATGGATTTACTCGCCCAGATGATCTTGGAAATAGTCCGACTTTACTGTGCGAATCCTTCAGTGAACTCCAAGATGAATATGTGCATGGCAATTCAATTGACCGGAACAAAAATAATGGACGTGGGTAATGCATTTGCCGAACGAAACAAGCGGGCGATGGAAATGACCAAACTAAACAATGCATTTTACGATTTGAGCAAAAAAATAGAGGACAAAGATGTCCGCGTAAAAGTAGAAAGGACCATATTGCAAGACCACGGTTTTCGTCCAGAGAGTGAGTTTGTGACATTTCGATGTTCATCGGCGTAAACCAATAAACATAAAAAAAATACTTGTAAAAATCAACATTTTACATGGTTTTTTGTAAAAACATATCACACGTTATTATAATAATATGCCATCTCGTACAAAAAAATCGAAACGAGTCCATCGTCGAACCCGGCGGGGGGGCAATGGATCATCAAAACAGTCTACAAATATCGACGCGATTCTAGCTGAAATAAAAAAAATGCCTCGACCAATCACCAAACTGGATGATTTGTGGAAGTTTTCCAATTTAGTCGACCGTTTAAGATCACATATTGTCAAATGTAAATCGAAGAATTGTCTCGATTCCTTTTATGCTACTATACACACTATTTTAAATGATAATCGTGCGATTGCATTCAACGGATTAAAAGCCATGTTCGGTGAAATCAATGATTTGATGAAATCCGACTTGACAAAAGTCGAAACAAAAAAATTAAGAACGATTCTGACAAAAACATCGGAAGAAGTTATCAGGGAAAAGTCGGAAAACTTCATATTAGCACACAGTCGAATTGAAAGTGTACTGCGATCTTTGGAGAGAATTGGTCGTCATTCATCTACACATCGTCTCGATCTTAGTCGTTTCGATATCGATAAATTGATTATTTCATTAAAAGAAAAACACCAAGAAATTGAAGCTGAACTAACTAAACGACAAAATATAGCAAAAGAATCTCAGGTAAAAAAACAATCATTAAAACAACATCTAACATATTTCAAGAAATTTGCAGATAAAATAAAACTACCTGATCAATTTTTAATTAAAAAAGTTCAACATGTAAGAACAGTTGTTGAAAATCAATCTACATGTAATGAATTGTCGAATATTGTAAGACGACCATTACTACCCGAAAATGAGAATCCGATTTCATGTGCCATTTTTATTTTGCTCGGTTATCTGAGTTACATACTATATTATTCCGGTATATGCATTTTGATGATCAAAGGGGGTAAGGCAATCCAATTTTATACAGGTTATCTTACTACAGATATTGATATCATTATTTTGCCCATTGGTGAATTGACCGATGAAAAAGTAAACGAGATAGGTAAAGAAATAACCAAGTTCATTCTATATGTTATAAATGTGTCAATAGAAAAACCGATCTTGGTCGTAAAAGATAGACCTTCTGATACAGAGGGTTCTACTGTGAAAGAAATAGACCCTTTGATTAAACGAATTGGCACTGCATCTAGTATTATACCAATAAGTATTATTGATTATAATTTACATGCAGAAAAGATTGTACAACCTTTATCACCAAAACGTAAAAATATGCTTGATGATAGTCTTCAATTTACGCGCGACGCAATATCTAAAATAAAAACAATCATTCGTGACGAAAAAAAGAGTAAGGTGAGAGAGGATAAAGAAACGCTATTCCAAGAACTAAAAGATTTTTTAGAAGAAAATATTGGAAAATTGCCGCATGAAATAGATACAAAAATATTTTTAGAATTACCTAGTCACTATACTGATGATTCAATAAGTCGTTTAAAAGAATTATCGACGGATATGACGAAAGTTCAAAAACAATTAATATCAATGTCTACTATCACAAAGGAAGACAAAACAGAAAAAGTTAAAGTAACCCCGATTTTAGATATTGGTTTAGGGTTTAGACACATGGAACCATACATGCAAAATATGTACATGAATATTGAACAACATCTTGCGATTGAGGGTGAACATTTCCTTCTTTGGATTGAAGGTCTGGATGCATTATTAAGAGAAAAGTTGTATACTATTGCGAAATATACTACAAACATTGATTCGCTTCTAAGTAAAGACAAAGATTATTTAGATAAATCAATTGTCTTAATCTCTGAATTGATTAAAAACAGTGACTATGAAGAAATTGTTAAAAATATTATTTTTTCGATATTAAACGATAAAACTATGCAAACATATATCAATAGAAAACTTATACGATATGATTTAAATACATATACAGCAGATCAGCTACTAATAATATTATCAAAACAATATTATGATCCGGACAGGCAGCTGCGTGAGAAGCTGTTCATTCCACCACCACCACCACCACCTTCTGATCAAACAAACAGTAGCAGCAGGAGCCACTCAAAAGGCATTTAGATATAGATCGTTATAATATACTATAACCATCTATGCAGTCCACACCGTTCGAATGTAACATCTGTTACACCATTGTTAAACCCAACACACGTAATAAACAAATCACCTGTATTGGCTGTGAATATACCGTATGTTCCAATTGCCAGAAAACCTACGCCAAAACAGAATGTATGAATTGCCATTCCCTATTTAAAACCACCTATGCCATCGAAAAAATGGGTGTAGTATTTGTCTCACAAACCGCCAAACGGACCAAGTTGACCGAATTAATGACCCAACAGAAGCGCGAATTGGAGACAGTGGGTCCACTGGTTGAGTGGACCAAGACGTGTCAACAGATCCAACGCGCATTGCGATATGGTGTACACGTTCGTCATGGCGAAACCGGCGATAAATTGCCCCCCAAACCATCGCGTCATATCCATGCAACCACTTGTCCCTGTCCAATCAACGACTGTCGTGGTCACGTTACCGAAGGCGCATGCACAATATGTAAGGTCGCTGTATGTGGCGAGTGTTTATGTGTTATACGTATCGAAGATTCGAATCATACATGTGACCCCACCGTCATCGAAACCCTGAAAGAGATCCGTGAAAACTCGAAACCATGTCCAAAATGTTCCGTATGTATTCACAAAACGGAGGGGTGTGATCATATGCATTGCACCCATTGCAACACACACTTTAGTTATAACAGTCTCACGATCCTACTCAATTCATCAAATCACCATTATCAAAATCGTCTCATTGGGCGCAGACAGAATATGGTCCAAGAAGTCGGCAATGACGTATGCGCTGTTTCCATGGAAAACGATCGAATACCACTCAGTGTTTTGGAGGAATACATGAGTAGCACTTGTTCCAGTACAATGACTGATGCTCTCATCGACGCGCTCTACAACACAACCAAGGTTGTCCGAAATATGAAAAAGACCGAATACAACGAGATCGATATCGCCCGACGGTCAAGGGACCGTTACGATGACCTCCAGATCAAGTACGTACTCGGCGAAATAACGGAAAAACGGTGGGAAACGATGGTTTATCAGAACCATGTGAAACAGCAAAGCGCTGAATTGATCGCCGGTATTCTACACATTTTCTTGGCGAATATGGACGGATTCCAGAGTGAGTTGTATGGCCAATTGACGGACGGTCCAGTTGACGATGATCGGGTCCAAGATTTGATTACCCGGGTCGACACCCTCATCGATATTGTAAACACCAATCTCCAAGATATACACGATGATTATGACCCTACTACTACGTCAATTTTGCGTATTCGTAAAGTGGGTGCAAAGGATGTCGGGTATTGCGTCAAACACAAGGTTAACAATAGTAAGAAAATACCAAAGGACCAAAATGATGTCGCACAAAACACCCTTATTGTGGAACGCGAACCAGTGCGTCAGATACAGCTCTACCCTTACCAAGTGGAACATGTGGTCAAACTCGAGAGCTTTCTCGAAAACCATCATTATGCAATTGATCTGTCGCCTTTGGGAACGGGGAAAACCTATACTGCGGCCAAGATGTTTGGCCAAGGTCTTAGACCGAGTCTTGACCAGGCCTGTGGCCAAGGTCTTAGACCGAGTCTTGACCAGGCCTGTGGCCAAGGTCCAAAATACCGTCATCTGGTCACTATTTCGCCCCCCAGTGTAAAAACCAAGTGGCTCGAGGTCAACAAAAACTATTCATTGGGATGTAGGGAAAATCTCACCTATGGTGAGGTCACTGGCCGCAGGTTTGCGAGTCCCAAGTGCGGATTTCTCATACGAAATGACTACACTGTCCCTGTGGAACAAGAAAACGGATTTATCCGTATGATCGATAAATACAATTATGAGACGACGACCTTATTCAAAGACCTCGTACGCGAGGGTCTCTTGTTAGTGGTCGACGAGTTCCAACACCTGAAAAACGACTGTGCACAAACGGAGGCATGCGAGACCCTCATTGCCGAAATATACAATAATTTCCAAGAAGGCGGCACGTCGCGCGTCCTCCTATTGTCAGGGAGCCCAATCGATAAGGAGGAACAGGCCGTCCGGCTTTTCAAAACACTCGGCATCATGACACATCCCAAGATTGTATCTGGATTCCAAGAGGCAGGAATCAACCAGATCGTGAAATACGTGAACCAGAGATTCTGTGATGTTGCGGTAAATCCTAGACATACCAGTGAACATTACGAAGGTTATGGATCCGCCCGTCGTTCTCATACCAACCAGTTTATTCGCGATACGATACGCAATATCATCCGCTATGACTACAGTTCGGGCACCCTCCGTTATTTCCAAGATTCCTACAGATCGACGCAATACGCCTACCAGATTTTCCTAAATGTCATCAAACCCAATGTTTCCAGTAGCATGGATTTGACCCATATGCAAGCCAGTAACGTAGTGTTGCGAAAATACAATGGCTATTTCAATCTAAATGAGGCACGTCACCGCGAAAAAATCGCCGAAGCCATCGAGCAACTCTCCAACATCCAACATATGCGCGCAAGTTTGCAGGCCAGTCGCGATACTAACGCCGAATCGCCCCCAGGTCAAGGCAGTCAAATCATGAGTATGATTGTCCGCGCACTTACTTCAATCGAGATGGCGAAAGTGGAAACATTTGCGCGTTTGGCCAAGACGGCTCTCCGTGAAAATCCCCGTAAAAAGGTGGTGATCGGGGTCAACTACACCGCCTCTATTGCGGATTTAGTCGAAATGTTGGGCGAATATGATCCCCTGGTCATCCAAGGATCGACTGCGATTAAAGGTCGCATGTCCATCTTGGAACGTTTCCAAGCCCCCGACAACAGACATCGTCTATTAATAGGTAATATATCAGTCATTAGTACAGGAATCGATTTAGACGACAAGTCGGGCGAGTTTCCCCGCGTATGTTACGTGAGTCCGAATTACAACACCATTCATATTTATCAATTGGGGCACCGGTTTTTACGCGGATTGGACACTCGATCGGACACGGATATCTATATGGTCTATTCCAAGAACCGGGTGGAGAGACGGATGATCGAGGCGCTCATGCATAAGGGGACTGTAATGAAAAACGTCACGATCGAACAGGCGGAGGCGGGGATCGTCTTCCCCTGTGATTATGAGACATGGGACGAGGTCGAATGAAAACGATGACTTTTTGTCATAAAACAAAAAGTCATGGGCGCACCACCTTTTTGCTTAGATGGTCGAGGTGTGGCAACACTACTACCTCGATATTGGCAGGGAGATTCGCGCGGTCAAGATATGGGGCCGCATCCTCGGCAATATAGAGACGAAGGGGGATATTGCAATTGGCTACAGTGCACTGTTGTGTCCACCGCTCTGTCCGCAACACCTCATTGAGACCACGGATACGTCCACCGACACCCCTATAATGGGCGGGTTTAGAATGCGGTTTCCCCGTCGGATTCCGGATACGCCATTCACAGGAGAGGGCATTGACATGATCGGGGAATCCGGTCAAAAGTGCGTAGACCTCCCAAGATTGACCTTTTCCATGGGTCGCCTTCGCTCCCCCCGCGATTTCCTCGTTGTGTTGGCGGAGGCGGCGGATCATATCGTTGGTTGATCCATTGTAGGTGATGTTGCAATATTTAGGATGGGTATTGCGCAGAATATAACATACCCAAGTTTCGTCGACCTTGTTTTTTGTATCCTCTTCCATTTTATGACATGATATACTAATATGTCTAAATCGAAATCGCCGGATATTGTCCGATCCAGGCGCAAGACCGCGAAATCGCCTAAACTCTTGGACGAAATCGCCTTTTTCCAAGACCATCGCGACATTGCCTCCATCTTGGATGAACATATGGATTGTTTTGCGACATACAAAGATTCGATCTATGCGCCATATCGAACCATCCGTATCAAAAATGCGACCAAGTTTATTAGCAATGCCCCCTCACTCATGCGATATATCAACAAATGTTCCCGACAAATCGAGAGCGACCTCTGCATATTGTTCCCCCGCTTCAAAATCAAGAAAAAACTCCTAAATCCCTACTATGTGGAACACAATTGCGAACTCTTGGTATGGATAGGTAAAAAGGAGGATGGAGATGATTGTATTCTTGGAATGGCACAGTTTTGTATTCAAGAGTCGTATACTAATCCGAGTGAGTCTGTCCTCTATGTGGTCAATTTATGTGCACTAAAACAGTCCGAATCAGAAAAAATTGCGCGTGAGAATAGATGTAGGCTGGGCAGAACAATCTTGGAAAAGCTGTATCAGATTGGTCGAGAAAAGGGATGCCCACGCTTGGAACTCAAATCTTTCGACGTTAATTCCACCAAGTTTTACATTGATCTTGGCTACACACCTTTTGTTCCAAAGGACATTGTGGATGAATCCGATAAATATTTTTACATGGATTTGTAGACCCCCCCCCGACCCCTCCGACCTCCGACGACCTCCTACTTGGAAAATCGACGATACAATACATGTAACAAAATCCACATCTTCCTATATCTGCGAAAGCTATATTTGTTGAGTTTCTCCATGGCGCGCGAATAAGTCAACGTTTCACCCGGTACAAAGAGTGAATGGATGCGATTGAAATAGCGCAGAATAATCGGATATAGTGTCGCACGCGTTCGTCGATCCTTGTACAAATCATCGGCAATGTGATTGGGTGTAGATCCGGGCGATACCGCATGAGCCAATCTCCGTGTAAATCGGCGCGGAATCACTTCTAACATGGAGTGTAGTTCAATTCCGTCATAAAACGACACCAACTCTTGTTTGTGTAAATATCCGAATATATGGCGGACGAGTTCATCTGGTAGCTGCATGATACGATTGCAATCAATCGCCCTCTCTTCTTGTTCGATCGCAATGCGCCTGACCCGGATCAACTCTTCCGCTATGGCCCGTTTCCTATTGAGCGAGCGATTGATTCTCCATTGGTAAGTATCTATGCGATGAATCATAGATTGTGCGGATTCTTCATCGACGGCGTAACATATGCGTCCCTGTGCATTTATATGAGTATGATCCCGGGCAAATAGCCCGGTATCATAATGGGTTAGTGTTATATGGACCAGCGGATTTTTTTGGTTGGACCATTCATCCGCCAACTTACGTTCTTCATATGCCAGGTCTCGGTAATTGCCCGCATATTCCGATGGTAGTTTTTCTTTGATATGCGACATTTCCCCCTCTTTTAATCCATGTGTCGAGCGAATTGCTATCAATTTTCCGTTGAACACACATGATGTATGCAGTAGTTCATATATGTGTGTAAAAACTACATAAACATTTTCTTTCTAATAAGAATAGACATGACCACTATCAAGCCCATATTCTCATCAGAAGACCAAGACCTCCACGTCACTAAACGTGATGGTGAGCGCGAGGTGGTCTCCTTCGATAAGATTCTGAAACGTATCAAGAAAACGGGCGCCGAAGCCGATATCCGTATTAACTACACTACTCTTGCTATGAAGGTAATCGACCAGCTCTACGACGGTATTTCAACCACGAAGATCGACGAGCTCACTGCAGAACAGTGCGCATCCATGGCATCGATCCATCCAGATTACAATGCATTGGCGGGCAGAATTGTGGTTTCGAACCACCAGAAAAACACGTCGGCGTCCTTTAGCGATACGATGTCGCAACTCTATTCGTATATTGATAAACATGGGCGTAATAGCCCCCTTATTTCGCGCGCCACATATGAGATGACACAGCGTCATCGCGACCATTTTGATACATTGTGTGATTATTCGCGCGACTATTTGATTGATTATTTTGGATTTAAGACCTTGGAACGTGCCTATTTGATGAAGGTTAACAAGGTCATTGTTGAGAGGCCGCAACATATGTGGCTCCGTGTGGCCATAGGGATACATGCTCTGACTGCAGAAGATGGTGAAATAGATACGGAGCCATTCGATGATACCGATTGCCTTCTTCGTATTAGTGAAACTTACAACCTTATGTCCCTAAAGTATTTCACCCATGCTACACCTACCCTGTTCAATTCGGGGACACCACACCCCCAACTATCGTCGTGTTATTTGATCGCCATGGAGAGCGATAGTATCGACGGAATCTACAACACACTCAAGGATTGCGCACTCATTTCGAAATGGGCGGGAGGTATCGGTCTCCACGTCCACAATATCCGTGCCCAAGGCTCCCATATAAATGGGACAAATGGCTCGTCCAATGGACTCGCCCCTATGTTGCGCGTTTTCAACAATACGGCCAAATATGTGGATCAGGGGGGCGGAAAGCGCAATGGGAGTTTTGCGATTTACCTGGAACCCTGGCACGCCGACGTCGAGGTCTTTCTCCAGATGCGGAAGAACCACGGCGATGAGGAGTTGAAAGCGCGCGACCTCTTCTACGCCCTCTGGATCCCCGATCTCTTTATGGAACGTGTCAAGGCTGACGGACCCTGGACTCTCATGTGTCCCGACGAATGTCCTGGTCTGGCCGATGTCTATGGCGACGATTTCGCTAAACTCTACACCCAATACGAGGATGCGAAGCGCGGTAGACGCACTATCAAGGCACGCGCCCTCTGGTTCCAGATTTTGGATGCGCAGATGGAGACGGGCACACCCTATATCCTCTTCAAGGACGCGGCCAATAAAAAGTCGAACCAGCAGAACTTGGGTACAATCAAGTCGAGTAATTTGTGTGTGGCACCCGAGACATTGGTCCTTACTGACCGTGGCCACATCCCCATCAAGGATTTGGCACCGAGTGACAATCGTTCGGGCATCGTCTCTGTGTGGAATGGATACGAGTTTAGTCAAGTAGAGGTAGTCAAAACGGGCGTCGACCGACAACTCATGCACATTTTTACGGACGACGGGTTAGATATTCAGTGTACGCCCTATCACAAGTTTTGGATAGTCGATGAAAAGACGGGTGCGGGCAATTCGCGATTGGTCGAGGCCCAATATTTACTACACGGCGACCGCATTCGCAAATGCGATCTACCTGTGATCGACGGTCCTGATTCCCTCCCAGCCTATGGATCCACCCCCTTGCCAGGAAAAGTCCCGGAAAACATCCATTTGGGTAACTGGTCACTCTCTTCCAAGATCGAATGGTTTAGTGCCTATTGTGAGATGTATGGAATGATCGACGTCAGTCTTTCGAGACCTATCCGCCTATCCGTTGCATGTATCAATTCCCCCACTCTTATCAACATCGCTCTTTTCCTACAGACATGCGGGATCCGTTCCAAGATCAATCTCTACAATGAGGATTCGGATGACGAATGCTACACTATGACGATTGATCATATACATTTAGACAAACTCATCGATCTCGGATTCGCCCCTCGCAATTATGATTTAGCAGGAATACGCGAATCCGTCGATTATGCTAAAAATGAGTGTAGTTCTGTGGAAATGGGGTACATCCGTGTTATCAATATACTCCGCACACACCGTATTTCCGACACCTATTGTTTTTCGGAGCCCCTCCGTCGCACAGGTATCTTCAATGGTATTATGACGTCGCAATGTAGCGAAATTATCGAGTATTCGGATGAAAATGAGACGGCAGTGTGTAATTTGGCCAGTTTGGCCCTCCCCGCCTATGTCGATCTCTCGGACCCAGCCGCACCCAGGTACGATTACGAGCGACTCCACTATGTTACACGTGTAGTGACCTACAATCTAAATCGCATTATCGACGTCAACTTTTATCCTACGGAAAAGACACGGACCAGCAATATGCGACACCGTCCGATTGGTATCGGCGTCCAGGGATTGGCCGATGTCTTCATGATGATGGGTTTCGCATTTTCATCACCCGAAGCCCGCGATCTCAATCGCCGGATTTTCGAGACCATTTATCACGCAGGCCTTGTCGAATCGTGCGAATTGGCCAAACAACACGGTCCTTATGAGACCTTTTGGAAGGGTGATGGATGTCCCGCCGCCCATGGAAAACTACAGTTTGATTTGTGGGATAAGGAGCCGATCCAGGAGACCGATGGTCAATATCGATATGACTGGGCGGCTCTTAAGGCGGATATCCGTGCCCATGGATTGCGAAACTCCCTCTTGTTGGCGCCCATGCCTACCGCATCAACATCGCAGATTCTGGGATATAATGAGTGTATCGAGCCCATTACGAGCAATATTTATAGTCGTCGTACCATTGCGGGAGAGTTTATCATGGCGAACAAGTATTTGATGAATGATCTGATCCAGCGCGATTTGTGGAATGAGGCGGTGAAAAACAGCATTGTGGCGAACCATGGGTCAATCCAGCAGATTTCGGTGATTCCGGATGATATTCGCGAGAAATACAGGACAGTATGGGAGATTCCGATGCGCGATTTGATCGATATGGCGGCAGATCGGGGTGCCTATGTGTGCCAGAGCCAGAGTTTGAACTTGTGGCTCGAGGATCCCACCTATGCGACACTCACTTCTATGCATTTCTATTCATGGTCCAAGGGTCTGAAGACGGGTATTTATTATTTACGCCGACGTGGAAAACACCAGGCCCAGCAGTTTACCATCGAGCCTGAGCGGGGTGGTCAAGATGAGGATGACCACGAGATATGCGACATGTGTTCCTCATAAAATTGATTTGTCGCTATGAAAATAGTGGAACGATTATCCTTCCACTATTTTGAAAATGTCCGATCTCTCCTTTATACGTGATTCACATACCCGCTCTCTCGTGCAAAATGGCCATACTGCTATTACTCAATTGGAATTATGGGATTGGTTGGCGAGTTATGTTCCCGATGAAGATGTGGGTTTTGTATGGAGCAATCATCCCAATATCAATCGAATTGTCACAAAAATGGAATCATTGCCAGATGCACCCGGACATTCAGGAGGCTCGTTTGCATTTACGATGCGCGCCTTGGAATATATTGCTAAACATGGTATGGATGGGTATCGCAATGTGATGCGAAAATAGTAACATATATTCATGTGTCTAGAGGGAAGATTTACAAAATATGTACACCTTTTTACATTTCAAACGCTTAGTTGTTGAAATGAACTTAAGGTATATCCGTGTTTTTGTATCCAAATGGACACAAAAACGTGGATTCCCTATATTTATTTCGTGCATAAATATATTTATACACGAATAGAGATTAAATGTAAAACACAATACTATTTATACAATGCCATTTATTACTTTTATTTATAGAATAGCAAACAACAAAAAAGTATTTTACGGAAAATATGTTTGTGATTACATATCTGACGACCATGATGGTCTAGACAATGAAATTAAAGACATTTTGAATTGGGGAATAAATGAGTATAGAAAACAAATGGGTTTCATGAAAATAAATAAAAAAATCAGCATTGGTATATTATCTTTATGTGCACATGACTATATTCCGACATATTCGTCAGATTCAGAAATACAATGTTTTGATTTTTATCATAAAACGTATACTCTTAAGAACGATGAAACATATGTAAATGGAAAACAAATAATTTGAAATGAATAAACGGTGTTTGAAATGTTGATCGATGTAAACAGGTAAATGGGGTGTAAGGTTTCAAATCAAAACTTATTCCTATAGTGTAGCAATGTGTCGTCTGTTTTTTTATTGGTCCACCACTACACCCAATCCATCCCATGTCATCACTTTCTTGGAACAATCGACACATAAGAAAAAATACACACCCGGACTAAACAATCACCGCGATCGTTCGGTACATGTGGATGGGTATGGTTTAGCGATATTGCGACCAAACCATTCATCTTGGAAAGTCCACAAATATCCGGGTACTTGCGAGGGCAATCCGAGATGTTTACCTGAGATTGAACGTTTAATGAGGGGGGTGCAGTCTACGCACATCTTGGGTCATATCCGTACTGCATCGAAAAATAGTGCCGTTGTCTTGGAAAACACACACCCGTTTGTCTACCAAGACAATGTGTTTGCCCACAATGGTGGGATACGCGACTTCGAACAACACCGATCGTCTTTGCTAAAACATGTGTCACCCAAGTATCGACCGCATATTCTTGGAACAACCGACACCGAGGTCCTGTTTTATATGTGGTTAACGAGATTGCGCGACAGGTTTGAACAAGGGGATACCGACACGGTGTTTCGCCGACTTCACAGGACCACGTGCGCCCTCTTCAATATTTTCGAGTCGAAAAACATGGAAATTACGGCGAATATGATGTGGTCGAACCGTTACTTTGCGGTCATAACGCGCTACATCCACTACGATTCTGCCAATTATCGATGGGCACAACACCCCTTATCCATGTATATAAATGGTGTCGATCGCGGAGAAGTCTTGGTTTCTTCCGAACCCATTACAAGTGAATATAGGGTGGTTCCTGAAAACACGGTCGTCTTGGTCGATCTACGATTGGGTGTGGTGGATATAAGACCTTTGCATACTTAAGGCATATCCGTGTTTTTGTATCCAAATGGATACAAAACGTGGATTCCCTATATTTCTTTCGGGCGTAAATATATTTATGCGCGAATAGAGATTAAGCCTATTTGTATTTTCCACTCGTAAAAATACAAATCAATTGGTGTAGACATTTCCATTGACCAATGAAAATAGGTACATTATCAAGTTATATACGAAAAGTTCTATGTAGGGTATGACAAAGGGGTAAATTGCTACGGCCACTACAAACAATCCTTTATATATCCGCGATGTGATCCATGTTTGTTTGAAAAAGAGAACGTAGATGACGACCAATACAAAGACATAATACAGGATCATCAAATAATAGTTGACAATGTCTAAATACTGTGTCTGTTGGGATTGGTAAAACACGGCTTGGTCGGCAGTCGAATATGTATCCCGCGTAGCCGTCTGTTGTTTAAGCAATGCTTCATTTTGACCCAGGATAGCATTGTACAATTGGATGTAATTCGGGATTGAAGGTAAGACCATTGTATATAATATTAATTATATTTATGATATAATGTTGTTTCAGAAGGTTCATACTGCAAATCAGATTGATTGCGTTGAGGCAACTTAACAACAAAATTGGAAGGATATAATGTAATAAATGAACTTCTATTTAAATTAGGTACATTGCTGGGTACATTGCTGGGTACATTGCCCGAACTGATTGTAGAATCGGTTCCTGTAGACATCGATTCGGTTGTGGTATCCGACTCACCCGAATCAACAACACACACCGAATTACCCGTGTCCCAAATTGTGCCTGTTGCGCAACACGAACTACCTAAGCATGATACTAAATTAATTCCACCCAATAAATTACCATCGGTTGCAGTGCTTGGTGGAGCACGACGCATACTCGAGCTGTCCACCGAGATTTTATCGTAAATAATGGGATCACGATTCAACACATTACTATAATTCGAATAGGCATATACGGCTGTACCACCTATTCCCAGAATACATACTGTTGTAAAAACATATTCTGGAAATATGGGAGTCCAATAGGTCAAATATTTACATATAAGAATAATAACAAGCGCAACAATAAATACCAAAACGATCTTGATATATTCTACATAACGTTGTCTCTTGCTATTTGTCATATCAATCAATCGATCTTGGGTAGAGACAGAATAGTCGATACCCGCCTTTTTTTCCTGGAGTCGCGTAGTTTCATTTTTTAATATAACCGAAGCATATTGGGAATTGATATTTCCCAAGATAGGCGCAATACTGGCAAGTGTTTGTTTTGTAGCAACTACATCTTCATTTCTTCCATCGTTATTTCCCATTTGTATATTGAGGAGAATAAAGGTTTCTTCTTAGACCCTTCAATCGGTCCACAACGGACCGATTGAAGTCGACACAAATTATATTGATCGTCCGATATATAGAGCAGTCACTAAAAGGGTTGCCATAGTGATGATTCCAACCGTATACACAATATATACCTGGTTTTGCATATCATCCACGTCATTTTGTCGTTGCTTTTTTATTGGCGGAATGGCAGTGTTGCTAAATGTAATCGTCCCTCCATTATGTGCATAGAGTGAATCATCTCGCACTAGGTCGTTATATACGGTACCATAATTACCCATTATATAATGGGGCGGTAAAAATCGTTTCACTGTGATCACTTTTTATTGATCTTGGAAAAGAGCCAATATACCATGGAAACGGCGGCGACTGTCAATAACATATGCGTATATTTGACCTGATTGTATTGCACTAAATAGGAATCGCCGGTATTGTAACCTTTCAATTCTTGGTTCATTTGGTCTAGACTCGATCGTTTTTTTAATACATCCGAATAGATTGCATTGAGTGACGCATCAGTAGGTACTACGCGATTTGTTGCCATATCCATTTCGGAAAAAATGGGCGACTTAGTATTCAACAATACATTGGACAAATCAGTAACCGCCGATGTATATTGGAAAAGATTACTACTACAGTCTTCTATTTTCGCAGCCTTTGATAAACAAAGATTGTACGATGCAAATGTCGTAGAAACATTGCCCAATAACATGTCCACATTTCCTTTGTCTCTATTGATCGCTGTAATATCCATACCTTCAACCACATCCGATTTCATCACATAATAATAACCATCCTTACTTGCGCGCAAATCCATCGTTATATGTTATTGCGATAAATATACACTATTGCACCTAAAATACCAATGGATAAATTGACGACACGTTGCAATGCCCAATAATATTTGACCTTTGTATCCGAGTGTCGTTGGTCCGCCCCCGAATATTGATTTTCCATCGTATTGAGGTTTTGCGCAATGTCTTGGTTTTTACATAGCTCGTTGTAATAACATGTGGCCGAATTGTTATTGTTGCAAAAGTCGGGATCTATTTGCAGATTGTCTTTCATGTCTACCGGTAGTCCACCGGGTGTAGTATACGTGTATACGCCCGGCGTATCGGTGGGTTGACACCCTGCAGGCATATCATGCGCTTTTTGTGCCGAAATATAAAAAAAGTCGGTAGGTGAAAACCCGACCTCGATGTTGTTTTTATAAGGAATACCAGCTGCTGTGGACATGAGATATAATACAGTTGGATTTTGTGCACTACACACATACACGGTAGTAATCATAATGAATAGCTGTCGCACTATTACGGACGCTTTTGCACACTTGTCCGGGTCGAACACATAGTGCTAAAGCCTGGGGATCGAATCGCGATATTTCGGGCAGTTGTTTTGTGTCTCTCAAATTGTATTTTTTCATTAATTCTTTCACCTGTTCCTCCTCCATAATTGTCATGTAGGGGACCAATTGATGTTCCAGAATATTGAACTGGAGACGCTGGATATTGTGAATGACGACGAATATTCCGTCATGATCGTAGAGATATTTCATCTTGTTTATAATGGTCTCATTGGGTTCATCGTCGATAATGATGATTAAAATGTCCTTCTTATCGAGCACGTTTTCAATGGCAAAGAGATCCTCGATGATTTCGTCGAGACTTTGGGGTCGGATTTGGCGCGTAGTCTGTTTCGCCGATAGGTAGTATTTTACATAGGCTTTTTGACCAGATGTCGTGTTTTGTAACAACATATCGAGTTGGTTGTTCGAAAACATGGCATCGATTTCATTTATGCTAAACCCCGTATATTCGGCATTGTCGAATCCGATGGTAGATAGATGATCCAAAATCGTATTGCGTGATTTATAAATGCTGATGATACGGCTACTTGCAGTTGTCGACATGGTTTATATATACTTATTTATACTTATAGTGAACCTCTATTATGATTTATTTGATATCAATTTTTCGCGGTTGATATCAATATGTATTTATGCACGAATAGATATTAACCTACCTTGTTGATGAAAAATCCTTTGCTAAAGTCAATCGCCTTCTCCAACACTCCTTTTTGCTTCTGCTGCTGCTGCTGCTGCTGCTGCTGCTGTGAATTAACGGCTTCAGATAATGCGGGTTTTATATTGAATCCACCGCCGACTTGATTCGATATGGCAGTACTCATAGGAGTCGTTTGTGCAAAGTCGTAGGTAGCAGTGGCAGCAGTCGCATCATGAGGTGGTGCAGCAGTCGAGTTATCATTTCCGCCGTTCATAAACTTGGGTGCAATAGTAAGGTTTAGTATGGGTGCAGGTGCTTGTGCATGTGATGGCATAAAAGCACTGCCACTGCTGCTACTGCTGCTACTGCTGCTTCCCTCAAATGATACAGGTATACTCGGTCGGATACCTCCGCCGCCATAAACTACACTCTCTACTCGGAATATTTCACCCGGTGTAACAACCTGAATCTCTTTCTCAGTATCGAGACCATCGCGATCATCCGTTCGGATCGTGATAAACTCACCACCCACATTAGTAACAGTCCATACACGTTGAGGTTTGAAGTCTCCGCGATAATGTACGTTCATTCCAGATTCAAATGCATCCGTTCCCGTTGGACCACCAAGGGGCGACGTGATATCAGGAGGTGTCTGTAAAAAGAGCGGTATCTCTTCCGGTGTGCGCGGGTCATATGAATCGTAGTATCGTTCAGTAGGTGTATCGGGGGCATAGGCCGGCGATCCCTCCGCATAGGCAGGCGAGCCGGGTGATGGTGGTGGAAAGTCGGGTGATGTGGGTACAAAACCCGTGTTTTCTTGCGACGGTGGTGGAAAGTCGGGCGACGTGGGTACAAAACCCCTGTTTTCTTGTGGCGGAAAGTCGGGTGTCTTGGGACCTTCCGGTGTAAAATAACCCGACGGCGTCATCACTGGTTTGTTTCCCCGTTGCAAAACACTCTTGATATCCGACACCAATGATTGGGGTGTAGTGTCCTTGGAAAAGGTCAACCGCTGGATATTATGCGAATACGACAAATTATCCAATTGTGCAATGTTGTCCTCGGTTATGATCCGTATCTGTAAATTGATCGACTGTAGTTCTTGGATCAAGAGTTTCAACGAATAGGGGATCGAAATCACGCTAAAGCTTCGGCCATATTGCGACACTTGCTCTATGCGCATATCACCCGACCCCAGGTCGCCCGTAAATCGGATAGGGCCATCCGCCATTGGACTCAGGAACAGGTTCTTCGCTGGATTATAGATCGAAATCATACCCGTCTGATTACAAATGGCGACAAACGATTTATCGCCGCGTTCCATCATTGATTCCGCCAAAAAGTTGGAGAGGCCATGTGAAATGACAGAATCGCGCTCCATTTCGCCAATACGAAGACCACCGTCGTTTGCGCGTCCAGAAACGGGCTGTTTGGTGAGGGCTGTGCGTGGTCCCAATGCACGGTAGTTGATCTTGTCCTTCACCATGTGTTTGAGACGCATGTAATAGGTCGGTCCCATGAAGATCTCCATCTCGATCTGTTCCCCTGTCATCCCATTGTAGAGAATCTCGTTACCACTCGAGTGGAACCCGGCACCACGGCACAGGAGTTCGCCAAACACACCTACTTTCGACCCCTTGTTCTGGAAAGCGGTGCAATCGGCGAACCCGCCATACATGGCACATGCCTTCCCCGTGATACATTCGACCAATTGACCGATCGTCATACGTGATGGGATTGCGTGTGGATTGATGATAATGTCAGGGCGTACTCCATCCTTGGTAAAGGGCATATCGCGCTCAGGTACCACCATACCTATTGTCCCTTTCTGTCCAGCACGCGAAGCCATCTTGTCGCCGATCGAGGGGATGCGTTGTTCCAAGAGGCGGACTTTGGCGATCCGGTGTCCCTCCTCCCCCTCCGTAATAAATGTGCGGTCGACTACACCCAATTGCCCTTTTTTCGGCATTTTCGACGAATCGATCCGGGTATCGGGTCTAGTCACACTATTGGTAGTGAGCCCAATCAATACCGTTTTATCGTCGACGGGCGTACCCTCGCGAATGAGGCCATAATCATCGAGATGACTGTAGTCAAACCCCGGCTTCGTACCAACTACCGATGCCGTCTGTTCCACATTAGTAAACCGTTTATCGACCACAGTGTCGGCCGTTTTCGACGATTCCTCATGGGCCTCATAGACTGTAAAATAGCTCGTACGGAAAAGCCCGCGCTGAATGGCCGCCTCGTTGATCAACATCGCATCTTCGACATTGTAACCGGTGTAGCACATGATGGCGACAATCGCATTTTCGCCATAGGGATGTTCCTCCTTCTGGATATAGTCCAAATAGCGCGATTTGACCAGGGGCATTTGCCCATAATTTAGCAAAACCGACGTCTTGTCCATTCGGACCTGATAATTGGTGTGGTAGAGGGACACTGCCTGTTTGCTCTGACCACACGAAAACGAATTACGTGTGGCGGGATTGTTCTCAGGAAAGATGATATGATTACACATCATTCCCAAGATGAGCGATTCGTGAATCTCGCCATGTGTAAAACGTGAGGGTGTGGCCTCGATGGCCTCTTGGTCGAGGGCGATCATCGCGTTCTCACTCACACTAGAATCGATATAGTCAATAACGGCCTTTTTCTGGAGGAATCGTTCCAATTTAGCGGGATTGGTCTCCGACTCCACACCCTCATACAGTTCGTGTAGTTCGTAGATGCGGAGGTGGGCGGGATCGAATTGTGCAGCGGCGCGTTTTTTGTTGAATCCGGTGATGAGGTCGGACCATTGGAACTCGCCCGCCTTTAGCGCCTTTTGTATCTCTTTCGGAGCATACGATACCTTGCCCGTTTCCTCATCCTTGTAAAAAACGGGCCGACTCAGGCGCCCCGCATCTGTATAAATAAAAATGGTGTTGGACGGGGTATCGAAAGTGGCGCTAAAATAGATGGGAACCAAGGCATTGCGCTGGTAGAGTCGGAAAGTCTGGACGGATTCGTGGGGATTGGGAACTACACCTGCCCAGAATCCGTTGACAATGACCTTGGTAAAGGTTGCCAACTCATCCGGTTTGTATTCCTCAGTAGGTCGCATTCCCCATTTTTCCTTGAGCCACAGAATGAGGGGTTCGCGTGATGTCCCAGGTGTCACATAGGTAGAAATGGCCAAATGTTTATGGAGTCCGATACTGCCACCATCGGGTGTGTCGATCGGATCGATGAATCCCCATTGGGAATTATGGAGGACGCGCGGACCTACCAATTTAACGCCCGAATCGAGGGGGAGATTTGTCTTTCGCAAATGATTGATGGCGGAATTGAAGGAAAGCCTGGCGAGGTCTTGGACTACACCTATCCTTTTAGTGTGAGTCTGTGCCCCCCAATTACCCTTGTAGGCCCGTCTGAATCCCGCTTCCACGATGCGTTCGCTAAAGATATCGCTGCAATTCTTGGTAATAAGGCCATACAAATTGTTCTCGTACATGGTGGGGTTGTAATAGAGAATGCGCTCATACTCGAGCTGGATATGTCTCTGTTGGATGGCGTAATATTCGCGGAAGAGGTCATAGAGGAGGGATCCTACGAGTTCGATGCGTTTGTACTTGAAATTGTCGCGGTCGGTCGGGCTTTCTAATCCGGTATGGATGGACAACATACGAAATACGATGTATCCCAAATAGTAGGCCTTGGTTTTGTAGTTGGTTTCGCCGATATGGGGGAGGAAATAGTCGGACAGGATCATGAGGGCATGTGTCGTCGTTTCGCCGCCGTTTTTGATGTGGGATGCGATATATTTGAGTGCATTGCGCTGTGTGAAAATGGTGGATGCGTCGTGGACCGAGGGGATGAAGAGGTCGATCATATCCTCGTATTTGTCTAAATCTAAGAGACAGTGGGCAATAATGTCGCGGTCGGAGAGGACGCCGAGGGCGCGAAACACGATGAAAAGGGGAATGGGTTTGCGGACATTGGGAATGTGGACGACGATTTGGCCATTGGTATAGGAGGGAGCCGGAGCGACCATTTTCACGGCGAATGTGCGGACCGGTTTCTGTGCATTTTCCGAAACGGATCGGATTTCGGCGGAATAGAGGGTATGTTCGTCGTCCACCTTGCGAATATAGAGCATGTTGTCGGCGAACTTTTCTTGGGCGATGATGGTTTTTTCTTTGCCATCGATAATGAAATAGCCGCCCAAGTCATTGCGACACTCACCCATTGTGTGTCGTGTGTCGCGAGGTAGCCCGCTCAATATGCAAAAGTCGGACTGTAGCATGATGGGGAACTTGCCCAAATAGATTTTTTCGATGATATGGGTGCGTCGTTGCGTGATCCTGTTTGCTGCTGCTGCAACCGATTGTTCGGTGGCCTCGCGGAGTTTGGTTGCGAGTGCAGGCGTCATTGCAAGTGGTGGTGGAGCGGCGGCCTTTTTTTTGCGAACAGGCGCGCCGCCGTCCATTGGATCAGATTTAGGCGTTTCATCCGTCGATTCGGTTTTGTAATTTAGGATGGGTTTCCCCTCGGCATACTCCTCTTCGGAATATTGGATTTCGTGGAGTTCGACCGACCCACCCTTTGTGTCGACATCGTTGGGTCCTATCAGCGTGGGTGTTTGGCCCTCTTCCAAAACATCGATAAACTCGACCTCGATGTCGTAATGTATGGTCATTCCATAGGTCATATTGCGAAGACGGGCCTCGTTGGGAAACATGTAGTGACTGTCTTTTTCATCATAAATGACGGGTTTACCGAAATGGAGGCGATCGCCCGACTTTCCGCCTAGATAGAGAATACATTGGGATCGATAATCACCCAATTCAGCGTCAAACTTGGAACCTATGCGAATCGGATTTTTGTCCTTGAATATTTGATGAATACCGCGTTTATAAAAGTCATTGTAGGAATCAATATGGTGTCTGACTAAAGCCTGGGGATTCTCATGGAAATGCGAATCGATGATTTTCCAAATCGTTGCGTTGTCCATGCCTATAAAAAGAGGAGGTATTTTAATCTCTCTATTAGTGTTTTTGTATCCATTTCGATACAACAATATGAAATGCCTTTATTCGCGACCGATTTTCTACACCCACTATATAATGGATAACTCGACCGGATTTACTCTCTTTGGCCCTTTGAGCAAGAAGTACTGCGTGTTCTTCTACTATTTGTCGATCTACTGGTTTGTCTTGTTTGTGCTCCTTATTGTGAGCGGCCTCTTTTTCGGTATTAGCAAGAAAATGGGCGGTCTCTACT